>Ga0105239_10001299_pt1 | contig 33696 bp, 33 predicted proteins | sample KBSC44metaG_FD_92761 | JGI IMG/M metagenome (GOLD analysis project Ga0105239, IMG submission 92761) | Corn rhizosphere microbial communities from Kellogg Biological Station, Michigan, USA - KBS C4-4 metaG | ecosystem: Host-associated > Plants > Roots > Rhizosphere > Soil | place: Michigan, USA... | reverse complement strand
AGCGTGCGGGCCTTGGCCTTCCGGCTCGTGTCAGGTCTGATCAGGCTTGCGCCGTCCTGGCCATCGGGCCCTACGGGCAGAGGAATGTCTGCGGCAGGCCCCCTCCCCGTCCACATCTCACAGTGGACTAGGTAGCCATCGATCTCAACTGGGCTGTAGTGGATGGCCCGCTCTGCGGCTTGATACGAGTCAAATGTGATCTTGATCCAATGCTGCCCGCCCATGTAAACTCGGCTCTTCTTGATCGCTTCGCGGCTGAGATTCTCCCGCACAACTATCGACCTTCTGGAAAAGGCCAGGGGTGAATTCGATGAGAGGAAGAGATTCGGATCTTCTCTGGAGTAGTCTTCGCAGATTATTCCCGGCGACACGATCTTTTCAAACTTGGATAGAACTTTCCATTCGGATGTTTTGCCGGCATAACCAAACAACACGCATTCCGTCGGGACAGCATCGAGTTCTCTAGCTCTGGGGACGACTGTCGAGGGGGTGTTGAGGGTGCTCTTTATCCGCTCGGCCTCGCGCTCCTGCTCCTGTGAGAACAATCTTCCGAATTCCGAGACCGCTGAGCTCTCCTTTTGCTTGACTGGCGTCGTTCCCGTTCGCGCTCTTGATGCTCGTGAGCCTGTAGCTCTAGTGCTTCTATTTCGACCGAAAGGCCCACTTTCTTCTGCCTGTCGTGTGCTACGGGATGAACTACTGGAGAAATCAGAGTCAGAATCGCCCAGGGCACCAGAACAACATGCGGGATCCATGGCTGAGTAGCTGGCCGGCAGACTTACTCTGGGTAACGGTAGCCCCACGGCAGGGTTTCGCCCTTTTGGTCCCGCGCTCGCTCCTCTGGAAGAACAGAGTGAATCTCCATTCTGTGGCCTGTTTGCGCAACTAGCGTGGCAGATTGAATTAGAGACCTCACAGGGCACTGGCAGTTGGACAAAGGGTCTGCAGGTGCAAACAAGCACCACGCTTTGTTTCTTGATATGGCAATGCAGGGTCGTACAAGTGAATGCAACCCGAGCGCCGTTGGATGGTATAGTGTGCAACAACAGGGGACTGTGAATGGGCGTAAATAAACAATTGAGTGGGTTTGATCAAAAAGTTCCCACACCAAACTTCAAATGCAATGAGTGGACTTCAAGTTTGGGGAATGTAACGCGTTCCCGCGTGGCCCAGCTTAGCACGATCAAATCGCTAGTCCTATAAAGGCTAATGCGCTTTTTCTACACCTCGCCGCTTTTATGCGCTGCGCTACATACTCCCATCAGTTCTCCATGCTTGAGTTTCAAGGTGTTAACTTTTTCCCTAGCAACATACAAGTATTAGAGTACTTCAAGTCCAACGAAATGACTAGAATGCAACACAGCAAAGTGAGGGACTTCTCTCATTTAGCTGAATATTTCAACAGCGATGAAATTCACGACTGAAAACTGAACAAGTAATGTGTGCGCTCAGGGGTCATGAATGTTCAGTGAGTTGACCCAGACTTCGAATTGTCGTGGACGAGTCCATCGCTTCTATCAAGGTTTCAGGAAGGATATAGCCATTCATCCACGCCTTCAAAGTCAAGCTCAGGGAAGCGATGGGGAGACCCAGCTCCGAACAGAGCCTGCCAGTCCGTGCCCGAAACCCCCACAATCCCCAGACTGTCGTTGCTGTCAATCAAAATACTAGTCTCCTCATTATCTTGGCTGGTAGTCTGTTCAACATCTCTACTACTTAGACCACTAACTAGGTTGTGCTGGATGTTAGACGATGCTTGCGACTGTTTTTGGAATTGCAACAGCAAATCGTTGTATACGTGCAAGATAGCTTCTGCACTTGGCCAATAGGGTGATACCGCCGAGAGGGCAGGAAGAAGGCGTTGTAACCGTGTTTGGGCTTGAATTGCAAGGATGGCTGCCCTGCTTCGTGCAGCAGTTCGTGCCTCATGGCTGATTTGGATGGCAGTCGCAAGCAATGAAGTCAGTACTGTAAACCAGCACATCGAAATTGCCTTTGCAGCTATCATATCGTCGAAAAGCTTTGAAATGGCGGTGGCAGCTGTTTGGCATGTGACATTTGAGTTCAGCTTCTGCACAGAATCAGCATGAGGAAATGTGTCCTCTGGTAATCGATGAAGATGTAATAGTGCTAGGTTGTAATGTAACTGAAGCTGCAGTGCCCAAAATCCGTTGGTTCTGGACTTGTCTATCGGCTCTGTCAAAGCGGTCGGCAAGTTGAGATACCATGATACCAGTTTGCGGTCAATGCTATCTTGTGACACTTGAAATAGTTCGGGAGTTGTAGCATATCTTCTAAGTGCTCCTGGGCTCGAAAGTTTGATGATGGATATTATGATATGGCAGAGTTGGGTATTTTGAATGCAGTAGTCGAGGTCGATCTTCTCGTTTACCTGGCCATTTTGCTCAACGAAATCATCTGTCTGTAGCGGAGATTGATCAATCTCATCCAGATCTATCATGGATGGCCTTCCATGATGCAGACTTGACAGTACCTCAACTTGGAACAAAGTCCACCAGATTCTTCGGTAAATCCTTCGATCTTGCTTGGGCATCAATATGGGGAGTGATGTCTTGAGATCACGGTGCATCCCAAGTCCAAATGCAACACGACACGCAACCCCCGCCCAGTAGTAAACGTTCGAGCAAATGTCATCGGCACCTTCAAGATAGAACATAAACAACAAAGCGGCTTGCACAACGTGCATACGATCATTCTCATAGTGCAAGTCGAACAATGCCTTGGCCCTTCGGTAAATTACCTTCTTAACTTGAGATCTCCGAGGGACAATATTGGGATGCTCACTGACGTGAGCTCCAGCGAGGAGAACAGCTTGGTATAGCAAAATTGGCGGAGGGTTGTCTGGACTCTTGTATTGTCTTCGAAATTCCGACTCATCAACAATAGGGAAGCCAGGATGGATTTTGCTAAAGAATGATTCAACTAGCTCGTCTCTCACCGTATGCATCGGAAGAGCACTGAGATCATCGACAAATGAATTTGAGTACCATTGAATTAATGGCATCGCGGGAGACGGCTTCCACGGTAAAGTAGGTCGCACCGATGGAAAAGGGAAATGTAGAGATGAAGTATTAAATCCTTCGTCATCTACCAGCTTAGCAAGATTGGATACAGAAGTTCCAATGTAAGCAATACGAGTAAACCCTTTATCCTGGAAAACTTCCCAGTTTGACTGGTTGATTTGGTGGAAAAACCGAGAGAGTGCAGTCTTGGACACCTTATCTTCGGGTATGTCACCCTCGTTCGATACATCTAGCCGTAGCGCTCTGTCCCTTCCCTCTGCCATAGAGAAGTCGCCATAGTCAAGACGCCCTGCAGGGATCTCGCCTTGCTGGCTGAGAAGGTCAAGGGTCGCCAAAGATGAATTCGGTGTGGCTGACGAACCGTCATGTGACCTTTCAGGCTTTTGCCGTCGTTTCTTCTGTCTCCTCTTCGCCTTGTGTTTCTCTGCCAGTTCGAAGCTGGTTGATGGTCAGGTCTCACAGCCATCTCCTCAGCTGAATTCGCGGGCTTAATAACTTAGCACTGATAAGACTCACCTACACACAAAGTTACCTTGACGACATGCTATACAGGGCAGTCCTTGGTCAATGTCGCAGCGAACCTTTCGCCGGTAACAGATATCACAGGCCATTGAACGTGGTAATTTCCGTTGGCTCAACGGCGCAAAGTGTGAGGATGAATATGTACGGATGAGGTCCATCGATTCTATCCGTCGAGGTTTGATTAACCTGACTAATGCCTAAATCCTAAGGAAGGAGAGCCGAGGTTGGTACCACTTAGCCTCTAGCCCTATGCTATCGCAGTAGTGATGTGACAACTGATTTCAAGTGTACATACTAACTACCCTACCCATCCCTGAGATGGCTGAAGGAGAGCTCATGATCATTGCCAGTATTTGCTCCGTGGGAGCTGTGTGTATCATTTCCCCCTGGCTAACCCTGAGATATTGACCATGATTGAACTATGCGAGGTCGGAAATGCGGAGTACGCAATGTGGCAAGTTTAAGCAAGCACGAGGTGATCTGACATGGACAGTTCTCAACAAAGCACCACAATCGGAATAGAGATCAGCTCTTTCACTCTCAACCTGGAGCTGAAGATGAAATACTCAGATAAGATGGAGATATCGAAACTCCTCTTCTCATCCAGTAACCAACCGAGCTCGGTGCCCCCGAAGACAGCGACTACCGAATGGGCCTCTTTCGGCTGGCCCGATCGAATTGGATGGGACGAATCCGATAAGCAAACCCAGGGTGTCGATATTTCCACGAATCATGGCAATTCCATGTTCAGATACTCTCCGAGCCTGCTTCTCTGGACAGTTAATTATGGCTCTTGTACTTCAGGGATAAGGCATAAAAGACTTCTAACTGTGTGGCAACTTGTAAAACCAATAGTAAGGTCCAGGTAAGAACGCAGGAGTATATGTCAAGTATGGATTGGCACAGCATCGCGGAAAATGCTCAAACTCGAGCAATCAATGCAATTCCTCAACCATGGAGATTGCCGAATGGGGCATTGCCAACCTCGTTGAACGCCAGTGTGATTGATGTCCCTCGAACATGTGGCCTCCTCAACCCCCGACAGCTGGAGATTACTGAACTGACTGCAACGGAACTTCTGTCTCGCATTGCAGAAGGACAGGTGACTAGTGTCGAGGCAACGGAGGCATTCTGTATTCGATCGGCCATCGCCCACCAACTCGTAAGTATCCTTTGGATATCTGACAACATCAACCTGCTGAGATTGCTCCACAGACCAATTGTTTGATTTCATTTTTCCCGGCAACTGCATTGGAAGTGGCAAAAGAACTGGATGCTCACTTCTCGCGGACGGGCAAGATAATTGGCCCATTGCATGGGCTACCGATTGCTATCAAGGTAACATCGTTTTGACATTGTTGACGAGGAACTCATTTGATAATATGTCAAACAGGACCAATATAATGTCAAAGGTGAATTATCCACTTTGGGCTACGTGGTCAACCACGATAATGTTGCAACGGAGGATGCAGCAATTGTGCGAACGATCCGAGAATCGGGAGCAGTCATCTTCGGGAAGACAACGATGCCACAGACTGGCATGGCCGTTGAAACGACCAGTAACCTATGGGGCACCACGAAGAACCCATATAATGCTCAACTTGTGTCCGGCGGTTCTTCAGGTGGAGATGGCGTACTTGTTGCTATGAAGGGGTGTCCCGTAACCTCCTCATCAGATATCGGAGGCTCAATTCGTGTGCCTGCTGCTTTCAATGGTCTTTATTCGATTAGACCCAGCGGAGATAGAATCTCCAAAACAGGTATCATGTCCACTCTTGGTGGCCAGATATCGATCAAGGTGTCCTGTGGTCCGGTTTGCCACAGTCTGGCCGATGTCAAACTTCTGGCAAATATAGTGAATGCATGGCCTCAGATGCAGTTCGAGCCAGGCGTTTTCCCTATGCCGTGGAGGGAGCTTGATCCGCCAACAAGAAAACTGAGCTTCGGTCTTTTCGAATTTGACGGTGTCTGCATGCCACATCCACCGATTCTGCGTGGCTTGAGAGAGACTGCCGCGAGGCTGACAGCTGCTGGTCACGAAGGTGTGAATGAGTTCCATCAATTCCTTAATAGACCAATGAGTTCTCTGCTAAGATGAAGATAGTCGTACCGATAAAACTTCCATTCGACTGCTGGAAAGTGGCCCTCACTACATGGGGGCTATATTTCCAGACTGGAGCCGTTGAATTGAAAGAGCGACTTGCAGCAGGAGGAGAGCAAATGCTCCCATCACTGGCCTATCATCTCCAAGCATTTGATATCAAGCCTTTATCGGCAAGCGATGCATTTGCCCTCAACCGTGAGATGCTGGATTACAAAACTCGGATGAGCGCCTACTGGAACTTGTCTCCTGGATCCTCGAGACCATTCGATGGAGTTATCACCCCCGTCCACCCATCAGCTAGCTACCCTCATAATTTCCCATGCTGGTGGGGATATACCTCTCTTTGGAACATCTTGGACTATCCCTCGTTGACGTTACCTCTGAAAGGATTTAAAATTTCACCCGAACTAGACGCGAAGGATTTGAATTATCATCCATTAGATAACCCTTTCGATAAGGCGACCTACGAGATGTGTACGTTTCGTCACAACGGAGAAACGCTGATATTGGACATTGGGTGCTGACATGTTGACTAGATGACCCGCAAACCTTTGCTTTACAACCAGTATGCATCCAGTTGGTTGGAAGGCCGTTCCAGGACGAGGAGATTACTGCGGTTGCAGAAGTTGTGGATGCTGTTATCAACGGATGAATACTCATTCCAGCCAGGCAGCGGGGCAATTTCATAATGGAAGTGCAGCATATATACTAAAGCGAAGTCTACGCTTAGCCATCCTCCGAGCTGCCGCGTCACAGAGGGAACCAGATTTATTTACCATTTTGAATACTACCTAGCCATCCAACCTCCATCGACAACTATCGTTTGGCCAGTGAGATAAGTGCTGGCCTTGCTAGCTAGGAATACAACCACTCCTTTAAACTCCTCCGGCTCGCCCCATCGCCCAGCGGGAATTCGAGTCGTGATCGAGTCGTAATAAGTCGTATCTGGATTCGTTCGCGTATCCAGGTTGATATCCGTGGCAATGTACCTAAGTCAGTGTCAGTCGGCGGCCCCGTTTCATCGAGAAAGGAAAAGGATAATCACTCACCCAGGAGCAACAGCATTCACGCGAATTCCCTTGCCTGCCCACTCATTACTGAGCGCCTTGGTCAACATGTGCACTCCCCCTTTACTCGTCGCATACGCCACCATGTTGATTCCACCCTGGAACGACGCCAGACTAGCCGTATTGATAATACAGCCCTTGATCCCTTCGTCAATCCAATACTTCCCGGTATCCTTACACAGCTTAAACGTGGCCTTCAAATTCGTCTGCAGCACTTCGTCGTAGGCTTCGTCGGGGAATGTGGACGCGGCCAGCCGCCGCTGGATCCCCGCCACGTTGACCAGAATCTGGAATGCGTGGTCCGCGCGAATCCGCTCAATCAGCCCCTCTATCTCGGTGCCTACGCCCAGGTCGGCGGCGTAGACGCTGCATTTGCGACCTAAAGCCTCGATTTTGACTTTGGTGTCTTGCTGTGATGCATTCCTCTGCAAGAGCGAGGGTTGGCCGGTTAGTCAACAGGGTCAATACCTCTTCTAGGGTGTGGTAATAGGGCCTGGACCCTGTCTTCACCTTGGAAATCGGGGTTCCCTCTTACCAAGATCAAGATAATGTCCGCTCCTGCCTCAGCAAGGCCAAGCGCCATCGCTCGCCCAATTCCACGCGTGCCACCGGTGACCACCGCCGTTTGGCCAGCGAGACTGAAAAGATCATTCATGGTTCATCTACCTGTGTGTGCTAGAGTGTCTTGGATAGTTGGCGCAATTCCCACTATAGTATGCGACGAGGGAGTCCAAGAATTGTTTGTTTCATAGAAGAGTGCACAAGAAGATTGAGTGCCCGGTGGATTGCACTCGCGTAAATGATAAATCTTTTAAATACTGATAAGTGGAGCGAATCGGAGATCTTTCCGGTGTGCTTCGGCACCGAGTTGATTATGGGACTTTACTATCAAGTGCAAGACGAAGAGTTGAGCATATATTGCATGGTTCTTTTCTTGGTCTGTTGTGGAATGCTTCGTCGGCTCCTCGTCGGGATATTTAATCATAAGACTTGAGCCAGAGGATTGATGAATAATGAGTCCAAGGAAAATTACACACTGTTTTCTAGTGTTAGGTTTCAGCAACGACAATTTATGAGATTAGCTGTTTATAATGACTGCTATTGGCATCGTATTTAGTTTCGTGTAAATTTTTCTCATCCCTAATTTGACTCGTGAAACCTAAAGCCTCTCCAAGGTTTGATTCTCTTCTCGATTGATATTTAGCAAGACAAGGCCAGAGGACTAAATTCGGAACCTGAAGCCCCGTTGTGCGCCGACGGCAGGGATGCCGTCCTCTGCCGTATCTGTACGCGCATTAATGGCATCCGCAACATGAATACCACGATCCAGCTTCCGGTTCAACCGAACAAGGATGATTCTCAAACAAGTTGCTGCAAGGATAACCAGGATTGCAGCGGCCGTGTTGACCGAGTAAGCAACCGTGAACCTCGGCCCCGCAGAAGTGGGATACATATAGCTTGTCCAAATGCTCGCTGTTTGCGAAGAACCACTGATGAATGCTATGGCGGCAGCTCTTTTCGCAGGCGGTCGAGGAATCGAATTAGATATCCACGCAAGAATCACGACATAGCCGGTGTAAATACCAGGGATTGTGATCATTAAGGCAAAGTACCGGGGTGCTAGCCCAGTTGTTGTGGCCATGATGATATTGCCCACAGCAGTAAAGACACATGGGATCGTGATATGGAGGTATCTTTCACCACTCCGATCGGCGTGCCATGCATTCAACAGGCAAGTGGCGGTACATAGGACATATGGAGGAACAGTCAAGAGGAGAGTTGGGATCCTGCTGTAGCCGAGAGTGCTGACGACTGTAGGAAATACCAACGTCACTCCCCCAGAAATGGTTATGCCGAACAACATAACGACCTTTGACACAATAAGCAAGGACGACACAGTTTGAAGGACGGGGGACTTACAAAGGTATATGTCTTGATGTCCGCGAGGGCCAGCGCGAGTCCGTGCCATAGGCTTTGCTGTTTACTATCGATCCAATCGTCTTCACCAACGTCTTCTTCCAGACGCCATACCGCAAGCTGTATTTCTTCTTTCGAGAGCCATTTAGTTGTCGTTGGAAAGTTTGGCAAAATAAAGTAACCACATAGCGCGATGACCACCGTAATGGCACCCTCAACTATGAATAGCCAACGCCACGCAAGCAGGCCTTTCACTCCATCCATGCCGTCCACAATACCAGCAGCAATGAGCCCCGAGAACGCCCCTGAAATTAAAGCCCCGGAGTACAGTATAGCGGTGCGGAAACCCAGCTCAGCACGGGTGTCTCGAAGATTGTGTCAGATATGTTATAGACGTATGGGGGGGAGAAGACTTACACCAGCATGAAAGGAAATATATGCAACCAGGCTTGACCAAGCTGTTAGATCATGAATCTTAACTTCTAGATCGAAGGGTCCTCACAAAGAATGCAGCCTCAATTATTCCAAGGAACAGACGACAGACAAGCAGTCCGGCAAAGTTCTGAGTTGAACCGGTCAATGTCGAAATTACACCCCAGATTATCATGGCCGTTGGAAGGTAAAGTGCGGGCCTGCCGATCTTGTTGAGAAAGATGTTCGATGGCACTAATCAAAGAATTAGAGAGATGGTAGAAAGAAGCTTTTATCATATGACGACAACTCGCCTTGCATAACTGTGTATCCAGCGAACAAAATGCTCACGGCTGTCTACCTCCTTCGTAAGCACCTGGAGAATTTTGTGTGCAGTACGAAGGGGAAGGACGTACCAAATACTCTGTGCTCGAGAGATTCAGTTCTTTCTCCATTCCAGCCAACCGCGCCGCAGCAATATTGTTACGGTCCAGATAGTTCATGATATACATGATCACAATCATTGGCATCAAGCGAAGGTCAATTTTCTTTCGCAGAGCAGTTTCGGCCTTTTTTCTCTCCTCTGGGCTCATTTGACGAACATATTCAGGGGGCTGAAGAGCCTGACTTTGCCCTTGGGAGATAGAGGCTGCGTTAGAAGACACGACCTCGATCTCCTTGTCGTCCTTCGCCGTAGCTGGTGCATTTCCATCCATGGTTACAGATGATGATTAAGGATTGCGGCTGCGCCCTCGGATGAATGCGAAAAAGACTATTGTACTTCCTTCTTTTCGAGCGGGAGAGGAGCCTCTTGATTTCCAGAGGATTGTAATGCAATGGAAGGAGCCATTAAATACCAAGGCAATGCTATTCCATCTAGAAACTTGCTTATCAGTCGTAGCCTGTGACCCCGAGTTGTTCTCCACCGTGGATAACTCCTAGTTCAATGCGGAGATTCAGTTTAATCGACAAAGATAAGCAGATCATATTCGAAAATGGACAAGTACATCCGGGCCCCCCGAGTATTCCAGTGCAATATTTCAATTATCAGGATTGGAAACCTGATGCTCGGATGCTCCGAGTCTTCGTTGGCGTGGCCGTTTAATGTTATAGCGTGAATTGAATTGAATTTGCACCCTTTGCGGTCTAGGCGATCTGTAGTGACATGAGAGGAGTAATACTGAAGTCCGTTGAGTCCAAAATCTTTGGATCAAATGCATGGAGGTATACACAATGACAGAAAACATTCAGCCTTGTCGAGGGATGCAACTTTCCATCACACTGATACATTGTTGCAGTTGGACCGCGAGCAATTCGTAGTTGAGAAGGCACCACGAGCCTTGAGAATGTTACGCGACCTAGGATTTGGCCCCTGCGAAATCGCGATCCTGGAACCTAAGACTCAAATTAAAGCAAGACCATTAGCGGCTAAGACCTTCAGAATACGTAAATATCCCTGCGGAATGAATCTTGTCACTGGGAGCTCGTTCCTCCAGAACTTCACTCAACTTCGTCATTTCTGCCTCATCAGCAAGATCTACAGCCTCATTGGGAACATTCACCCTTTGAAGTAACGGAAATCTTGTTACCACGGCTCTGAGAAGCTCAATATCCATGGTGTGAGCGTCACCGAAACCGAAACCGAGTGGCAACAGTGGCCGTGAAAAAGTGAGGACTTCGAGTAGGCTGCCCTTAGCAATGTCATCGAGGCTAGGAGATCCTGATAAGCCTCCAATATCGCCTTCTTCCCGCCAAGAAATTGTTACTGGAAGTGTCAACATCGTGAGAGAGGGGAATCGCGAGATAACTTGGTGTAATGGTAATAACTCTAGATCAACCAGTGGTGTTCCGATCTCAAGACGTTTGATGGAAGTTGCAAATTCTCTCAAGTCCCTGAAATTCCAGAAGGGATCATAACTATAACAATTGGGGATAATCAGCGTCTCAAGAGTGGTTGGAAAACTCTCAAACAGTTCGTCCCACCAGCCCGTATGCTTGCACATCTTCAGGGACAATTGGAGATGCGCCAGCTGGCTTGGCCAGCAGCCTGGATTAAATTTGCACTGGCTTCCATCTCCAGCAGCGTCAGGTGGCAACTTCAAATCTGTCAGGTATTCCAGGCGATTGAGAGACTCGAGGATGCGGTTCAGACCCAATCGGTAGCCGTCTTGAGACAGATCGAGTATTCTTAACCTCCAACACCTAGATAGCGGCGCAAGGGAACTGATCCTTAAACAATATTAGGAACTCGGTGTAGACCCAGAGGCAAAACAAGGAGGCATATCGCACCCAAATGTAATGGCGGGAGCGGCGAAGAACTCTAGGGACTGACTTGTCCGTCCAATGAGGCGAGCAGTCAGGCTTTTGGAACTTTCGTATGCAAGCCCCCTAAGATCAAGATGCTTGACAAATTCCTCCAGGCCAACCTTTTTGGTTTTTGAGGTTACTCCTGTGCAGATCGTTCTCGTAAACTTCTCGAAGGCGGAAGGGTGGATTATTGGCTGCTCATAAAGATGCCTATTGCAGACAGCGCACCATGACCTTGAGACCAAGGCGCAAGCAGCCAAAGTGGATTGGCTTGTGGAATTATGGACTTCCTTGATGAAATGGCATATCAATTCAAGCACCTCAACAGGCAGAGGAATTTGATCACCGCGATAGCGCGGATTTCCAATTTTCATCCCTAGGGCCTCGACAGGTGTCCGGGGGCTCTTTTAATGTATGTAGGAGACCCCATGGTCGACCTTTGAGATGGAGTTTAAAGATCACGGATATCCTCCTTCGCTAAATGAATCATTGCAATCGGAAGGTGGCGATTCATGAGGCCCAGTCGTGGCTTTTAGTTTTGACGAATTGCTGGGGCTGACGTAATCCAGTCGAATCGGAATTTTGTCATGTCCCTTAATTAAGGCCTGGCCTGTTTGGTCAAATATTTGCAAGCATCTCCTTCCATCCTTTCGTTCGTTCGCTTCAAAAGCACAATCTTGGTGGAGGTCAGAGCAAAGCAGAAAGGTAGGTCGGGACAGCGTAATGCTCGCAGATTGATACAGGCGTATCTTTTCTGTTCAGTGGAACAAGCTTCGCCATTGCAAAGTCCACGTGGTCGCCGCACAGCGTGCTCCCGTTATCAAAAAAGAAATGTAAGAGCGAAGGCACGACGGACAAGCACTGGCACCAACAGAACCCGTGATGAGATCAAGAGACGGGCGGTCTCCTACGCTCCTTCCCTACCGTCTCCTTCACTTGCCAGTCTGCTCCTTCCTCATTCCTTGTACAATCTTACTGGCTGGCTAGACAAAGGAGGAAGTGACTGCCACTTGACTCTGCAACAGTACTTGCCCAGGACTTTCACCATCCCGTCGCGACTGCCCAAGGTACAAAGGTGCCTCATGTCACGTTTATTCCACCTCCACCTCTCTGACCCTCACATCAGATCGACTTCCTGATCATTGATCCCCATATCATCACCCCTCCACACACTCTTCCTCCTTCTCTTCCTGCCTCTTTTCCTGCTTCTCTTCCTACTAGGATATCGGTTCCGTTTAAAATCCAGCTCAAACATTTCCGCCACCGGCCACCACTTCCACTGGTGTCTCATCTGGCTGAGCCTATTTTCTGGTATCATAAATGACCATCCTCCCGTCGATCTAGGAGTCTGACACTGCCAGGGTTTTGCTATATCAGGTTGTCGATCTTATTTGTTCTACACTCAACCCTGTCCTGGTCAGAAAAGATTTGTTTTAAGATCCACAAACCTCGACTTTGATCCAGCTCCTGCGAGCACGCACTACCGACACCACCGCCAATGCCGTCTTTTCACGTCTTCATCTAACTTCACAACCATGTTGGGTGCAAGGGCCCGAGCTGCCGAATACAACGCCTTCAAAGCTGCTACCGCGAGGCAAGCCAGTCGCGAAGCCGAAGAACAGAGATTGCCTCCCAAACCTGTTCCTGTCACCCTCAGTGCGTTCACCAAGAATCCTTTCCCAAACCGCAATAAAGGCAATAAGGCCTGGATTCCGCTGATCCTTGAAGATTCTCCCGAACACGGACGGACTCCCTCTTCCCATCATGACCAAGAATCCATGTCCACCCCAAGTCGTCAAACAGCACGCGTTTTTGGCGAGAGCGTTGAGTCGAAACCAAGACCACGTCTTTCATCTGCCAGAGAGCTACAATCTGTTCGCGTCAATCTTCCTGATGTCGCCGCGCCTACCACTCGTCAATCCAATGTTCAGACTCTTGCCAGCGATTACTCCGCCCCGCTACTGAATCCCACCCCTCGAAGAGTCCAACAACATTCAATCCTCCAGCAAAATTATCACAACCTTGCTTCTAGTGTCAAGGCAACCCCGCGTAACCATGTCCCATTGGGTTTGTACCCAGACTCCAGTCAAGCATCCTTGAATAGCTCACAAAGCGTTCCCTTCACAGTTCACGGCCCTGCCTCTGCCGCAAACCCTGATTTTTCCTATCAAATTATGGTTCCCGACGATATTAGCCCAGCAAAGCAAGAGAATAAGTTGGCGATCTTATCTCAAGGCTACAGAGACGAACGCTCGAGCCCTAGCCAGACTCAGCACCCATTCCATGTGACCTCTGGCTTCGAGAATACCACAGCATTCATGCACCACACTTCCAGTCATCATGGAGCCGCTCCTCCAGTCTGGCTTCTTTCACAACAGTTTGATAGCGAAGCGCAGAGCCGCTTGCACCGACCAACCTTCCCAAGCACTCTTCATGACCAATTGGCCCGCCCAGATGGGGAAGTCTTCAATAGGGCACCACCACCAATGACTGCAATTGAACACCAGCTCTCCTACCCTGGAGTAGATTCCTCAACCTTTGGCGGACCGCAAACAATCCCACATACTGCAGATTTCACCCCTTTGCGATCCAGGTTGCTCTCGACCAACCCATCTAATGAGGAGCCATATGACCGGAACAGAAAGATGCAAAATTTTGTAGCGAGACAACTGGCCTTAGCGAAAACTGGGAAAACTGTTCTTAACAATTCTAAATTGCACCGCAACAAGGACGAGCATGACTCGACTAATACCCCACACGATCGAGATACCTACACCGATAGAGCGCCAGTGAACCCAGTACGTGGGACAATCCGTCCATTGAGGCCACCACCAGGGTTGGAGGCACAGCCAGCTAACAGAGCCATACTTCCATTCGAGATGGCAACTGAAGGCCTCAACGCTCCAACCTATGAAGAGTCTCGAGAGGGCTTTGGTATAGGTTCACCCGAATGGCTTGAGCTGAGACCTGTGACCAAGATGGGGCGTTCACAGATGGCCAGAAGGATGAAATTGAGTGCTAGGGCCGAAGATGTCGACAGCCCTCCGGTCCTTACGGACAACTTTTCTGCCAGTCGATTGAATGGCCTCTACAGAAACGTGGAGGACAACAGCCCTAATACTAGGGTGGCTAGAGCGACAGTAAATCAAATTGCCAAGAATTACCTTGCCAGCAGAATCTCACAGCTCACAAATCATGGTGGTGGTATTTCTAACAGCGAGTCTGGAATTGCTGAGATCGAGAGTGCATCGATCGGTGCGGTTGGGAATATACTAGTGAGCATGAAAGCGTCGACCGAGTTAAGCGGTAACGAAGATGACAATGTTGGATATTTTTCCAAATACAAAGCAGCACCGGAGTACGCAATTGAGAGGGGACGGTTGGTGGGAGGCATCACAGGAAATACGAGCTATTTTGAGGAGGAAACCGGTGGGTTTTACAACGCCCCTAGCAGAATCGCGCGAGACCCAAGATTCCGGCCGGCGAGCAAAGAGGGATTGAAAGGCAAAATGAACGACGAAAGGAAGGCTCGACACGATTTGTATGGTCGAAGACGATTATGAAGGCAAAAGTCGAGTCACTCAAGTGAGGGTCTAAGAATGAATGGTGGTGTCAGGCTTCAGGGCACAATCAAATGTTAAGTCGCAAAGCAGGGATGGCATCAGAGGGCATATGCTCCTATTGCACAAACGATATGTTAGATAATAATGGTAATAAAGTTAGTTATCCCAGGATACATGTACCCTCGACGAAAATCACCATGGAGTCCTGAATCACAGAATCACAGTCAGGGCATTGTAATCCGGAAGCGTAAGCTGAGAAAGATATGAACTCAGAACTGGAGGATGCTGGATGCTCTACAACATGTAATTCTCCAGGATTGCATTGAGAAGAAATCTATTTTATTAGAACGATATGTGCTCTGCTTGGCAAATGGCCATTGCCCAAGCCTTGACCCTGACGCAGAATTTAGAAACGAAACTCATAGCAATACCTCACTAAGGTATTTCGATCGCCAGAAGTATGGCTTCTTGACCAGCACAGAAGCCCCATGAGGCGTCGAATCCCGAACACCAGGACACTGAGGGGAAAGCCCAGACTCATAAAGGCTCACGCAACGCTCGTGATGCCCTCACTGCAGTAGAGCCACTGATAGCTGGCAAACCCACCGCTCGGGTTCATATATACGCCCATCTGAATAAATTAGAAACGCTGGTTCAGCAGGAAATGAAGGGGAAATGGTATTAGACTTACATGAACCGGTATTTGAGCAATATCCTTGTTGGCCTTGGAATCCACAACCTTGAGGTCACCCTTCACTTTCTGCTCTCCCTTGATATTCCAGTCGAGGATCTGGTCAGCTTTGGTTGTGTAATATAGCTTGATGGGTTCCTTCCCGATATATGTGGTCGTCTCTTTGGGGCATCCAAAGATAAAATCGACATAGGCGGGCATGAGATTGGCTAGGGTTCGGCACGACGGACTAATATAATTCAGATTCTGGGGCCTGTACTTTGTCGTGACGTGGACATATTCTGAGCGTCCACAGCGAGGATTGAAGACATGGAACATGTTATTCGAACCGTTCAATAGTTCGAGTTTGAGCGCGTCACTGAGCTTGTACCTTGGGGCAAGGTCTGCGGGATTGCTTTGCACAGGCAAGATGAGTGCACAGGTGTAAAAGACGAGGATTGTGATGAAATACATATTGCAGAAGGCTTCGAAAGATAGGATTATGCCGTAATAGAAATTAGGAATTGTTGGTTTGATTCGATTAGACGAGAAGGAGACTGTCTAGGTTGGTCGGAATGCGAGATGAGATACAGACCATATTGGTGAAGGCTGACGTGACAAAGGGACAAAGGGACAAAGGTGGAGAAAGGATTGCATGTGCCCTTTTATAATACCTTTAAGTCATAGGAAGGAGCACATCAAGTGAGTCCAGGTGAAAGATAATGGTCGGAGTAGTGAATATGGTTTTGCCGATATTGAGATGGATTTGACATTACTGATGACAGACCATTAACGGCTGCTGCAAAACCGATGAGGTGAAAATATGACATCGCTGCTTGGCCTCCGCTATTGATAGATTGGACAAAGCTTGATTTCAAGGGCATGCACCGAAAGTTGCAAGAGACCATCGTGACACAAAGAGTGAGAAGGCTCGTGCATTTCATTGTCAAAGTACAGTCTATGGACAAAGCCTGGTCTGGCTGGCGGTCGTGCGAAGCCACGCATGATTTTTTGTTCTCCGCGGGGAGCGAGCTGCAAGAGCCCTTATCACTCTTCCATTGGTCATGGCACAGAATCAAAACCACCAACGACGTTTGCCCACCGGAAATTTGATGTAGGCCGTTTGGCTCACCAGATGCCTGGCTCTGTGATCTTTGAAGATATCCTATGCTTCATGGCGACTAGCGAAGCAGGACAGAAGCCCAAATATCGCTCACCATCCTTCTTTGCAGTAGAGCCACTTGTAGTTGGCAACCTTTTTGCCTTTGTCCATGTAAACACCAAGCTGAATGGAATTAGTGATGTTTTTCAATATGAAAAGAGGGTTCCGATGATGGGCTTACATGAACAGGGATATGTGCAACGTCAGGCTTATCGACCTTAGTGTCCACAACTGTGAGGTCGCCACGAACTCTCTGTTCGTCTCTGTTATCCCAGTCAAGGACCTGGTCATTGTCGGTCGTGTAGTAAAACTTGATATGGTGATCTCCGCGGTCTGTGACAGGGATTCCCGGGCATCCAAAGATGAAATCGATGGCGTTGGGCATGAGACGGCCGAGGGTTCTGCAATCATACGCGATATAGTTTTGATTGTCGGGGTTGAACTCGACTGTGGCATAGGCAAACTCGGCAATACCGCAGCGGGGGTTGTGGAGATGCATGAAGGTGGATGAGGCATTCCAGAGTTTGAGCGTGAGTGGGTCATTGATCTTCCGGGCCTCAGAGGGGGTTGCATTGACTTGCATCATCGAGAAGATCACAAAGGCCAATATGGCGAGCATGGCGATGGGATACATTTTGAGGAGACTGTAGCGAGATAGTAATGTCGAGTCGGAGGAGCAATCGATTGATGCCGCTGGAGTAGACAGGACGCAGTAGAGAATTTGGTGAGAATGATGATGGGAAGATGACGAAATGGATCCAAGATAATAAAAGAACAACTAGGGTCGCACCTGCTTCAATTTTACGACGGAAATCCAACATGATTCAAAATGAAAGATGATAGTCACGGTCGTGATGAACTGCCTACACCAACCCTTGGTGTCACGCTGCGGGTGACAATTCGCGGCCATTTCAGGGGTTGATGTGAACTTGTCACATGGTTGCGCTAGTTGATCCCTAGCTAGCTATGGCACAATTTGAACCCAAGAATGAGACGTATGATCAATGTGACAAAAAGAGTGAGGAGGGTCATGGATTGATTATCAGACTTAAGTTGTGGACAAGGCTGAAAGGAGTACATAGAAAGGAAGGAGGCGAGCCTTGCAGGCTTCGGAACTTCGGAGTCGGAGAAACTACCATCCGGCACGAAGCTTCACCCAAAAAGTCATGATGGAATCATGCAGGCAAAATACTGCCCGCGTCAACCTCAATTTCAAGAATCATCCTCGAATTTGTGCCGTCCCCCATCTTCCACCTTACCTCCACATATACATCAACGTCTGCTGGTGATCGCCTAGGGCTTCTATAGAGCCTGCCAGCTCCAACTCCGCCCTCTTCCCTTCTCTCCTCCTGATCAGCCATGGTAGCGAGCTACCTGCGGCCACAACTGGTCCGCAGCTCCAAAGCTGCCCTGGAATGCGCGATTTGTACCCAACGCCGTTCCATTCAATTCTCCAGATTAAGGTTGTCTAGCCGTCTCTCTCCTTCGATAGCGAGATCCTATGCCACTGTAAATTCTGGTGATCCGAAGCCGCCGAGGAGTAATTCAAACAGTGACAACAAGTCTTCCAGTCAGCCCTCGGAACCTCCTCAACAGGAGCCGAACAAAAATCAGAATGAAGACCCAAACAAATCAAACTCGGACGCGATGGAATTCTCTGCTCTGACCCCCGAGGAGGCCAAGCAGATAGATGACATTGCAAACATGATTAAAAGTGGTTTACCGAAGTCTCAAGTCCGCGCCATTGATGAAGCAGTTGACCTGATGAAGAAAGGTGGAATCCCTACGGAGTTGCGCCAAATATTGGAAGGCCGGAAGAAGGATCCAAAACAACGAATTGACCTGGCAACAACTGTGCGACTAGTCGGCGTTTTCACCAAAATGTCTCGCATGAGCCCCGAAGAAGTGCGAGCCAAATATGGCAAGGATGCTCCTCCGCAGAGTAAGGTCGAATCAGAAAAGGATGAGACAGATGAGACGCCTTTATTCGAACAGTCAAATAAACAAAGAAATCGAGAGCAGGGCGATAAGGGGAACAAGAAGAAGGCGGACGGAAAGCCATACACTTTTGATATAAAGCTGGACGCGGGCACTACGGTCCTCGGCGCATTCCTCGGCTATTATATCTATCGAACTCTTTCCCCTGGTGAGGTATCAAGAGATATCACATGGCAAGAATTCAGAACCACCTTCTTCGACAAGGGTCTCGTCGAGAAGCTCACTGTCATCAATCGAAACCGGGTGCGGGTGGAACTGCACCGAGAAGCCGTCGCCAGCTTATATCCGGAGTCACCCGCCATTCGACCTAATTTCTATTACTACTTCTCCATAGGCTCAGTCGAGGCCTTCGAGAGACGGCTAGATGAGGCGCATGCTGAACTTGGTATCCCTAGCAGCGAAAGAATCCCTGTCGCATACTCTGACGAAATGCCCCTGAGTGCAGCAATCTTTTCCTTCGGACCTACTATTCTCTTTGTTGGTGCCTTGTTCTGGCTATCTCGGAGAGCAGCATCCGGTGGTGGCAGCCAGAGTGGTATCTTCGGTATCGGCAAGTCAAGGGCGAAGCGATTCAATCATGAAACCGACATCAGAACCAAGTTTTCTGATGTTGCCGGTATGGATGAAGCCAAGCTAGAGATCATGGAGTTCGTTTCTTTCTTGAAAGATCCTTCCAAATACCAGAGCTTGGGTGCCAAAATTCCTCGCGGAGCAATTCTTTCCGGACCTCCGGGTACTGGTAAGACCTTGTTGGCAAAGGCCACAGCTGGTGAATCTGGCGTACCATTTTACTCAGTATCTGGCTCAGAGTTCGTCGAAATGTTTGTTGGTGTTGGACCATCTCGTGTTCGAGACTTGTTTGCCAATGCTAGGAAGAACACACCATGTATCATCTTTATTGATGAAATTGATGCCATTGGAAAATCCAGATCTAAGTCAAATTTTGGCGGTGGTAATGATGAACGTGAGTCTACACTCAACCAGATTTTGACGGAGATGGATGGTTTCAACACATCGGAACAAGTCGTTGTGCTTGCCGGTACCAACAGACCTGATGTTCTTGACAAGGCTTTGATGCGTCCTGGTCGTTTTGATCGACACATCTCAATCGACAGACCTACCATGGACGGTCGAAAGCAGATCTTCAAGGTTCACCTGAAGAAGATTGTCACCCATGTTGATCTTGAATACCTAACTGGCCGTCTCTCGGCACTGACGCCTGGCTTCTCTGGTGCAGACATCGCCAACTGTGTCAATGAAGCCGCTTTGATTGCCGCTCGTGCCAATGCTACGTCTGTGACAATGAACCATTTCGAGCAAGCAATTGAGCGTGTCATCGGTGGCCTAGAGAAGAAATCTCTGGTTCTCTCACCTGAGGAGAAAAAGACCGTGGCATATCATGAAGCCGGGCACGCCATCTGCGGTTGGTTCTTCAAGTATGCCGATCCTCTGTTGAAAGTTTCAATCATTCCTCGTGGTCAAGGAGCACTAGGTTATGCTCAGTATCTTCCCGGAGGTGGTAATGATGCATACCTCATGAATGTCAAGCAGCTCATGGACCGTATGGCTATGACTCTTGGCGGGCGTGTGAGCGAGGAAATATGGTTTGAATCCGTCACCAGTGGCGCATCAGATGATTTCAATAAGGTCACACGGATGGCGACAGCAATGGTTACCGAATGGGGAATGTCACAGAAGATCGGGTACCTGAACTACAAGGACGATGAGCAACGTTTACATAAACCGTTCTCAGAGGAGACCGCTCGAAACATCGATGCGGAAGTCCGCCGCATTGTGGACGAAGCCTACAAGCAATGCAAGGATCTGCTCTTGGAAAAGAAAGATCAACTACAAGCCGTGGCTGAGGAATTACTGAAGAAGGAGGTGCTGGTGCGTGACGATCTCGTTCGCATTCTAGGCAAGAGACCGTTTGAGGACCAAGGAGATTTCCATAAGTATTTCGACAATACGGAAGGGAAAAGTGCACCGTAAGTTTCATTCTGCGCTTAGCAGGCTCTTCTCTTGCTAACAGCCATAGACCACCTCCACCTACAGAGGAACCTGGGCCTTCCGGTGCCATTCCTGAAAATCCAGCCCCAGCGTTCAAGCGACATGAACAATGATCGCAGGAACTAATGGTTGGCTTTAGGGACGGAATAAGGATCCACGTCGATGGATCCATTGTACAGTTTCGCACTATTGCACGGTAAAATTGCATAGCGCCGGCGTTCTTTCCTGTGTCAGATATTTCCTTGCCGTACTCACGCCCAAGCAGATTGGGATGGCATGAGGGACGATGAGGAATCGCGAGCATGCGAGGTTGTGCTGCTTTAGTGTCACAATATTATAGAACGGAGAGTGCATGGATAGTAAGAGATGCAGCATCGATTCGTCGGAATCTACTTGTGGTATCTTGGGTATCACTCCCTCGAGCCGACTACTCTAAGGGGAAAAGGAAGAATGACCCAGCTACAAGAGCATCTCATCTTGCATCCTTGGCTCGCCTTCTCCTTGAATTTCGACCATCCAGTTGGATGGCATGAGATGTCTGCATGCGCCCACATGTAAGGGGCGGGGAGGGAGAGAAACCTTGAATGATTGAGGACAAAACTCTGAGTTCGATTTACAGAGAGCGGAAGAGGGGCAGAGGACATTCACTTCTCGGGGTCTGTATATACAAATTTACTTACGCCAAGCAACTTGGAAGAGAGTGGAGACTGGCTGGGTTCAAGAGATAAAGGGGGAGGGGGAGTGGATGTGAGTGGAAAAGCGAAGTTCCGAGGAAACTTCAGAAGACGAACGAAAGAAATACTCCTAGCAAATGAAAGAATCGCTACTTTTTCTCTACTATACTCGGCATGATTGCTACTCCTGACATTTATCATGCTTCTATCTTGTTTGGAAATGTAGAATTCCAGCCATCCTTGAAATGAACTCTTGATCTGGTCGTTGTATACCTTGATATCGCTCTACTTTTCACACTGTTCCCTTACCCCCCAACCTCTTATCTATTGAACCAGAATGGGTTCCCAAGGCCTCGCTCACGCTCACGCCCTCGTTAGAACTGTTCTCATAGGGGGAGTTTCATCAAAACAACAAACTATACATAACACACGCCCCTAGCAGATCGATCGGCTCTTTTCGTTACTGCGTGAGATTCTTCGCCACGCCGGGCCAATGCTTCTCGAACGCCTCAACTGTATCGAGAATACTCCTATCATAGGATGTAAAGCTCTCCAGACCAAGCGCATTCAGGGCCTTGGTGCTGACGAGGCTGGTCTCGCCCTTGACGAACCAGTAGTCGGAGGTGTAGCCCTTGCCGGGCTCGCCGACGAGGATTCCACGCTCGGGATACCGCTCGCGCAGCAGGTCGGCGGCCGCCTGGGGAGGCGCCTTCCCGTTCGCCAGCAGGTATCGCTGCCCGTTCGACTCCGCGTGGTGCTCCGCCGCCCACACGTGCATCCGCGCCACGTCCCGCACGTCGATGTAGCCAGCGCCGCCGATTTGAGGGGGCATGGTTTCGACTTCGCCTGCGTAGATGCGCCAGATGGGAAGCAAGGTTTCGTTCAACTTGTCTGGGGATGCTGGGAAGGAGATTGGGGGCCCGGTCACGACGGCTGGGTTAATCGCAGACACGGACCATGATGGCTTGTTGGCCGCCACCCAGTCCCAGACGGCGCGCTCGGCGGCCGCCTTGGATGCACCGTAGGCGACCGGCGCGGTGAAGCTCTCGCGAGCGACGGCCTCGCCAGACGTGTTCCAATCGGCCTCGGTGTAGTCGTGGTCGGGTGCCTGTTTCCAGCGGTCGACGATCGCGGCGACGGAGGACGTGACGACAAATGCTTCCAATTGCGGGCCAGCACGGTATTTGGCGGATTCCAGAATGGACAGGTTGCCGCCGATGGCGGGCCCAAAGAAAGCGTCGACGCTCTGCAGTGTGAAATCCACGGGCGAGGCGGTGTGGACGATGGCGTGCACGGCTCGCACCGCCTCGTCGAATGCGCCTTTGGCGACTATGTCTTTGACTTCGACATGCTCATACTGGGATTCATAGCCCTTGAATGCGCCGGCGAGAAGGTGGTCTTTGGCGGAAATGGACCGTGATGTCCCTCTTACCGTGTAGCCTTTCCGCAAGAATTGCAGGCCGATGTGGGTGGCGATGTAGCCATTGATCCCCGTGATGAGGACGATTTTGGATTTGGTTTCCTGAGGCATCGGTGATGTTGGGCGCGAGTGGGACCGTGATCGTGACCGTTCCAGGGCCAGGTAGAGGTGACTGAGGCGCTTTGAGGTCTCTATTTTGGCGGTATTGATGGGGGTGTCGGTTTAAAAATGGGGCCTTTATATATTCCTAGATATCGGGTATCTAGTGAGTTCCACGGCGGGTAACTAACCTACAACCTAGAGATGGGTGGCCCAGCTATTTGGTTATGATTACCCACAGCTTTCGAAGTTTTGGTGCTTCTATTGGCGCGGTATGCTTAAAACTGAGCCCGATGGGCCGTCTCTCATGCCGAGTGGTTAACGTTGTCCAGGGTTGCCGGGGGTGCTGAGAAATAGGTTTCTGTGCTGACTTAATTTTTGATTATGTCGAGTTCCTAAGGGTGAATATTTGGCCTGCGTGTAAGTTCTTGTTGTTGATATAGCAAATCAATTGTGTGATGAAAAGTGGGAAGGGGTCTGAGAAGGATTCGGGAAGGAGTTTATGCAAGCCACCTGGTGATATAGGAGCGGTTTTCGGGTTTGTCCATTTTTCTTATTTCTCTCCAAGTTCCCACTGACCTCCGAAGTTTGGAGGCTGTGCAAAAGTGAATAAGCTGAGAGAGCAGCATCTGTCACCACTGCCAGTGCAGGAACTCCTTAGTGTAGTGCACGGCCATTCAGCCCGAATCCCTCAGGCGCCTCTGCCGAGCCTCGTGTCGTATCGATGCCTCGGACGGTCCTGCATGCACAGCCTTGATACCTACCTCGCTACCTATCGGCGAAACCAGGAACCAGCGCGAATTGTGGCATTTGCATTTGAATGCGGACGTCGGCTCTCCTGCTCGAGCGGGAAGCAAACTCTTTTGCAACGGCAGTTGTTTAGTCCAATATGGGTGTATTTGTAATTACTAGTTATTCAATATCTTAACGGTACTTCAGGCTCACAATCCTGACCACTATTCGCTCCGTGGTCCACATTCGAATTTTGGACCCTTGCCAGATGGCCCAAATACTAACGCCCGAAACCCCGAATTGTAAAAATGGCGTATCGCACAAGACAAATAAATATCAACTGGCATCCTCATTAGTACCCAGCAGTCGCGAGCTCCTTCTCAGTCCAGTCCCACAATTTCTTTCCTGCCTGGGCATCACTAGCCCACTTGTTGTTTCTCAATTTGCCCACGGGTGTGTAGTAACTTCCATTGGTGAGTTCCCGCTTCTCGGTTCCAGCTGAAGCCCACAATTGGTTGAGAGCACCATGTGGGATGTCCTGGAAGATCAAAGGGCCGAAGATCATGGCTCCGTATCTCACGAGAAAATTCGCCTCGGAGTTCGGAATGTACAAGTCGGTCTTGATCATACCTGGATGCAGAGAGACACTAGTCAATTGTGGATATCGACGAGCCAGTTCAGCTGCAAACATGATGTTGGCGGCCTTCGAAGCACCGTAACGCACCCACGGACTTGTAGCTGTTAGCTTTTCCGTCGAGAGGATTGTGTCAAGGTTCGGTGCCATATTATAGGCTTCAGAGGACACAGCGACCACACGGACATCGGAGTTGTGCTGTTTCGCGGTCTTCTCGAGGGTGGGAAGAAGTAACTTGGTGAGCAGGAAATGTCCGACATGGTTGGTTCCAAGCTGAATGTCATGTCCTGATGCTGTTTTACCCGGTGGCACCGCCATGATTCCAGCATTAAGCACAACGATGTCTAGCCGGTCGCTATTGCGCATGACCTGATCAGCTGCGGCCTTGACAGAAGGAAGTGAAGACAGGTCAAGCGGAAGATATTCGATGTCCACATTCTGTAGATTTTGCGACTTGATGGAGGCTATTGCCTTTCGTGCTTTAGACTCGGTTCGGGAAGCCATAAAGATCTTTTGCGGATGGTGTTTGGCCAGCTGCAAGATAGTTTCTCTGCCGATCCCATTATTTCCACCGGTAACAAGGATCACTTTCCCAGCAAGGGATTTAATGCCCGTTGCAGGGGCGAAGGTCGAGCTGATTGTGAAGGGCCACATCGATGCTAGACCTGGATGATAGACCTCGATGCCGAGCAATGGACGAAATATGTATGGCAAGGTTAAGCCGGTTGCAAATGCAAGGAGATCAATGTATTTGGTTAGAGGGTTTTCGACTAACGGCCTCTGTTGGATGGTTGTTCTTGAGATTAGGGCTTGATGGTCTTCAGTCACCTCCGAGGAGATGCTCTTTTGTACGTTTCCAGCATCATTATTCTCTCCAGGGTTGTCTCTTTGTGACGGCATTCACGCAGCAATATCTTTCCGCTTGTACGAAAAGAAGCCCTTTTGGGAATTGGAAAGCTTCGTGAGAAACAAGTGGCTGTATTCAGTGAATCATTAGGGGACGCAATGTCCAATGGCCGAGAAGAGATTTGGGCCTGCAAGAGCGGATCTCAATACGATACGCCCGTAATATTCCTGACGCCTGGGGGACGAGGGGAGGCTTTCGGACGTTGCGGGGGATCGGATTATCTAACTCGTGACATCAGTTAATTGCTTGGGTGCCAGCCTTACGACCACTCCTATTTAATCACTCCACTCCCAAGTCTTCTGACTGCTAACCTACAGTACATTGCCGAGGAATCATGACATGTTGTGGTTGGTTCTCAATAATATTGATCGAGATCAGTATTCGGATACTATTTACACTGGTACGCACGTCTAATGTCAAAGGACATTGATTACTAAGTACGTATCTTCGGCATCATGTGGGCTTCGCAATCCCTGATTCTAGCCATCCCATTGACGCCCATCGCTATGCAAAGACAAATCTTTCATCGTTTCTCAAGCTCAATAACAGAAACCTTCAACATGTAGATAGACGCCCTGAGCGCCAGTGCCTTTGTGGACAGCACGTTCGTCGCACAGCGCAACAACGCTACGTCGAACATCATCCTGTAGGCCTTGGGGCCCACAAACCACAACTGCACTCTCGCCCTCAGCTTCTTCCAATACCTTTCGGATAATGCTCCGCGGTCGTGGACGCCCAGATATGAGCCTAACGCCTGTGTGTGCCGAGGGCGCGGCAGACGTCGATCCTGTGTCGCCCTTCTCATTGACGGACGAGATCGAGTCGTCACTAGAAGACGTTGGTCGAGCACAGCAGCATGCCTTCGGAGCTGCATCTTCATTCGCTGCATCCCTACAGCAACATCCGCGACTCGTTTCGCCGGTAACATCACCGTTAGAACTCAGTGATTGCACTTCGATTTTCTCATCCAGGCCGCGTTGAGACTTCTCCTGACTTTCGAAGAGTGCCCCCGGAGTAATTTCTGCGGGTCCATGCTCGGATGGCTCACACGGAACATTGGGTTTTGAAGCATCCAATTCTTCGTCACAGGTAACGTAAATGCTTAGGTCGAGCTCTTTATCCAAGTGGCCTTCGCGACGTCGAATATTTGCCACATCAGAAATGGCAGTCTCCAGCTGTTCTTGGAACCAGCAGAGTCTATCGCGAGCCTTTATCACCCACACGAAACGTATTCTCTTCGTTACAATGGCTCTTGAGCCAGTCACATTGGCTTTCCAATGTTGGATGATGTCCCGCATCAAAGGCACCGTAAAGGTTGCCCCAGTACTGCCTGCAAGGAAGACAATACTATCAAATTGTCGAAGTGGTCTAATTCTGCCATACGGCCCTTCCACACCCACAAGCTTGTGGTTGACAAGGCTTGGTTCATCATTTGCAACGCGTTTGTAGGCAACACCAGCTCGGCTACCTGGGGATTTTGATGCAAATCGATGGAATCGCTTCGTTCCGCCTCTGCGGGCTTGGACAAGGAACTCCAGCTTCTCATCGGACGGAAGGGAGGCGATGGTGAACGGATGGCTTTGTAATGGAACCACTGTGTGACAGGAGAGAAAGACGTGTTGGCCTGGGCTCCATTTCAGAACAGGCTTGTCAATGGTGATGCGCGTGATATTTCCAGGGAGAGGAGTAATTGTGGCCCGGTTGGCCCAGAGCCAATGTCTCCCATGAGACCGGCGGTGGAAAAATGACAGATTTGCAAAGGCGGCGACAGCGAGTCTAGCAGTTCGGTCCAAGAAGAAGATACCCACGCAAAACCAAATATAGGTTTGTCCGTAGGTAACGTGGGTATAGATGGCACCAAGTAAGCCAGCAAACAAGACCAAGTGGGAGATGATGAATATCTCGTAATTGAAACGCCGTATTGGAGCAAATGAAAGGGCCACTATGGCAGTCAGGATACACCAAGAAGCAAATCCGGTCTGGGTCAAACGATCGGTCGACATCTTAACCTTGATGTAATCGTATCGGGCCCAACTTCGAAACCAAAACATTAGATGGTAGGTGGCTGTAAGCCAGAGAATGCGAGCGACCCATCGATGTAACCAATTGAGGCGCTCGTAACTCATCCCCGTCAGATAGCCAATGATATTCTGTTTCCCAGCCAGCAGGAAAATCAGCGGCAGTTGAGCCTGAGCAATACAACCACATCGATAGGCAATGTTTTCCCAGCTCCATTGGCTCTCTGTGTCGTACATGTAGAAGCACATGACGGTGACGGTGACCAAATAGGAAAGAACAACAATGAGTTTCCCTGACGGGGGTGAGCGAAGGGTCAGCCATCCGAGGCGGTATGTTGGTAGAGAGGCTGAATTGGTCTCGCGGCTGATGGCGGTCACTGTGGCGTATAGTGAGGACAAAACGAATTTTGGCTTCGCGTTGAGACTCTGTTGACGTTGCCAGAGTAGAATATTGTCGAGGAGGTTCAGAAACGCAGCAAATGCGATGACTGAACCAATAACAACCCAATACATTTTCTGCATGTAAAAGTAGCCTGGGACACCGGGAGAAGTACCCATACTCCCCATATCCATGCCATCATGGTTGTGCTGGCGAATTTCGAGGACCATGGTGATCTATTATGAAACGAATTTGTCAAAAGAGAGATTCTTGGTCGGTTAGATGGGCGAGGGACTGAATGATCGCCAGGATGCTCGATTCTCACTACTCTGTACTCCGTCACCGGGATACTGGTGCCAAGAGAAGTTCAGATCGCTAACGGGAATGGGAGGATGGTTTGTAGCATGTCATTGTCGGATGTGAAGTGGATTGAGAGCCTTGAGACGTGCTGGCGAAAGGAACGAGATGGGATGTCAAATAGTCGTCCCATAAGTACCCCGTGCCAAGAAGAGGGAATGTTGCAGTTCCCAGGATTTGGGATGCTCGGCCTGGGGACCAAAGTGTTAGATGAATGAGACCTGAAATCGGTCAAACGTCAGAAGGAGCACGTTTACAAACAGCCAACGTGGTACGGAGTAACCAGAGGGGTGAGGAAGTGAGAAAAGTGAGCAAGTGAGCAAGAATGCGTCCGCAGAATGGAGTATGCTCGCTCGACTGAGTATCTCAAAGTCCAGAGTGGGCTAAGAAAAGAGAAAATCGTGCTCATGGAGGACCAGCAGGGGATTGATTGGGAGGAGATGGCCATGTATGGGGGGAGTGGAGTCAGATCTTACCCGGAGGTGGATTTGGCAGGCGAGGACAGGCTTGAACTGGGGTTCCTTTTCGGGGGGCGACAAGGGCCCCAACGCCCCTAAGACGCCCTAAGACGCCCTAAGATGCCCTAATACGCCACCCGCAGCCGCTACAGCCCCGGCTTGCAGGGATGCGACGTGGGAAACTTGCTCACGAATTCTAACGCCAAGGCCAACGCCAACCGTTCTTCTGGACGGCAAACTGCCCTCCCGAGTCCTGGCAATAACACCTCTGACCTTCCTTGTCCCAGATATAGATACGGCTATCCGTCCTACAAACACCGCAAGAGCCTCGTTCGCGCGGATTGGTACCAAGGATAGATAAAATAAAACGAAAGGGCGTGCGCTTCTCACCACGTCCAGCCTCCTATCAGTCAGCCTTCACCCTTTCCTTTGAATCCCCATCACAACTCAAGTAAACCACACACACCCACACGCAAATATGTCTCTGTTCGCAAGACACGGCGATGACCATTCAACAACGGCGTCTTCTGCATCTTCATCTGAAGAAATGTCCTCCATGCACATGATCATGACCTTCACCAACTCTCACCACACTCCACTTTATGCCAACTCATGGACCCCTCAGTCCGCTGGTGCGTATGCCGGAACATGTATCTTTCTGGTACTCTTGGCCATGATATTGCGGTCGCTTTTCGCGGTCAAGACCATCTGTGAGCATAGGTGGTCTGCTGCTGCACGGAACCGTCGCTTCGTTGTGATAAAAGGCCAATCAACCGAGGCGGGCAGGATCGATCGGGATCCAGATGCGAAGGTCGGTTCTTTGGTCACCGCACAAGGCGTTGAGGAGCAGGTCAAGGTCGTTCAAGCGAGATCAAGATCCGTCCTACCTTTCCGATTGTCTGTCGATGTTCCTCGAGCAATCTTGACCACCATCATTGCTGGAGTGGGATATCTACTGTAAGTCGTTCTCAAGCCCAAGTGCTACGAATCGATATTGACTCTAATCCAGGATGTTGGCTGTCATGACTATGAATGTCGGTTATTTCTTATCGGTGCTGGCAGGCGTTTTTATTGCTGAGTTGGCTGTAGGCCGATACGTGCATAGCGAGGAGCATGATCATTGAGCCAGCTTGATGACATTTTGTATGATTGTATGATTACACCGATGCGCCCAGGGCGTTGGTTTGTGCTGCCTTTTGCATCGACGAAATTAGAATTAGATTCCGTTGCACTCTCTTGTGTCTGCACTCTTCTCTCAATCGTACCAAGCCGTGTGTTCCCTGTTTGTAGCTGGGGTGATACGAGGCCCTATTGTCTTCCTGTGAACTGCAGCGTGCCAAACCAAGCTTCGGCTGACCTTCTATTTTCAGAATACGTCCTGCCTCAAAGACGCTGATTGATCCGCTGCAGTGCTCCACGTCGAAATCGTTCAGAAAATGAGCAAGTTTTGGGTGACCAGCATCCCTTCTTCTGACCACACCGATTCCCTATCGAGCCATGGCTGAGATTCATCCACATTCATTTGATAGCTTCTCACAGCTTCTCACGAGCTAAACACGCCGGTCAGGGACTTGAATAAGCTCCGCTAAGCAGGCTAAGCATGCCCGCCAAAAGGGACAAGCCCCCTCTAGCCACTGCTTGGTACTGGCATGGCACTCTCTGAGTCCCCCGTGTGTAACGGGGCCCTCTTATATGCTCTGCAAGGGAGTCTTCTTTCTTGAATCTACTTCTTGTCAACCCAACCTGTCATATTCTTCTTCCCCGTCTATCCAAAATCCCTTGCTTTGTGATACAGCCTAGTACTCAATATTTGACTTGCATTTCACAATGGTTCCTCAATCACTGCTCGGGCTCCTCTCCCTCCCTCTTCTTGTCTCTGCTCATTTCCACATGCTGTATCCTACTCCACGCAGCGACGATGACGATACAGAGCCCAAGTTCCCATGCGGTGGGTTTCCAGTCTCCGACAACCGGACCGCCGTCTCCTCGACGGGCTTCCCATTGGCTTTGGAGATGGGCCACGACCGAACCGTCATCCAAGTGCTTCTAGGCCTCGGAAACAATGTTGGTGATGGTTTCGACATCACATTGAAGCAGACATTCCAGCAGCAGGGTGAAGGTGCATTTTGTCTCCCTACGGTGCAGATTCCAACCGATTTGAATATTACCGACGGTACCAATGCGACTCTTCAGGTGGTCACCGATGGAGAAGGTGGTGGTGGCCTTTACATTGTAAGTCCCCGTCCTTCCATACTCATATCTCCCTAACTCTATCTCTAGTGCGCCGACTTGACCTTTAGCTCTTCGCCCACCATTCAAATGCTACCCAGCTCGTGTGCGAACGGTACTGGTGTGACCGCTTTCCCCTTGTCATCCAATGTCAATGCCAATCAGACAAACGGTGATGGTTCCCCTCAAGGAGGCTCTGGTTCTGGCTCGTCCTCCTCGTCTGGCTCGGGGAGCAGCACTGCAACCGGCTCTGCTACCGGTACATCTGCATCCCCCACAAGCAATGCTGCCATCCTTACTGCAGGCTGGGGTTTGCTCGGAGCAGTAGTCTTGGGTGCGGTTGCTCTAATGTAAAACACTTCCCTGTTTGGGAGCTCCTAAGAAAATGCCCAGTCGTTCTCAGTTATGTACTTCAGCAGCTAGAAGTATAGCTCATAGCTCCATTCCATGTCTCCGCATGCTGAGCCCGTTTTAACGTGTCACCGCGAACGCGTCCAAGTGTCTTGTTGTTCAAGCCTCCGATAGCCACTCCACGACGTATAGTAGGTGAAATCGACAGTAACAGGAGGTACAATTATACGTTGAGCACTCAGCAACGTGCGAGAATCCAAAGTGAGCATGGAACTGACGCCCCCTCGCCTTTATCGTTGTGACCTAAATCGACAGTTCTACATGCCGTCAAAAATACTACTATGCGAACCGCGAATGCCTCACAATTACGCTCTGGGCGCCCTTTTAGCTATACCGACCTCAATAAGCGAAATCGGCATCCGTTGAGTAAGGTTAAGATCCGAAATCATCATTAATTAAGTAATGATTGTTCCTTCTAAGCTTTTTGCTCTCGGTCTTCATGGCCACATATCTACCCTGTTCCATTCGCCGAGACTCTCACTGGCCTGTGGTCCACCCGGTCCTCCGGCTCCCTCAGAGAGTGTCCAGATTTGTCTTGTACTATTCGTAGGATCACTCAGATCCACCACTTCAACCTGCTCTGGAGTAATGATGGCCACACGAAAGTTCTTCCGTGCCAACGGCTCGTCAGAGAGGTGGCCCGCTTTCTGACCCAAACCTTCGCCCGCCTGCTCATCTTTGCCCTCTGATAGTGGCTGACCAGGCGGAGGATTCTTGAAGGAGCCGCGCATCTGAGGGGACAGATTCTCAAAGCTGTTCTCGACTTCACGCCTCCATGACCATTCATTCTCCTGATGGGATTGGCTAGATTGGTCTCTCAACCGCATGTATCGTCCTAGCTCTGCCTTGACCGTGACAGTGCCGGAAGTTCGTGCCACGTCCCCACCTTCAATGTCATCCGCAGCAATGAACCAGCATTTACCTCTAATACGCCATTGAGTTTTGGTACCTTTGACCCAGTAGACGGCCTCTACGGGACCGCCTCCACCGGTGCCTGAACGAGACCGTGCCAGATCACCTTTTCCCTTCCCAGTGGCAAATATATCGTAAACCTTGTTCATGCGAGCATCGGTGGTGAAAGTGGGGCAATCCGACTCATAGATGCCAGGATTTTTGGGTAGTATATTATATTCATTTTCGGGAAGGGTCGCCCAAAACCCGCGGTGAACACAATAGCGCAGACGGGGGAGCCCAGAGGGCGTAACTGTGGCTAGAACAAACTCTGCACTGGCACCACCAGCTTTGTCAATGTGGTCTTGGAACAGCTCCTTCCACGGTGCAATTGTGCTCTGTGTCGGATGTGCTGCGTGAGACATTGCAGACGTGAGTTGCACAAGATGGCGAAGGGTATTAAATGCCAGCTTGATGGAGAGGGCCGAGGAGGACAAGGTCTCGGGTGGCAGTTGTAATTTTTCCAACAAAAGTTTCGAATTCTACATTTACATCCGCGTCATGACCGATGGTTTGGCTTCACACATTCGACATCATGAACATCCTCAAACTCACTCATGACGTTGGATAGATTCTGCCGCACTATTCTTCACCGTCCTTCGGCTCACCTTCCGCCTTGCTCGTCCACCCTATACCGCCTTACAGGGAGGGCAGTGGCAACCATCGAGATTGGCGGTTGCCCCAGGAGACATCCGGCATGTTTATCCGTTCCGAAAGCGAAAATGATGGTGATTCTCAATTTCACCTTTCCCTTGCTTCTGCAATCCGACAACGGCAACTTCAGTTATTGTCTTAACCCATACAGGTCATGGTCAGTCTCCATCTGGAGTAGATCTTACCATTGCTAGTTGCTAGTACTTTTACCTGGTACTAGTCTACTGCAATCTTCATCTACCCATTGTCTCGATTCTTCCTCAACCAACTACGTTCATACTAACTCCCGCTCATTTTACCCGGCGCTCTTGCGCACCCTACGAGTCCTTCGTTGACGAGCAGATCATAAGATCATCATGGGAATCAGCAACCCCCTCTCGCCCAAGTCTCAACAAGACCTCAACATGGCAATGCCTATGCCTATCCCTCCACCACTGCTTCACACTCGCTCAGGCAATGAGTTGTATGATCGTCCTCAGACTCCTACCTCTGCAGCCCATGGCTTCACCAGCCCAGTTCAAACCCCTCAAGGCAGCCCCAGCAAGAAACAATTGCCTCCAGGTGCAAATGACTTGCCAAATGTCTTCGACAATGCCATGAAGCTGGCTCCCATGTCTCCCACCAAGAGTGCACCCAAGTCTCCATCCAAACTTGATATTGTCAACAAAGATCCTTTCGCTGACACTACTATTCAACACTATGGCCGACCAGAGAGTCCTACTCGTCAATCAAACAAGGAGAACGCACCATCAAGCGGACTCAAGTACGGAGCAGATGGTCATCAGAACCACGCAGCCATGTCTAGACATGAACAATATCACAAGTCTGACAAGAAGACCATCACAAAGGGCCTCACTGCCGAAGATCTTGAAAAGTTGCGACTCCCAAAGGTCAAGCGACTAGCTAATGTCACTCAGTTGTGTAAGTACCGATCTAACTCCCCAAGATTCTTCCACTGATCATCTCAGATTTCCTCGATCATTACTTCGATCTTCTCT
>Ga0105239_10001298_pt1 | contig 33699 bp, 18 predicted proteins | sample KBSC44metaG_FD_92761 | JGI IMG/M metagenome (GOLD analysis project Ga0105239, IMG submission 92761) | Corn rhizosphere microbial communities from Kellogg Biological Station, Michigan, USA - KBS C4-4 metaG | ecosystem: Host-associated > Plants > Roots > Rhizosphere > Soil | place: Michigan, USA... | reverse complement strand
CCGGCGAAAGCTGCGTATTGCAAACGGCTGCTACGGCAGTAAAAGGAGAGCCATTCCCTTGTTATACTGTAAATGGCGAAGCGTCTGCTATTAAAGGAACATGGACGCTGCAGTTCATCAGCGGCGGTCCTTCCTTGCCAAAAACAACTTCAGTGAGTGAACTGGGTTCATGGACAGAATTACCTGATTCGTCAGCAAAAATATTTTCGGGCACGGCCCAATACAGCATTCATTTTGCCAAACCTGCTGCAGCAGCGCCTGCTTATCTGCTTGATCTGGGTAAAGTAGCATCGAGTGCGGAAGTGTTGCTGAATGGCAAATCGATCGCTACGGTTATTGGTCCGGTTTATCAGGTGATTATACCAGCCGCTCAGCTTACAGCCGATAATGTACTCGAAATAAAGGTGAGCAATGGCATGACCAACCGTATTATTGATCTGGAGAAGCGCGGTGTTGAATGGAAGAAATTCTATAACACCGATTTCCCGGCAAGGTTCCCCGCCAATCGCGGAACCAATGGATTATTCACCGCGGTGAACTGGCAACCTGAAACTTCAGGTCTGTTAGGACCGGTAACAATTACCGCCTTAAAATAGACGATTGTATCACCCCGGCCTTCGCGCCGGGGAATTTGATGGTTAGTTGTATATTCGAACGGGATAATCAGATCCATCGTCAACCATCTTAAATTTTTAAACATGATCAAACACTTCATTTACCTTATCATGCTAACAGGAATAGTAAACACCACCATGGCGCAGAGCAAAGACGAATCTGCCGTTGCCGCCGCTGTAGAATCACTGAAAAAAGCAATGATCGATGCTGATAAAGCCGGTTTACAAAAACTCACTGCCGAGCAGTTGAGTTATGGGCACAGCAGTGGCAAAATAGAAGACAAACCTACTTTTATCGAAAATATTGTAAGTGGTAAATCAGACTTTGTGACGATCGATCTTACCAATCAAACTATTGCCGTTTCGGGCGATGCGGCTATTGTTCGCCATACTTTATCGGCCAGTACCAATGACGGCGGCAATCCCGGAAGCGTTAAACTGAATATCCTGCTCATCTGGCAAAAACAAAAAGGGGAGTGGAAGCTACTCGCAAGACAAGCCGTGAAAGTTCCATAAGGCAACCATCCCGATACATCTGTAATGAAAAACACTTATAATCTGGTTGTAAAGGTCTGTCCCGCTTTCCAAAAGATGGAAGCCGGAAAGTAAAGTGGGAGGGCTTGCAGCATATTTTTTAACGGGATTGTCTTTTTAGTGCACAGCGAAGGACCTGAAGGGCAGGCCGATCACAACTTCTATGTTGCACAAACTTCTATATCTTTTTGTTCTACTTATAATTTTCACTACAGCTGATTGTCAACTGGCGACTGTTCAACCCCGCTCAGGAGCCAGGGAACAAGTGCAGACCACTGATGATCAGGTGCAACCGTGGCATGGCAAAGAACGTACACTTCATTATCGGGCAGAGGGAACAGACTTTATAACCATTAACGGAAAGATGCGGTTTAACCGCGCCATATATGGCACCAATACGGGCTTCAGAATAGAGAGCGGCGATTTACCCGAGTTCGCTTTATATATGCCGGGTATGGGCGGTAATCTGAAGTTTGGATTAATAGCAGGTAACAACAGTAAATGGCTTATCAACGCAAAGTATATTAAAGCCATCTACCGGCCCGGTTCTATGTTGTATGAAATAAAAGATCCGCTGCTGGGTAATGGTGTCATGCAAATCACTGTATTGGCATTGGCTGATACAGAGGGAATCGTTATAAAAACACAGTTTGTAAATGTTACTTCCAAAGCATCCCTGTGCTGGGTATTTGGCGGCGCTTCCGGCAAAAAGTTTTCACGCGATGGAGATATAGGCGCTGATCCTGAATCTTCCTTTTATTTACAACCCGATTACTGTAAAGACAATACTTATACCGTTAATAAAAACAGTTTCCATTTACTATACGGAACGGGCTTAAAACACTTATCAGGTATTTTTCCTGCGTCTGCTGTTATTCATCTGGCAGATGCAACACAGCAGGAAAATCCATTGGCACTTTTGCAAAGCGATGCATCTGCTGCTCCTGTTATAACCGGAAAGATGACCGTCTCTGGTAGTGCGCAATATTTCTTAATTCAACCTGCAGATACATTAACCATTACGTACAAAGATCTGATACAGCAATTTAGTGCAGCAGAAGCGGCGCGTAAAAAACTGGCCAATCGTGTTAAGGTAATAACCCCTGATCCCTGGATCAATACACTAGGTGGCGCATTAAGTGTGGCAGCAGATGCCATTTGGGAAGCGCCTACGTATTTGCATGGCGCTGTTGCATGGCGTATGCGTTTACCCGCATGGCGCGGCCCTTATGTGGCTGATGCACTGGGCTGGCATGATCGCGCCCGGATGCATTTCAGCAGCTATGCTTTATCGCAGATAACAACACCTGCAACTGGTCCGGTTGTTTTCGATACCGCTATGCATCTCGCACGGCAACTCGAAAAAATGGGTACCTCCATGTACAGCAGTGGATATATTTGCCGTAATCCGAATGGTGATTTGCGGCCGCATCACTACGACATGAACCTGGTGTTCATAGATCAGTTGCTCACGCATTTTTATTATACCGGCGATACAGCGTATATAAAACAGCAATGGCCCGTTATCAAACGACACCTGGCATGGGAGAAAAGAAATTTTGATGCTGACAACGATGGTCTGTACGATGCCTATTGCTGTATATGGGCCAGTGATGCGCTGCAATACAGTGGCGGCGGTGTTACACATTCTTCTGCCTATAATTACCGCGCCAATATGGTGGCTGCTCAGTTGGCAGCTATTGTGGGCGAAGATCCGGCTCCTTATCAGAATGAAGCCACTAAAATATCCGATGCAGTAAATAGTTCTCTGTGGATGCCTGAACTGGGATGGTACGCCGAGTACAAAGATGCATTGGGAGAAAAGTTATTGCATCCTTCGGCCGGTTTATGGACGATCTATCACGCCATTGATGAAAAGCTGCCCGATGCATTTAAGGCATTTCAGTCGTTGCGATATATTGATAAAGAAATACCTCATATTCCTCTTCTGATAAGAGGATTGCGTGATACCGGTTATTTATTATCTACAACCAACTGGCAACCCTATACATGGTCGTTGAATAATGTGGTACTGGCAGAAAATCTACATACTGCCCTTGCTTACTGGCAGGGCAACCGGTGTGACGAAGCCTACCGGTTATGGAGAAGTGCTTTAATAGAAAGTATGTATGCAGGTTCGAGCCCCGGTGGCTTTGAACAGCTTTCGTATTATGATGCCATTCGCGGAGAGTTGTATCGCGATTTTGCCGATCCTATTGGCATGGCTGCGCGCTCACTCACCGAAGGATTGTTTGGTATAACCCCCGATGCTTTAGCCGATACGCTTACCATTAAACCTGGTTTTCCCAATACATGGAACAATGCTACGTTGCAAACTCCTGATATCGTATTCGATTTTAAACGCACCGGCAATACCGATCAGTTTACGGTGAAGCCTTCTTATCCTAAACCAATGAACCTGCGTTTGCGTGTAAGGGCAATAAAAGATGGAATAGAATCGATACTGGTAAACGGACAGCCCACAAGCTGGCATACCCTGAATGATGCGGTAGGCGAGCCGGTAATGGAAATTGCAACCGGTAAGGCTAAACAATACACCATCGTTATTAAATGGAATGGTGCGCCTATTCAGCCTATGAAATACGATAGTGTGTTGGCTATCGGTGATCAGTTAACTGCCGCTACACCTGCAGGCTTTATTCAATCTATTTCTGATCCCCAGCAGGCATTGCAAAATATTATGCTTACCAGCAATCAGCTGCAGGCAACGGTACAGGGCACTACTGGCAATAAAACTGTATTTATTCAGTTACGGCAGGCAGCGATGGTTTGGTGGTTTCCGCTGTGCATTGAAGTAAAGCAACCGGTTGAAATAATTCCTTCTGATGAATCGGATAAAGTCGGTATTCATTTCAGAATAAAAAATAATTCAGCTGCTATTAGCGGCCGTGTTACGGTGAATGGAGGCGATCAGCCTTTTCAGAAATTGTTGCAAATACCCGCAAAGGGATTGTCGGATGATATGATGGTGACTGCTATTGCGCTTGTACCCGGCAGCAATCGCATACGTTTTACATCCGATTCAGGATTGCAGACAGATACAACGATAGCAAACTGGAATATTCAGGCAATGCCTGCCATGCAATTTGATAAGATAGATCTTACAAAATATTTTAATGATAAGGTGACGAATATTTTCAAACAGAATTATTTATCGCCGCGGCCGCAGGCGCCCACATTGCAATTGCCTGCACAGGGTATTGGCAACTGGTGTTATCCGCTGGTACAGGCCAACATCGATGATGCCGGTCTGCGGAAACAGGCTGTTAATAATGAATATGTGTTGCCGCAACATATCCCTTTTGCAACGCCTGGCGACACGCTTTCAAAAAATATTGCATTTACTTCCCATTGGGATAATTATCCTGATTCGATTTCGGTGCCTTTATCGGGCCGTGCATTGCATGCATATTTTCTGCTGGCAGGTAGTACCGATCCTATGCAAACAAGGATGCAGAACGCAGAATTACGCATGCATTATACTGATGGTTCCATCGATACGCTGCGGTTAAATAATCCCCAAAACTGGTGGCCTATTGAGCAGGATTATTATACAGATGGTTTTGCCTTTACTACCGGCGCAGCGCGTCCGTTGAGATTATATCTCAAAACCGGCACCGCTACTACGGAATGGAAGAATTATACCTCTATCAAAGGGTTTACTAATATGGCTATCGATGGCGGCGCCGCTACCATACTCGATATGCCGCTTGACCATAATAAAGACCTCCAGTCTGTTAGTCTGCATACTTTCGCTAATGATGTCGTGATAGGGTTAATGAGCGTGACCCTGCTGCGCTGATAATATCGAATGTTGAATATTTAATGCTGAATGTTGAAGTTTAAGACTTTATAAAACTTCAATATTCAATATTGGACATTTGACGTTCAATATTTTGAGGCGTGCAACTATTTTCTGGTATTCTGTCGTCAAATAGGGAGTCACTTTAGGCAACACCCAAAATAATTGCATGCGAATAGTCTTCCTGCTTATCCTGTTATTATTTACTGCTCAGTTCCTTACTGCACAAAATAAGGTAACGGGAAAGGTAGTGGATGCGGTCGGCAAATTTCCTTTAGCTGATGCAACTGTTACACTTATTAATCCTGATGACTCTTCGGCTGCCGGTTTCGCCGTCGTTGATAAAAGCGGTGTCTTTGAAATAAAGAACCTCAAAAAGGGCAACTTCATGCTGGGTATCACATATACCGGCTACAGACCCTATACAAAGAACCTCGATATTACGCTTTCGCAGTTTGTGATCGATCTCGATACGGTTTTCATGCAGCCCGATACATCGATGATGCAAAGCGTAGTTGTTTCAGCACCACCCATTACCGTTAAAAAAGATACTGTTGAATTCAGGGCCAGTGCCTTCAAAACCAAGCCCAATGCAACGGTAGAAGACCTATTGAAAAAAATGCCGGGAATGGAAGTTGACAAGGATGGAAAAATAACGGCGCAGGGTGAAGAAATCACCAAGATCTATGTTGACGGAAAAGAATTTTTCAGCAACGATCCTAAACTGGCTACACAAAACCTTTCTTCTGATTTAATAGAAAGTATACAGGTATTCGACGATATGAGCGATCAGGCCAAGTTTACTAAAATAGATGATGGCAGTCGCAAACGTACTATTAATATCAAACTGAAAAAAGACCGCAAACGCGGTGTATTTGGCCGTAGCAATGCATCGGTGGGCACCAGCGACCGATACGAGGGCAGCGCTTCTTTTAATCATTTCGATAATAACCGTCAGATCTCTGTATTAGGTGGCGCCAATAATATCAACCGTTTGGGTTTTACCAGCAACGATCTGGTAAGCAGTATAGGCGGTATGGGTGGGGGCAGCGGAGGCTCACGCGGCGGAAGAGGAGGTGGCGGTGGTGGCAGTGTTCCCGGCGGAAATACAAAATCATGGAGCACCGGTGTTAACTACCGTGACGAATGGGGCTCAAAGATCAATATCAGCGGTAATTATTTTGTATCGCAAACTTCTACTGCCAACGTAACCAATAGTTACCGGCAGAGTGTTTTTGGTACTGACTCAGCTTCTTACACAACCAACAATTCGTCGTCAAAGAATACAAGTACCAACCACCGGTTCGGTTTGCGGTTTGAGTATCTCATAGATACAATGAACTCGATACTTCTAACGCCTGTATTAAATCTTCAGCATGCAGCATCGAACAGCGACCAGTATCAGAACATACGCGCTGCCAATGCAACAATTAATTATAAAGCGATAGATGGCGAAAGCCATCGGTCAAGTCAGCGCGACGGACAAAGTTTTCAGAACGATCTGTTATTCCGTCACCGGTTTAATAAGCCCGGCCGTACGTTTACGATTGGCTGGAGCACGGCGCTCAATGGCAGCGACGGGGAAGGATATAATACGTCGCCGTATTATTTTTATAATTCCGACAGTACCCTGAACCGGTTCGATGACCGCCGTCAGCACAATAACCAGCTTACGCATTCTTTCAACAATACCATCAGCACTTCTGTCACCGAAATGATCGGCCACGATAAAATATGGGAAGTGAATTATGCCTATACCATTAACAGAAGCACCAGCAATTACCACACTTTTGATTATGATAGCACTACGCAGCAATACGATAGTGTAGATAAACCACAAACAAACTATTTTCAAAATCAGTTTACCGCAAATCGTTTGGGAACGAATTTCAGGGTTAAAAAAGAGAAATACGATTTTCAGTTAGGCGGTGCTGTTAATTTTGCTTCGCTGGAAAATTTAAGCAATCGCGCTACCACGGGTAAAGACAGCACCATGCAGCAGCAGTACACTAATTTCTTTCCGAATGCATCTTTTAACTTTAATCCCAAACCAAGAACGAACCTGCGCTTTAATTATCGCGGAAGCACCAGAGCGCCAAGCATTAGTCAGTTGCAGAATGTAGTAGATGTAAGCAACTCATTGTATCTGCGCACAGGTAATCCCGACCTGAAACAGGAGTTTACACATAGCTTCAATCTGGCGTACAATACTTTTAATTTCAGCAATTTCGTTTATCTGAATTTAAATTTATCGGGCACTGTAGTAAGCAACAAAATTGTAAACAGCATTAGTATATTAAATGGCGGCGTACAGTTGATCAAGCCTGAGAACCTTAATGGCGCGCGCAACGTAGCGTTCTCAGGTACATTAGGTATACCGTTGAAGAAAGTTACTACCGGCCACCGCGCTCCGGTGAACCTTAATTTTACTACGTCGGTAGGATATAACCGTGATGTAAGCAAATTGCAGGACACGCTTAACTTTAACTATACACAACGTTTCGGACAACGTATTCATTTCACCTGGTTTATACAGGACAGGATCGACCTGAACGCCAGCGCCAGCATTAACTATAACGCGGCCCGCTATTCAGTTCAGCAAAACATGAACTACACCTATCTTGATCATCACTATGCGGTAGATGTTACCTACACGTTCTTCAAAAGACTGATGGTTAACAACGATTTTGATTATTATCTCAATACAGGCAGGGCGCAGGGTTTTAACCAGCCTATTCCTTTATGGAATGCCTATGTCTCACTGCTGTTATTTAAAAAGCAGAATGGTGAGGTACGGTTGAGTTGTATTGATATTCTGAACCAAAATAAAAGCATCAACCGTACCGTCGGTGATAATTATATTGAAGATACTTACACCCGCGTATTACAGCGCTTTTTCCTCGTCAGCTTTATGTATAACTTCAAAACCTTTGGCAAGAGTATGTTTTCTTCCGGAAGAGATAATGGGTTTAAGAGACGTTGATCAATCTTTCACCAGTTGCATAACCAATGGTGTTTGCGCACCTGTGAATCGTACTGTGTAAACACCGGTAGCAAGATTCGCAGGCAGGTCACAGCGGGTTAAACCACTGAGAGCAGTGATTGATTTGTGATAAACCAATTGCCCTGACTGGTTAAAAATATTCAGATCTGAATAGCGGTGACTCATCGGAAGCTGTACGAACATCGCATCGTGCACCGGATTTGGATAAAGCAATACTTTACTGTTTGTGCTGTTGCCTGAAGGAAGCAATACTGTTGAGTATCTTATAAATTCATCACCACTGATGCGCAGTCTGTAAAATTTTCCCGATTCCTGCAGGGGAAGTGTAAAGCTGCAGGTAGTGGTAGTAGCCGCTTTTGTAATGACTGCCTCATAGTGAGCCGGAGTAAATTGTTCGCCATCAGTAGAATATTCAAGCTGCGCCTCGGTTATTGTATAAGCGTTATCAACTACGCCTGTTATCAGAAATTGTTCTCCAACTGCTTTGCCGTAAAAGTTGGTGATGGTTACAGGTAATACGATCGAATTTTGCGCATTTGCTGCCGATCCGCAGGTGCTGTTAGTGCCTGGCGGGGCCAGGTTATCATTACCACAGCCATTGCAGGTATAAGCTGCTGGATGCGATATAAAAGCCGCGGGAGCATCGGATGTCCATTTGATTTTAGATGCATTTTGTAATGACGATAACCAGCCGTTTACAACGCTTTGCCTCATCGAAGCGTGTGCTACGAGGTAAGAAACGCCGGTACTGGTTTCTATAAAGAATCCGTCTTTATTCAGATTAAAGGCTGCGCATAGTTCAATCAGTGATCCGTTACCGATTTTTACCGTTGGGTCGGTGAAACCCGACGTCCAGGTGCCTGACACCTGCATTACACCAAAATCATTTACGGCAATATTTATTTCTCCCTGAGAAAAAGAACCCGTGATATTCAGGAACCCGCCATTACAAACAACTAAATTATCTTTTGTAGAAGCCGGGGCTACATTTTCACCTGTAAGTGCTCCGCTCAGGATCAGCTTGGCTCCCAGTTTTACCAATATCACCCCGGTTTTGTTAATGGTGATATTCTTTAATGTTACAGTGCCTGCCTGTATAACAACTGTACCATTGATGATATACGTATTATTACTTAAGTCGGTTGTAGTGGAAATACAATAAGTAGTGCCGGCGGCGATAGTGGCTGAGCCGGAGGGCATGGTAGTAATGGCTCCTGCAGGGCAACCACCGGTACACTGCGCTGTTGCATTCACAAATGAAAATACTATAATGCAAAGCAGGTAAACGGTATGAATATATTTCATAGGAACGGGATCGTTTATACGATTTGGGTAATATCCAAAAATAAACTAACCATTCCTGTTACACAATAGCAAAAGTCCGAATTGGGTATTATGTTAATATGACGGCTCGTATAGCAAATATTGGTGGATTAATTGCTGAATATGTTTAGCCAGTTCAAATAAGTACGAAGAAGATATGAGCTCTGTATAAACTACTGATTCGAGTATTGAACCGGGTATGCCTTTCGGTTATCTTGCACACTGCTTCATATATACATTTTGGTTTCAGAGGTAACCATAGCCGTCCATTTCGATGGAGGGCTTTTTTATTGTCCTGAGCGTCCTTACCGTCGGAAGCGTCCTGAGCATAGTCGAAGGATCGAAAGAATGTGAATTAACGCCGGGCGTAGCTGAAGCGCTGAATCAGGAAAATAACTAGAAATAGTAGTTTTAAATGCAAATGAAGGGTGCAATATTTGTATTTAAGCCAGATTCATTTAAAACTAATATCCATTGTACTCTATTACTACTATTTTACCATGCCCAACCGTTTATAATTCGGTTTTGCTAAACCGCAACGGTATTATTCAACAGGTAAGAACTACTTTTCTTAGTAGCCGCTCGTTGCTGCAGAAAGTTGAAAAATATGTAACCCTGTATACCTTTTCACCTCACATGGAAGGACGATTTACACAGGGGTATGTTCCATATTGCTTTGAGGTAGACGATGCTGAACCCGATGGTGAAGATCATTCGGCATTGCAGGAAATTATTCTTGCCGGCAGCAGCTTTATCAATCGTCAGAGCCAGCTGCATTTTTCCTGTTATGCAGAGCTGGTAATTGTGTTTACTGATAAGAATAGCTGCAACCTCGGCGAAATTAAAGACGTATTGCGGAGTGTGCTCAATTACTATAACGGCGTCTGCAGCTGGCCCAACTGGAGGGCATTTGCCTGGCGCAGGATCACCCGGCGTAATACAGTTATGGTGGCAGTTTCTTTGGAAAAAAATGACCCTTTAACTTCGCTCAGGGAACAGCAGGCAGTGGGCAGTAGACAGTAGACGCAAAATTTTCACCATTAGACAGATCTACTGCCTACCACCCATTGCCTGCTCACTGCATTAATACAAACCATTTACGTATCGTATATAATAATAAAAGCAAATACACGAAAGCGGCGCAGCAAAAAATAATATGATATGGTTGCAGGAAATAAGGGCGTAACGATACATGTTCCGTCTTTTCTTTGCCCCATACAAATTGTAAGGTTTTTTTCAGGGCGGGTAACAATACGGGAATTTTATTCCAGTTGGTATACCGTACGCCTGAGTAATTATAAGCATAGTTATAATTCGGTGGAACCTGCATTTTATAGTAAGCCCAGTTCTGCTGCACATCAGCAAAGCTGGCCAGTGTTTTCTGTGGTGTAGTAAAACACAGATCGTATAAGGGGTCAAGTACTACCCAGCCATGGCTGGTATTGGCTTCGAGAAGGATATGCCCGCCAAACCGCCCGTTCACTTTCATTTCTGCAAAGCGAATGTTAACGCCGCCGGTTTGCAATATTCTTCCCAGCACTCTTGAAAATGAACCGCAGGCGCCATTGGCTGTCATCAGATCGTATGTTACCGGATAAATAAGATCGGTTTTAAATCCTGAAAACCGGTAATTGTTAAAAAGCGGTTTCCTGATGTTAAGTAACTGATGGCAAACGTGCATTGAACATAACAGAAAGGAGTCTTCGTTTCGGGTATTAACCGGTTCAGACCTTATGTTGTAAATGATGTTTTTAAATAATGCCACTTCATAATGCGATTCAGCATATGTATAAAAGAGTGTGCTGATAAGCATACCATGAAAAAAGGCCAGGATATAGCGGTTTTTCATTTTCCATCCGGAGCCAACGGTCGTATGTTTTTGTTCACTACGTTTCATAAAAGTAGAGTGCTGATGCCAAATGGAAGCTATACCCCGGCACTTAGGTGTGAACCGTTTATACCGGTTTCGACTGGTTTTTCAATAATAATGTGGAATTGTTACCTGTAAATAACGTGTTATTGCTGCAGGTGGCAGCATCGGGTTGTGGAATTGTCTGCATTTTGACAGACTAATGTTTCACAGGATTTAGATGGAGATTTTCGTGATATTGGCAGCGAGTATTGGATTGCTGATCATTGATCAAAAATAACCTGTATGATCTTTGCATACTCCTGCTTTAATTAATAGTATTTGCATGGTAACTGACAAATACATACACATATCAGGAGTTGAAGAGCATCAGATGGTTTTCTGCAGAATTTTGGATATGAGCTCTGATTTGGATTCCACCCCCAGTTTCTGATAAATATTTTTCAGATGATGATTGATGGTATATACCGAAACAAACATTCTTTTGGCCATCTCTTTATACGATAGCCCTTCCTTTAACAAATTCACCAGTTCCATTTCCCGTTTGGTAAGCCGGGCCGCGAGTTGTTCCGATACATTTCCCTTCAGATGATCGATCAGTTTTTTGGCTGCCTGGGGCGACAGGCAAGCGCCTGAATTGTATACATCCCTGATGGAACTATAAATATCCATCAGCTTTGAATTTTTTATCAGGAAGCCACTGGCGCCTGATTTCAGCGATTGAACAATATATTTTTCGTCATCATCACCACTAAGTATAATGACCTTGCTGTGTGGGTAAATCTCGAGTATCGCGCGTATCCCTTCGTTGCCCGCCTGTTGCTGATTGATATCGAGCAGAACAATATCCGGTTCAGGTGTATGCAACCCCTGCCGGATGTTTTTGATAAGTTCTTCAAGCGACATGAACGTGAAAACAATCGATATCTCGGGAAAATCCTGAAGAAATTCTTTGTAACTGTTCAGCAAAAAATAATTGTCATCGATCAAACCGACCTTAATCATGGTTTAAGAGGTTGGGTTACAGTTTTAAATGGGAATTGAATCGGTAAATTTATTACACTCATAGGTGAACGGTAGTACTATGAATAGTACATGATTGATCAAAGTAGCGATAAAAACTACTCAATGTAGTTGCTCATCCCCACCATAGTCGGAAATCGGAAAGGGTGAGTCAACCTAAATTGCTCAGAGTACATCACACTGGATGGTCAAGAGTGGTTCACCCTTAAATTCCAGGCAATTAAGCAGGCTTTGTTAAATGGGTTTCTTTTAGCTGTATTGAGTAGGGTAGGATTCCGGATGCCACACTATTGGATAAAGCATATTCAATTTTGTGAATATGTTTAATGAATAATGTTGTGATCTTTCAAAGGTAGGGGAAAAATTGTTATTTTCATATACACTTTTTAACTGCCCACAATGCTTGCTAATCATATGAAGCTAATATCATTCCTTATCATTTTCTTTCTATATATTACTGTACAGGCTCAAAACAGCGTTGGTACTTTCGACTATCAGGCCGATGTAGGCAGCCCCAAAAAAGCAGGATCTGTTCAGTATGATGCCGGCACACAAACATATACGCTGAAAGGCGCCGGCTATAATATCTGGTTCAACCGCGATGAATTTCAATACGCCTGGAAACAGTTAAAAGGCGACTTTATACTTACCGCCAATTTTGAATTTACTGCACAGGGATCAAATGCTCACCGTAAGATCGGCTGGATGGTTCGTTCATCAACAGATGCGGAAGCTATTCATATGAGCGCTGTATCTCATGGTGATGGTCTCACTGTATTACAATGGCGGCCTTTGCGCGGCGCTTACATGCGTGATCCCGAAGACGAACTGTTTTTCAGCAAACATAATCTGCAGGTTATTCAACTCGAACGCAGCGGAAAAACATTCATTATGCGGGTAGCCCATACCGGCGAGCCATTGCAGGTGGTGGGTATGAAAGAAATGGACAACATGCCTGATTCTGTATTGGCTGGTTTGTTCATCTGTTCTCATGATCCCGATGTTGTTGAAGAAGCGCGTGTGTGGAATGTTCGCATCGATAAACCTGTACCTGATAATTATGATGCCTATCGTCAGGGATTTATAGGAAGTCGTCTTGAAGTTATGGATGTATGGAGCGGCCACAGAAAAGTTATTTATGAATCGACAGGCCGTTTTGAAGCGCCCAACTTTATGCCAGGCGGAAAGAAATTGTTGTTTAATAAAGATGGCTTTTTATATACTATTCCTGTGGAAGGCGGAACACCGGAGAAGTTTCCGGTGGGTGATCTGGACCGGATCAATAACGATCATGGTATTTCATTCGATGGAAAATGGGTGGCGGTCAGTCATCATAGATCAGGATTGAAAGGTGGTGGTTCAACTGTCTATGTAATGCCGATGGCAGGTGGTACGCCGAAATTGCTCACACCTCAAACGCCTTCATACTTTCATGGCTGGGCGCCAAACAATAAAGAAGTTGTTTTTGTGGCGCAACGCGATACGGGCACCATCTATAATATCTATAAACTGAATATCAATGGCGGTGCTGAAATTCCGCTTACTACCAATACCAGCGGGCATGTAGATGGCCCCGAATATTCACCCGATGGTAAGTATATTTATTACAACGCCAATGTAACCGGAACAATGCAGATCTGGCGCATGAAACCCGATGGTTCGGGCAAAGAACAATTGACCTTTGATGAATACCATAACTGGTTTCCCCACATTTCACCAGATGGCAAATGGATGGCGTTTATTTCTTTTCCTCCCGGTATCAATCCCACTGATCATCCTTTCTATAAACGTGTTGTATTACGACTTATGCCGCTTACTACCGCCGGCGCTCCTCGTGTGATCGCCTATGTGTACGGCGGTCAGGGAACCATCAACGTACCATCATGGTCACCTGATGGAAGGTATATTGCGTTTGTGAGTAATGATTGACCCGCCTTTTTCCTCGAATTCTCCTCTTTGGGTTCTCTTTGGTACCTCTTTGGGTCCTCTTTGGTACCTCGGGCCACATTTACGAAATGCGCTTTATCTGTGGTTGATGTGTGGCTGATGTTAGGTACGAGCAGCGTTCAACCGAGGTCAATGACGGCTGATCTGTTACGTTATTACAGCAGGAAAAACCAACCACTTTAAAACGGGTTATTTACTTTAATTCGTAAATTTACTGTATGGCTAGAGTTTTTGCCCCATATACCATTGAAAGGACTACCAGTAATTTGACATTTTACTGTTGGGAAGGCGAAAATTTTGTCCGTAAAAAAAGCAGTTTAACCAGGAAGAAGGTGCTGCAAAGCCCCCGGTTTGCAAGTACCCGCTATTATGCAGGGTTGATGGCCAGGGCATCAGCCATAGGCTCCTTTGTATATAATGGCTTACCGGCCCACTGGCGACAGGGATGGATGTTCCGGTCTTTTACCGGCGAAGCGCTCACCCTGTTAAAAGAAGGAAAAACAGAGCCTGACATTCAACAACTGTTGTATGAACGGTATGTAAAAGAAGTGGCCGATAAACAAAGAGATTCACAACAGCCATTGGTGGTTGTTGAAACTAAAATAAAACGGGCATATCGCAAGCGGGATACTGCCTACTGGAATAATAAAACGGCAAAGTGCCAACAGCGGGCGCTGCGCAAACAGCAACTGCAGCACCACGCCGGTTTGCTGGCTCAGGCCTCATCAATAGCTTCTAAACTATACCGTCAGTTGCCTTTGCACGAGCGTACGCGCAGTTGCTTTCAGCAGTTAACAGGAATGGCTATGCGGGCATTAAAAGACGGGGAAGCAGAACAGGAAGTAACAATGGCACTTAAGCCCCCAACGCTGGCCAAAAACAGATCGGTGGTTTATATCGGTGATCAAAAAAGACCTGTCTATTTCATAGCACCTGTGCATAAAGGCTTCAGGCAACTATCGACGCCGGTACCCATAAAATGGGTACGTAAAGTTCGCCGTTTGTCGGCAGCATGTTTTGGGATTCGTTGCTTTATTAAAACTTTATCACCTCATAATACGCCTTCTTCGGCTGCAACTTTTCATCAAACAACAACGGATAATTTTTGCGGCCGGGAACCGGATATCCGTCGAGCCAGGTGCTGCGGTCAGATACGTTCCAGAACGTAACGCCGGTGATCACGTTTTTGTAATCGCGAAAAATTCGGAATACCTTTTTGTATTGCTCCATCTGCTGCTGTTCACGTTCAGGTGTAAATGCATCTGATTCACCAGGGCGTTTTGCACGGCGGTTCTTTTCCCATGGATATACTGATATATCCAGCTCGGTGATCTGCACCTTCAAACCAAGAGAAGAAAATCTTTCAATCGCCGTACGCAATTCATTTTCTGATGGCTCATACACCGACCAGTGCGCCTGCAGGCCTACACCATTAACAGGTACTTTGGCATCAATGAGTTTTTTCAGCAACTGATATACCCGTTCTCTTTTCTCCGGTCTCTCGGTATTGTAATCGTTATAGAACAATACCGCATTGGGATCGGCTTCATGCGCATATTCAAATGCCTTAATAATAAAATCTTCACCACAGATCTGGTACCAGAGGGAATTACGTAACAAACGGGAACTATCGTCGTCAACGGCTTCATTCACCACATCCCATGCATATACTTTTCCCTTATAGCGGTTGACAACAGTAGTGATATGTTCTTTTAAGCGACGTAATAAAACTTCTTTGCTCACCCTGTTGCCAAGTGAATCTTTAAATAACCAGTCCGGAGTTTGTTCGTGCCAGCATAAATTATGTCCGCGTACTTTTATACCATGAGCCTGTGCAAAATTTACAATGGAATCGGCGATCGTCCAATTGTAGCGGTGTTCTGCGGGATGAATAGGACCCATTTTCATGGCGTTTTCAGGGGTAATGCTGTTAAACTGCTCAATGATGAGTTGCGCTTCGTCTCCTGTTAATGAACGCGGACTAACAGCTACACCAATCGGAAAGTAATTCTTATAATAATCTTTCAGGCCTTTTGTGGAAGACTTGGCAGTCTGTGCAGCAGTTGTATAGTAACAGATGTTCATTACTGCCAGTGTAATTACAAAGTAGGTTATGTGTTTTTTCATACAAGCAGAGAATTTTTATTTAATGCTTTGAGCGGGCGGACCGAAATAACTTTTTTTCACACCACCAAAGTCAATCACTATTTTTTGCAGTACAATACCAGGATCGATCGCCCAGAACTTTAATACGTGATGATAGGGTTTACTTATTTTATGCTCAGATGTACTGATGCGAATATTATCGCTTACCGATTGTGCCCATGCTCTCTCTGAATTATCGGCATGCAGATTAATAACCTGCGGTGCATCATCATCAAAAGAAATGGCATATCGTAATCCACCTGATTCATTAAACGGCAGGGTAGGAGAGCAGTACACCATTACATGTACTACACCAGTATCAGCACAATAAATGCTATATTCAACATGCGCATCCTTTGCATTGAAAGCGGCAGCGCCTTTTGAAAGCTGATCGTCTTTGGAGAAATATACATTCGTAGTAATGCCATTATCGATACGGCCAATACCGGGTATGGTATACCAATGCACCTTGCTGTCATTCACAGCGTGGGTGTAGCGGTCGGCATCCATAGAAATGTATCCAGTGCTTTCAACATAGCCTTTTTCTTTAGCCAGATCAGGGAATATCATTTTTTTAACGATTGCATATACCACTACTTTACTATTGTCAGGGCCGGTAATGGTTACCGGAATACGATGGGTGCCTGCAGGAACTTTTGACCAGCTTACATCAACCCATATTCTTTCTGTTTTATCAATGGTTCCTTTTGAGGAAGATAACTGCAGCCACGGTGCTCCTGAAGCAATGGTATAAGGGAATGATCTGTTGCCCCGGTTAAAGATCTCTATATAGTGTTTTAACGGATTGTAAACATTGAACTCAGGAAGAACGGCCTCTGTTGCATCGCCCGGCCATACGGCTTCAGAACCTTCAATGGCAACACCCATAGCAGCCTTATCAGGAACGGAAATAGTTTCAACAGCAGGCATTTTATTAAAAGGCGGTTGCTGCCACCAGGTGTATCCGATATGCGTCTGGTCCATCATATGAACCCATTTGCCATTGGCTATCTCTTTATTATAATGATTGCTCAACAGCGAATCTTTAATAAAAAGCTCTTTACATACAGTAGCAAGATCATTCGTAATAGCCCGCCCTTGTTTTGCATATAAATGATTTTTAGCCACGGTAATGTATAATTCGTTGAGGTTGGCGCTTGCTTTAATGGGAAATAACACCAGCTGATCGAAAGCGTCTTTGCTTTCAGCAGGAAGCTGCTCATACATTTTCTGTGCTTCCTCAGCCAGTTTGTTATAATCCGCTTCAACTGTTTCGGCTTCGCGGTAATTAATGAGGCTATAGGTATCCGCAGATAATAATTCAGGTTTGCGGCGGCTGTTGTACTGCGTATATTTTGTGAGCATGTCCCCTATGGCGGTCGCATATTTGTTGCCAAACTGTTGCGCAGCCCATTGGTTCGCGTAATCACTTACCTGATTGATGGTATAATGGGGATTCCAGGCATAATCCAGAAAGAAAGAGATCGGCAGCTCCATCGGTTTAAGATCGCCCACATTTACGATCCAGATGCGGTTAACGCCATATTCATATGTTAAATGCATTTGTTCCCATACGCGGGGGATGGAGTTGGTATTTATCCATTTATAATTCCGGGGACCGCCTACATAATCAAAGTGATAGTACATACCGTATCCGCCTTTACGGGCTGGCGAATTCCACTTAGGTAGCTTACGAACGTTGCCCCAGTTATCGTCGCACAAAAGTAAAGTAACATCGTCGGGCACGCGCATGCCTTTGTCGTAATAGTCCTGCACTTCTTTATACAATGCCCACAGCTGCGGAGTGGCTGCGGCATCTTTACCGGTGATGGTGGATATTATTTTACGCTGGTCGCTGATAATTCTTTCCAGTAAAGAAATGTTACTGCCGGCGCTCATCGGTTTGTCGCCATCGCCCCGCATACCAACGGTCACAATGCTTTCGTAGGAGTGCATGCGGCGAATGCCTGTTTCCCAGAAATTTTTCAGCCGGTTTTCATTGGAATCATAATCCCATTTACCGGCGCCATAACGACGCCATTCGTCGTGTGCCCTCAGCATAGGCTCGTGGTGACTGGTTCCAATTACAATACCATAGCGGTCGGCCAGTATGGGATTCAGCGTATCGTCGTCGTAAAAGGCATTGCCCCACATGGCAGGCCACAGGTAATTGCCTTTTAAACGTAATATCAGTTCGAATACCTTTTCATAAAAGAGGTGATTGAATCCGCCGAAGGTGGCCTTGCTCCACCCCGACAAGGCCGGAGCTTCATCATTAAGAAAAATACCTCTGTAGGTTACACCGGGTAATTCATAACGGACAGCAGTATTTGTATACCACAGTTCTTTATTCTTTTTAACCGGTACATCGGCCCACCAATACCAGGGAGATACGCCTATCTGTTTCGACAATTCAAACACTCCGTAGGCTGTACCGCGCCGGTCGCTGCCGGTGATCACCAGTGCATTGTCAACGCCGGAAAACGGCTGACGGACCATCTGTAACTGAAATGCTTCCCATTTTCCTTTAATGCTATCTATATGCAGCTTGTTGGCAGTAACCAGTTGTTTGATCAATCCGCTTTTATCCAGCGAACCGATAATGATAATGTTTTTTGCAGCGGCAGGAAGGGCGTGCGCCAGATCGGGTTTTTTACCGGTTACTTTTTCTATATCCGATTGCAGCAAGTTGGCCGCTTTCTGAACCAGCCAGTGATCGTTTTCGTCGGCATAAATAGGAGCAGATTGTTCACCTGAAACAAGGGGGAATGCGCCGGCTGCTGCTTTATTCGCAATATTTTGTGCGAAAAGAGATAAGGTGCAGGCGCAAATGATCGTTATAAAGAATATCTTTTTCATATGAAAGCAACTTCAACGTTATGGAGGCCTTAATGAAAAATGTTTTAACCAAAACATTTTTCATTAAGACGAACTTCTACATTTAAATGGCCTCCATGTAATTGATCTGAGCCTTAAACAAAAATTTGATGCCTTTATCGTGCTAAAAACCAATTGAATTACCGCCATCTACCGGCAGCACAACGCCTGTGATATAGCGTGATGCATCGGTAGCCAGAAACAGGGCCGCATCGCCGATATCAGAAGGAGCGCCCATAGCGCCCATAGGCGTACGTGACATAGCCTTGTTTTTACGGTCCACATCATTATTGAATGCTTTCGATGTCATTTCAGTAGCAATAAAACCGGGAGCAATACAATTGGCGCGAATGCCCTGCGGTGATAATTCCACTGCCATGGCGCGCGTCATACCTTCAATAGCTGTTTTGGAGGCAGAATAGGCAATTACTTTGGGAATGCCATATTGCGCTGCCATAGAGCTGATGTTTATGATACTTCCTTTTCCTGCGGGCAGCATGGTTTTAACTACTTCACGGGTAAGCGCAAATACCGCTGTTACGTTGGTAAGCAATACCTTTTGAAAATCTTCATCGGTTACATCGGTAAAGTCTTTCTTCATATTAATACCGGCATTGTTTACCAGAATATCAATATGACCAAATTGTGTAATCACGTCCTTAACCAGTTTAGGTATTGATGCCAAATCGCTCAGGTCGGCTGCAATGGGTACACATAATTCGCCAAGATGTTGTTTGGCCTTATGCAGTTTTTCAGAGTCACGGCCTACGATGACAGTAGTAATTTTGTTATGCACAAACTTTTCGGCAATGGCGAGCCCGATGCCCGAACCACCACCGGTTACAACCGCTACTGTTGTGTTAACTGTCTTCATTTATTTAGTTTGATAATTTGCAACTAATTACCCGGTGCATACGGAAAACTCAATGCCTCGTAATACTGTAACGTATGATCAGGTTGTTCGTAATTTGACGGAATAGGTTTACCGGAAAACGTTTGAAAATATGATAAACAGGCATTGCGCCACCATACTGCCTCCTGCTCCTGTATATTCAGTAACATCTGCACTTCTTTAAATCTTTCTTCATCAATATATTTTTTAAGATGGCCCCATGTGCGCTGCATCCACCGCACCGAATCAACGCCGGTATTATACTTATAGCACATCTCTTCCCACAGGGTTCTGCCGGACTTCATTTTGAAACTCCAGGGTACATGATGAAACCACAGTAAATAATTTTCCGGACAACTATTCATATTTTCAAACTGCTCACGAACGGCGGGCTGGTATTGCGCCAGCGCATTGCTGCCTGTGGCGGTTCTGTTGAAACCAATACCGGCAGAGTCGGCTTTATGAAAATAAACAGGGTTCCAGTCGGCCCGCGGTGCTTTGTTGTACCAGGGAGCAGGTCCGTAATGGTGGCCATAACCCATAATATGATGCAGACCCAATGGCGTCATGTAATCAACGGTTATTTCACGCGAAGCCAGCATTATTGTTTGTACCGAATCAACAAATGGCTGCTGGTTGGTATACGTTTGACGGATCCATTCATTGGCGATCTGGGCAGAAGTAAGATCGTGGTTCCATGCCAGTCTTCCCAATGCATACCAGTTCGCCTGACCAAAAGGATGCCCCGTCCAGTTCAAATCGCTGCCAATATTGGATACACCAGCCATGCCACTCAGTGCATGGTCGTCTGCCGATCCATCAACTATCTGCGCAACAGAGCTATTGTTTTTAGAATACGTATTCGCGCTCAGCACTTCTTTAAATAAAGGCGCTAAAAAAACGAGATGTGTTGCAAAGCCAAGATATTCCTGCGTAAGCTGAAACTCCATCATCAGCGGTGTTTGCGGCATGGCGCCAAACAGCGGATGAAAAGGCTCGCGCGGCTGAAAATCGATAGGTCCGTTTTTTACCTGTACCAATACATTTTCCCTGAATTTTCCATCGAGCGGTTTAAATTCATTATATGCCTGTTTAAAACGGTCTTCGGGTGTTTCACTGCTATAAACAAAGGCGCGCCACATAACGATGCCATGATGCGGAGCCAGTGCATCGGCCAGCATATTGGCGCCATCGGCATGGGTGCGGCCATAGTTCTGGGGGCCGGGTTGCCCTTCTGAATTGGCTTTTACCAGAAAGCCACCGAAGTCGGGAATATATGTATAGATCTCATCTACTTTTTGTTTCCACCAGTTGCGAACCGCAGGATCAAGCGGGTCCGCTGTTTTCAATCCGCCCATTTCAACCGGCGCGCTAAAGCGCGCTGTGAGATATACTTTTATATGATAAGTGCGAAATACATCGGCCAATGCTGCCACTTTTTTTAACCATGGCTCAGTCAATACTACGGCATTGGCGTTTACATTCGTAAGCACAGTACCATTAATGCCGATAGAAGCATTGGCGCGTGCATAATCAATATACCGCTGATCGATAAAGCCCGGCAGCCGCTGCCAGTCCCAGATAGAACAACCGGCATATCCGCGTTCAACGGTGCGGTTCAGATTGTCCCAGTGATTCAGCATGCGCAGTTTAATACGCGGAACGCTGGTAATGGAAAGCTTGTCTATCGACTGGTGCGTTTGCAGCAGCCGTAAAAAATGAAATACACCATATAATATACCGGCATCGGTATTGGCGGTGATAAGAGTGATCTTTTTATGTTGCGGCGTTGCTGTGATGCGAATAATAAATCCTTCACTGCCCAAACGGCTGAACGTGGTATCAGCTATCAGTGAACGGATAAAAGGGTATTGGTCAGGTGTTCCTGCTACCAGGCTTCCGGTATTTACATCAGACTTAATGGGTATCTTTTTCGCCAGCAGTCCTGCCAGACCGGTTACTAATTCTTTATTGGCGGCTTGTGATGTATTAGTCGTATTACTGCACACAATGCCGCTGATCTGCTGCTTGTACTGTTGTAATAAACCGGCATTGTCAATGGCATTATATCGTAGCCATAACTGGTAGCCATCCCCTGCCCGCAGGTGGCTGATGAACAGGATACCAATAATAACTGCAGTCCACTTTTTCATATGATAGCATTAAATGAGTCAGAAAGTCGGTAAGTCCGGAAGTCCGAAAGAAAATACAGTGACGACAGGATTCTTTCAGACTTTACTGACTTTCGGACTTTTCAGACTTTCCCGACTTCATCGAAGATGCCCGTATAATCAGTTCTGATCTTAATAAAATGGTATTGGTGGCGTCAATGCTTGTTATACCGTTCAGGTGGTTGATAAGACTACCGGCTGCCATTTCGCCCATTTTATAGCCCGGATAGTTTATTGTTGTCAGATTAGGTTCTATTACCGTGCATACAGGGTCGTTATTGAAGCCAATAAATGCAATGTCATGCGGAATGCGTATACCCGCTTTTTTCAGGGCCTGTATACATCCTACGGCGCAATTATCATTTGCTACAAAAACAGCATCGGGTAAAGGATTCATTTTCAGAATGGCTTCTGCTGCCTGCACACCGGCTTCCTGGCTCAGGTTATTAACGAGTATATAATCTTCGCTGAAAGGGATCTTGTTATCTGCCAGTGCCTGTTTATAACCGGCCAATCGGTCCACATACACATTTCGTTTTGGCGTGGCGGTAATATGAACAATGCGGCGGCAACCCTGCCCTATTAAATGAGTGGTGGCCTCATAAGCGCCCCGGCGGTTATCTATTAATACGTTGGTGCAATCGGGGTGGTCCATTACGCGATCAAAAAAGATCAGTGGTATATTCTTCCTGAAAAACTGGTCGAAGTGTTTAATGTCTTCAGTATCATACGCCAGCGAAACAAGCAGACCGTCTACCCGGTTGTTGAACATGGTTTTGGCGCTGTTAATCTCCTTTTCAGCCGATTCAGATGACTGGCTTATAATTAAATTATAGCCTTCATTATTGGCAACGCTTTCGATACCGGCAATAACGGTGCTCATGAAATAGCTGTTCAGGCGCGGAACTATTACGCCTACTGTATAGGTACGTTGTTCGCGCAGATTGCGCGCAAAATGGTTATAGCGATAGCCCATTTCTTCAGCCAGGTCAAATATCTTCTTCTTCGTTTTCTTGCTGACAACGGGGTCGTCTTTAAGGGCCCGGCTAACAGTAGCGATGGAGATATTCAGCTTACGTGCCAGGTCATATATAGTTACTTCTTTTGGTTTTGTCATACAATCGCTTACATAACTGATAGTAAAGGTAAAGTAAAAATATTTTGAAAAAAACAATGTAATCGGTTACAATTTTACGGATTTCTCTCTAAATTAGTGTCGCGAAACGAGAATTAATTGCTTGTCATGATTAAAAATAAAGTCCGAAAGACGGAAAGTGCGGGGGTCAGAAAGAAGTGCATTTAATATGTATTTCTTTCAGTCTTACCCACTTACTGGTTTTCGGACTTTAGTTTTTTAACATCACACCAAAACTATCTTATTACTAAAAACGATTGTTATGAAAAGTCCGGTTACACTCCGTACCTTTTCAGGGTCAGCCTTACCCCGGCATGCACGCCACTGGCTTTCCCTGACCTTTTGCACTATCCTGTGCATTCTTTTTTCATCATCCCTGCAGGCTCAAAACAATATGCGCATTAGAGGACGCATAACCAGCGAAGGTGGCCAGCCTGTAGCCAATGCTACTGTTGCGGTAAAAGGAACCTCCATCGCTGCTGCCACCGATGCATCGGGTAATTTTGAAATTTCAGCGCCCTCAGGTGGTACGCTGGTAATTTCTTCTGTTGGCATTGTTTCAAAAGAAGTAAATATAAGTGGCCGAAACAGGATCGACATTTCCGTAGCAACTACCGCCAACGATCTTGATCAGGTAATAGTGATAGGGTATGGTACCCAAAAGAAAAGAGACGTTACCGGTTCAGTAGTATCGGTAAATGAAAAAACATTAAAAGAAGTACCGGCGCCTAATTTAGTGGCCCAGTTAAAAGGGCGCACAGCCGGTGTAGATATTATAAGTAATGGCGCCACGCCGGGTAGCAGTGGTCAAATACGCATCCGCGGTAACAGAACCCTTACAACAACTTCCTCAAGCCAGGCCGATGCCTTAGACCAGCCACTGATTGTTGTAGATGGTATTCCCTATGGCGGAAGTATCAACGATATCAGCCCCGATGATGTGGCCAGCCTTGAAATTTTAAAAGACGCTTCTGCCACCGCCATTTACGGTTCGCGCGGAGCGGGCGGAGTAATTTTAATTTCTACCAAAAGAGGCAGAAGCGGCAAAGCCGTTATCAGCTACGACGGCTATTATGGCTTTTCTAAAATATTGGGTAAGTATAAAGTATTCAATGGTCCTGAATATGCGCAGTTTAAAGCAGATGCTGCTACTTATAACAGAACCAGTCCGGGTACATCTGCCTACCCGCTCACCCAGGCTGAGAAAGATGCTTTGGCTGCCGGCGTTTCCACCGACTGGCAGGATCTTATCTATCAAACCGGTTTAACCACCAGCAATCAGTTAGGTTTGTCTGGTGGTACAGAAACCACACAGTATGGCCTCAGTGGTGGTTATTATAAAGAAACCGGTATCATTCCCAACCAGAAATTTGAAAGATATTCTGTTCGCGCTACCATTGATCATAAAATAAGCAAACGGATAAAAATAGGGCTCAACACGTTAAACACCTTATCATACAGCAATACGCCCGGCGGTAGTGGTGTCCCCTCCGGCATGATGCGGTTAACGCCACTCGCTCCTGCCTACAATGCAGATGGTACCGTCAATTTATTCCCCGCCATCGGTTCACTCGATGCAAACGTCATCAGTCCGTTAACGCTTAAAACAAAGGCCAGTGCCATTTTAGCGAGAACCAGAAGAATAAGAACATTCAACAGTGTGTATGGTGAAGTACAACTCGCCGACGGATTGCGCTATCGTATAAACGTTGGTCTGGATTTCAGGCAGGATGGCGGAAACAATTACAGCGGTCCCGGCACGTATGTAAATACCAATACATCACAGGCTTCTTCAACAGCAAGTATTAGCAATACCGAAGCATGGGCTTATAATATTCAGAACCTGTTGTACTACGATAAAACAATTGCCGAAAAACATAAGATCGGTTTAACAGGTTTATTTGAAGTAAACAAAGACCACAGCTTTGCCAGCGCATTCAATGCCACAGGCGTACCGGCAGATTATATTCAAACAGGCAACTTTTCACTCGCCAACCAGGTTACAGCAGTAAACAATCCGAATGCCTTTCAGGAAAGCGGGCTGGTATCGTGGATGGGTCGTGCTAACTATAGTTATGATAACCGTTACCTGTTAACAGCTACCGTTCGTGTAGATGGATCTTCTACTTTATCTCCCGGTCACCAGTACTTTACATATCCCGCCCTTGCTGCAGGATGGAACGTTATCAATGAAGGCTTCATGAGTAATTTGCCCACTATCTCCAACCTGAAATTAAGAGGTGGCTGGGGTATTTCTGGTAACAGAAACGTGTCGCCCTATCAAACGCTTGGTTTGCTCAGTGCCGCAGCATATAACTTTGGTCAGGGTACTGCGGGTCAGCAGGGCGCCTATCTGGTAACCTCTCTTCCCAATAAAACGTTGTCATGGCAATCCACTTCACAGTGGAACGTAGGTGTCGATTTCGGTATTCTAAAAAACAGGATAACCGGTTCATTCGATGTGTACAGTCAAACCACAAAAGACATTCTTTTGCCCGTTAGTTTACCGCCCAGTAACGGAGCCGGAACAACATTCGAAAACCTGGGTAAAACAAAAGGTAGCGGTATCGAAATAAACCTCAGCAGTGTAAACATTCAGAACAGCAACGGGTTTACATGGAGCACCGACCTGAACTTTTATTTCAATCGCGAAAAGATCGTAGAGCTTACCACGCCATCAGAAAAATCCAATATAGGAAACGGATGGTTTGTTGGCCAGCCTTTAACGGTTATATATGATGTTAAGAAGCTCGGCATCTGGCAAACCGAAGATTCTGCCAAGGGGCTTTTAGCACAAACGTCTCCCGTTCAATTTCCTGGTCAGATCAGAGCACAAGATCTGAACGGCGATGGTAAAATTGATGCCAACGACCGGCAGATCCTCGGCAACTTTCAACCCAAATGGGAAGGTGGTATTACCAACCGCTTCTCTTATAAAAACTTCGATTTATCAGTTGTCATCTTTGCCCGCATGGGTATGAAGGTACTCGCGCCTTATTTAACAGCTGATGGCGGCGGCCAGGGTTATCCCTTCTTTTTACAGGGCCGTGTAAATCAGTTGAAAGTTAATTACTGGACACGCAGCAACCCCACCAACGACTTCCCCGCTCCCGATGCAGGTACCGACAGACCCTTGTTTGCATCTACACTGGGATATCAGGATGGTTCATTTATCAAATGCCGCAGCATCAACTTCGGCTACGAACTGCCCTCATCTATTATTAAAAAAGCAGGCATCAGTTCATTACGTATATATGTAACGGCTGTTAATCCATTCATTATTTATTCACCGTTTGTAAGAGATGGCTTTGGTCCCGATCCTGAAGGCAATGGTTATGGAGGAGGCGTTAGCTCACCAACTGCAGGTGGCAGTATTGGAGCCGGCGGTACTAATGGACTTGATGGAAATGGCCGGCAGGTCAGCGTGAATGCCAATAACCCTTCTACCCGGCAGTTTAATGTTGGCTTAAACTTAAAATTCTAAACTGATTAAATTGACTAGTATGAATCTCTATAAAAAAATTACCTGTATTGGTTTAGCGGCTGCTACCATACTGGGTGCTGGTTGTAAAAAATTACTCGAAGAGCATCCTCAGTCAGGCATCGTACCTTCTTTCTTTAATAGCCAGGCAGGCTTACTGGGCGGTATCGCCGGTGTGTACAACGATCTGCGCAGCGAGTGGGGTACCGAAGGCTTTTCTATGCAAACAGTAGGTGGTACCGATGAATATCTCACCGGCGCCAGCAACAGTGCTCCGAAATTTTTTACCTATAACGGACTGGCCAGTTCCGATATGAACGGCAGTTTATGGACCATCGGTTATCAGGATATCAATACATTAAATGGCGTTTTGAAATACGGACAGGACCTCACATTTACAGATTCTGCCACTAAAAAGTTATATCTGGGGCAGGCTAAGTTCCTTCGTGGTTTCTGGTACTTTTACCTCGTTCAAACTTTTGGCGATGTGCCATTGCATACTGATTTCATTGATGTGCCTACACAGTCTGATACACGCGCGCCAATGGCCGATGTATACAATCTCATCATTCAGGATTTAACCGATGCTTCCTCACTGTTGCCAAATACCGTTACTGCTCCGTTTCTCGGTAAAGCGGCTGCGGCCGGCGTAGCCAAATACCTGCTCGCAAAAGCATACCTTACCCGGGGCTGGTCTAAAGCTGCAGTATCAGGTGATTTCACTAGAGCATATACTATTTGTAGCGACCTGATCACTAATAAAGCAACTTATGGTTTTGATCTGTGGCAGGATTATGCCGATGTCTTTAACCCTGCTAACGATTATGGTAAGGAAAACATGTTCGTAAGCGACCATAGCATCGATCCTAAATATGGAATGTACAACAACATACCGGGTGTTACGCCCGGTCCTGGTGGTGGCGCATCTGGTGGTGCAGCGCAAAATCTGGCGCCCTGGTATCATCGCTGGAATTATCCTTCGAACAGTGGTATCAATTCATTTGTTTCCGGCGGTAAGCTCACTAACTCTGGTACCAGCACGATGGTGAGAGATGTTGTAAACGGACGGCCTTATGTTCGTTACAGGCCCAATAGCCCGAAACAAACCAGTGGTCCCAATAGCGGTAAAAGTTATTTGCTCGATCAGGCATTCGGCGACCGTATAAATGACTCACGCTATGCAAACACCTTTCAAACTGTTTGGATTTCCAATACACCTGTTTCCAATACGGCCGGTGCAGCTAACAATACACGCGGCATAAGCTACTCTATGACGGTAGGTGTTGACACTGCCGTTTGGATGCCCGATTTTGAAGTTGCCGGCGCCCCTCAGTTTAATGGCGCTACACCTTTCAAGGGTATTATTATTCCGCCCAGTTTATGGACGAATGCTTATTTCCCGGCTGTGAAAAAATTTGATGATCCCAGCCGCGCAGCCGCTAACTTTAATGACCCGTCAACCCGGCCGCTTGCTATTTTCAGGTTTTCTGATGTTTATCTGATCGCTGCCGAAGCAGCGTTTAAAGCAGGCGACCTCACTAATGCGGCAGCTATGCTCAATGTAGTACGGCAAAGAGCTGCATATAGAAAAACGAATACACCGGCTCAGAATGCAGCAGCCGTAGCAGCACAGACCATTACGCCTGCGCAGGTTACACTCGATTTCATTCTCGATGAACGTACCCGCGAGTTTTATGGTGAATTTCAAAGATGGTGGGATCTTGTTAGAACGCAGTCACTCGTTACACGCGTAAAAGCATGGAACCCCGAAGCATCGCCTTATATAAAAGATTTTCATGCTTTGCGGCCTATTCCGCAAAACGAAATTGACCTGGTTACGCAGGGCCCCACGTTCCCGCAGAACGACGGCTATTAATCACAAGTGTGCCACACATCCTGAGCGAAGTCGTCGGGAAAGTGTGGCACACTTTATTCAAATAAAAAACCAATCCTGAAGATTAAGATGATCCGTTGGCTAGCATTATGTTTGATAGGAATTAATACCACCATGGCTTTTGGTCAGGTAAAATTACCCCGGCTCATAAGCGATAACATGGTATTGCAGAGAGATACCAAAGTAAATATATGGGGATGGGCCGCTGCAGGTGAAAAAGTGACCCTGCGGTTTATGGGCCATACATATACCACTACAACGACGGCCGACAGTACATGGACAATAACCCTTCCCGTTATGAAAGCCGGCGGCCCGTACGATATGCAGATCGATGGTACTAACCACATCCTTATAAAGAACATACTGATAGGAGATGTATGGGTATGCTCAGGTCAGTCCAATATGGATATACCCATGGAAAGGGTGAAAGAAAAATACCCCGATATCATTGCACAGTCCAACAACCCCGCTATACGACAATTCAATGTTCCTGTGACCTTTAATTTTAGTGGCCCTCAAAAAGACCTGCCGCCCGGAAACTGGCAACCTGCTAACCCTCAAACGCTGTTACCTTTTACGGCAGTAGGTTATTTTTTTGCCAAAGCTCTCTATGAAAAATATCACATACCTATTGGTTTAATTAAAGCCCCCGTTGGGGGATCACCTGCAGAAGCATGGTTAAGTGAAGATGCATTAAAAGCTTTCCCGCACTATTATACAATCGAACAAAAATTTAAGAGCAAAGGGTATATCGATAGCATTCGTAATAACGACCGGCAGATTCGTGATAACTGGTATGCGAATATTTACCAGAACGACAAAGGATTGCATGATATCAGACCGTGGTATGATACTGCATATGATGCATCCGGCTGGTCCACTATGCCCGTTCCTTCTTTCTGGGATGAGCATGGTCTCAAAAGGGTGAACGGGGTGGTTTGGTTCAGAAAAGAAATACAGGTACCGGCGTCCATGACCGGTAAACCGGCTAAATTATTGCTGGGCAGAATTGTAGATCAGGATTCGGTATATGTAAACGGCCGGTTTGCAGGTACTATCGGATATCAGTATCCTCCCCGCCGTTACGATCTGCCCGCCGGTATGTTACATCCCGGAAAAAACATAATTGTCGTGCGCATCATCAACAATGCCGGACGTGGTGGTTTTATTACCGATAAACCCTATAAGCTATTTGCTGATAACGATACTATTAATCTGACCGGTGAATGGCAATACCAACTCGGTGCTACTGCTCCTCCTTTGCCATCTTCTACTTTTTTTCAGTATGAACCTGCCGGCTTATTCAATGGCATGGTCGCACCCTTATTAAATTTTCGCACCAAAGGGGTGATCTGGTATCAGGGAGAAGCCAATACATCCAGGGCAAAAGAGTATCAAACCTTATTCCCCGCTGTAATTACCAACTGGCGTGAAAAATGGAACCAGGGCAACTTCCCGTTCTTATATGTTCAGCTCGCGAATTTTATGGAGCCCAAAAACCAGCCTTCAGAAAGTAGCTGGGCCTTACTGCGCGAAGCGCAGCTCAAAAGTTTGTCGGTGCCCAATACCGGTATGGCCGTTACGTCAGACATTGGCGAATGGAACGATATTCATCCTTTGGATAAAGAAGATGTGGGCAAACGGCTGGCCTTGATTGCCGAAAAAGTAGCCTATGGGGATAAAAAAGTAGTTTATTCCGGTCCGTTATATCAGTCGATGCAGGTACAGGGAAACAAAATTATACTGACCTTTACCAATACCGGGTCCGGACTGGTAGCAAAGGGAGGCGGCGATCTGAAATATTTTGCCATCGCCGGTGATGATAAAAAATTTGTATGGGCGAAGGCCACCATTGAAGGGAATAAAGTAATTGTGTACAGTGATCAGGTGCCACATCCCGTTGCAGTACGATATGCCTGGGCCGATAATCCCGAAGGCGCGAATTTGTATAATAAAGAAGGATTACCGGCTTCGTCTTTCAGAACCGATGACTGGTAGTACAAAGAGCACAAATGAAACCACATCGTTCTCATATTTCTATGCGAAATTTTATGTTTTCTTATGTGCCTATCCCGCCAAGTCGGGACAAGTTGTGGTGCAATCTTTAAAAAAATCTACGAACCGCCAAATATGAAAAGAACTGTAACTTTTGCAATGGGTCTTGCTTTGTGCATGATGGTAAAAGCACAGCAGCAACCTGTATATCTCGATCCTAACGCGCCGCTCGAAACACGGGTAAAAGACCTCGTTTCACGTATGACGCTTGAAGAAAAAATAGGTCAGATGGTTTATACGGCGCCCGCCATTCCGCGCCTTGGCGTACCTGAGTACAACTGGTGGAACGAAGCACTGCATGGTGTTGGCCGTTCAGGTGTGGCTACTATTTTTCCGCAAGCCATCGGCCTGGCCGCTACGTTCAACGACAGCCTTGCCTTTCTGGAATCATCTGCCATTTCTGATGAAGCACGCGCCATGTACAATGTGGCCGTTAAAAAAGATTACCGCATGAAATACGGCGGACTAACCTTCTGGACACCCAACATCAATATATTCCGCGATCCGCGCTGGGGCAGGGGACAGGAAACCTACGGTGAAGACCCTTTTCTTACTTCACGCATGGGCGTTGCATTTGTAAGAGGTCTGCAGGGTAACGATCCTAAATATTTAAAAGTGGCAGCCTGCGCCAAACACTACGCCGTGCATAGCGGTCCCGAAAGATTGCGTCATGAGTTCAATGCAACGGCCTCGATGAAAGATCTGTGGGAAACCTATCTGCCTGCCTTCCATGCGTTGGTAGATGCGAAGGTTGAAGCCGTCATGTGCGCTTACAACAGCACAAACGGCGAACCATGCTGCGGCAATACCTATTTACTGCAGGATGTATTGCGTAAGGAATGGGGATTCAAAGGGCATATATTGTCCGACTGCTGGGCGCTCGTAGATATTTACCAGGGCCACCATGCAACCGCCAATGCCGCCGAAGCCGCTGCCCTTGCTTTAAAAAGAGGGGTGAACCTCGATTGTGGCAATACTTATCCTTCATTGGCTGATGCAGTAAAACAGGGCCTGGTAAACGAAAAACAGATCGACAGTTCTTTATCAATTTTATTCCGTACCCGTTTTAAACTGGGTATGTTCGATCCTGAAGCCAATAATCCATATAACAATATTCCCGCATCCGTTATTAACAGTCCTGAACATCGCGCACTCTCCCGTAAAGTAGCAAGTCAGTCGATTGTGTTGCTCAAGAACAATGGCGTGTTACCATTAAAAAATGATCTGAAGAAATATTTCATTACCGGTCCCAATGCAACCAGCGTGGAATCTCTGTTAGGGAACTATTATGGTATCAACAATAATCTCGTTACCATAGTCGAAGGCTGTGCCGGGCATATACAACCCGGCAGTCAGATGCAATACCGCCCCGGCGCATTGCTCGACAGGCCTAATATCAATCCTATTGACTGGACGGCCGATGAAGCGCACAACTCCGATGCTACCATCGTGGTATTAGGCATCAATGGTTTAATCGAAGGTGAAGAAGGTGAGTCCATTGCATCTCCATCTTTTGGTGATCGCCTTGATTATAATATTCCAAAGAACCAGGTTGACTTTTTACGTAAGATGAAAAAAGACAACAGCAAACCTGTTATCGCCGTTATCACCGGCGGCAGCCCCATGAACCTTGAAGAAGTACACGAAGTGGCCGATGCCGTATTGCTCGTGTGGTATCCCGGTGAAGAAGGCGGCAATGCAGTAGCTGATGTCATCTTTGGTAACGTATGTCCTTCAGGCAAACTCCCTGTTACCTTTCCCAAATCGCTTAGTCAGTTGCCTGCGTATGAAGATTACAGCATGAAAGGAAGAACTTACCGGTATATGACATCTGAACCATTATACCCTTTTGGTTTCGGATTGAGCTATACCAAATTCAACTATAGCAATCTGCAACTATCAAAAGCCACTGTTAAAAAGAATGAACCCGTTGACGCAACTGTTACTGTTACCAATGCCGGACAAATCGCCGGTGACGAAGTAGTACAATTATACCTTACCTGCGAAGCAACTGGTATTACCACGCCATTGTATTCGTTAAAAGGTTTTAAACGTATTACATTAGCGCCCGGCGCCAGCGAGCAGGTACACTTTACCATTACGCCTGATATGCTCAAAGTAATTAACGACAAAGGCGAAAGCCTGCTGCCTGCTGAAAAAGTAAAGATCAGCGTTGGCGGTTCTTTACCCGGCGCCCGCAGTGAAGCACTGGGCGCTGCAAAAGGAGTGGAAGCGTTTGTAACAGTAAAGTAACGGGCATGCGTGTCACTGTTTTAAACCGTGGCACGCATGAATACTTACCAATTCACCATTCACGATTGCCGATTGCCGATTGCCGATTCACGATTCACGATTCACGATGGAATACACTATGCGTTGGTTCGGGCCCAATGATCCCGTTCCTTTAGAACATATAAGACAGGCCGGATGTACAGGAGTAGTTACTGCATTGCACCATATTCCTGTTGGCGACATCTGGACGATAGAAGAGATCAATAAGCGCAAAGCAGTGATCGAGGCCGCCGGTATGAACTGGACGGTTATTGAAAGTTTGCCCGTACATGAAGACATAAAAAAGCAAACCGGTAATTATCAGCAATACATTCAGAATTATCAACAGAGCCTGAGAAACGTAGCCCGGTGCGGTCTGAAAGTGATTACCTACAATTTTATGCCCATACTCGATTGGGTGCGTACTGATATTAGCTATCCAATGCCCGACGGCAGTAAGGCGTTGTATTTTGAACGGTTGTCCTTTATTGCATTCGACGTGTTTATGCTCCAAAGACCCGGTGCTGAAGATGAATATTCCAATGATGAATTATTCGCTGCCCGCGCGCATCTCGATGCTATGTCTGCCGAAAAGCGCGCCACCCTGTATCGCAATGCACTGCTTGGTTTACCCGGCAGT
>Ga0105239_10001297_pt1 | contig 33714 bp, 36 predicted proteins | sample KBSC44metaG_FD_92761 | JGI IMG/M metagenome (GOLD analysis project Ga0105239, IMG submission 92761) | Corn rhizosphere microbial communities from Kellogg Biological Station, Michigan, USA - KBS C4-4 metaG | ecosystem: Host-associated > Plants > Roots > Rhizosphere > Soil | place: Michigan, USA... | reverse complement strand
GCCTTTGAAAGCTCGGTATTATCTGCACACTGCGCTGGTCGTATAGGGAGGATTCTCAATGGTCCTTCCGGGGAGAGTTGGGGGGGGGAGCAATGCCCAGCAATTTTGCATCCTGGCCCGCCCCCGTAAATAGCCTACGATGTTGCCTGGGGCGCTTTGGTCACGACGTCAAGGTTTCGGTCTGTGCTTCTTTCAGCCATTGATCCCCCCGGTACGTCGATTGGACGCATACCCGAGAGGGGTTTCTCAATATCGGGTGGCGGAGCCCATGGTTCTCGTACGCTCTAGGTTCCCTCTGGTTAAAACGTGCTCTGGATTCAGCTCAGGCCTCGTTGCGCGCGTTTTCATTGGCGGAACCAAGGCACCGAATTTGGTCTTGGTCTTGCCATTGGAAGCAAGCATTATGGTGTGGGAGAGGAATGATGGAATAGAAGGATTTCGCATTCGATTAATTGACTGGTTTCGGATCCCATTACTTAGTCCAGTCACGAGAGGGCAGGGAAAAGGGTCCTACGTCCTAATACTATAATGAATGATTCATGCATGGGCTGGGGGGTATTAGGTGACCTGACCCAAAGAACATATTGCCTACATACCTGGGAAGCATTCTTAAGAGCTCGCCCCTCCCACCGATAGTTCGCGAAGACTCCAGTTTTTTGTGCCAACATTGATTGTATTCTCTATTTCCTTTTTCTTTTCTTCCGCTTTTCCTTTATACCCCCCTCTCCGCAAAAGGATTAAAATAATGGATGCTGCCATCGAGACCGTGCCAGCGGCACCCGAGCCGCAAGTGCTCGAGATCAGCGAGAAATCAACCACCACCACAATCACCATCCAGGGTCCCTCAGAGCCAAGTATCCAAGTGGTCGAGGAGAGCACAGTGACGACCGTCAGGGATGTCGCTGGACCGGCGCCCAAAGAAAAGAAACAGAAAACAAAGCAGAATAAGCAAAAGGCCCTGCCCACGCCCAAGGCCCCAGATGTGCCTTTCTACCAGAAGCTGGGGCAGACCCTCTTACAGGAAAGTCAGAAAGAGACAGTCCCGCTGCCACCGCGGCCCAGTATCGCATCTCAACGATCAACGGCCAAGTCCTCCGAGCACCTCTCCCCCCAAACCACATCCTCGCGCAATCGATCGAAATCAAGATCCAGATCCCGAAGCCGCGGCCAAGAGCCAGATAGCGAGGACAGCATCAGCACCGGGTCCCTCTCGGACATGGAAGTTAATGATCCCAAGGTCAATGCAAACCTGAAAGACAGCCTATACACGCTCGACGACTTCAAGCGCCTCGAAGCCATCAACAACCTCATCGCCCGATATGGCTCCGTTTCTCACATGAGCGTCCGTGATCCCAGTTACTCATTTTGGCTCAACAAGACCTGCACAGCTGCGGTACACTTTAAACTCTTGAACAAGGTCGCTGTCCTGGCTGGAGATCCCCTGTGCCCGCTCTCCGCTATGCCGTCGACGCTGGAAGAGTTCGAGAGATACTGTCGAAAAGCGGGCTGGAAGACCTCCGTTATTGGCGCGAGTTCCGACCTGATGGAGATCGCCAAGCTGAAGAAATGGCCCGTCATGCGCTTTGGCACCGAGATGGTGCTCAATCCCATGACGAACGAGGTGCTGCTGGGAAAGAGCGGGAAACGCACAGTCGTACAGTGCCGCCAACTGCTCGACCCCACCAAGGGAGGACTTTTGCTGCACATCTATGTGCCGGCGAAAGGCCGAGATCCTGTCCTCGAGGCTGCACTTACCAAGATCTATGATGACTGGCGAGGCGACCGCAATACCAGCCGCGATTGCCAGGCGTTCATCACCGTCTTCGACATGTTCGCCCTGTCGAACCTGATGACGTTTATTTATACCACCACGGCCGAAGGGCAGATCAACGGCTTCGCCGCGCTGCGAATGATGGCCAACAACAGCTACCACATCGACCCCTTCATCCAATCCGCCGACGCACCGCGCGGCACCTCCGATCTACTTATCTTCGCCTCGCTCGCATACCTTCATTCGATCGGAGTTCCTTACCTGGGACTCGGCCACGAGCCAGTCTCCGAGCCAGACGTGCTGTACAACATGCCCTCGCTGGTGATTAGCGCCACACGGCGTATATACCGACACATCTTCGGCCGATTACCTGTGGGCGGCAAGGAAACGTTCAACGCGCGGTGGAAGCCCGATGAAGAGCAGTGTGCTGGACTGTACCTGATATTCGTCGGGAAGAAGACGCCCAGTCCCAAGCATCTTCTGGCCATGACTCACTTCGCAAACATCAGTCTCAGAAATGTAGCCAAGGCAGACTGGAAAGACTTGAAGGCGGAACTGGCCAAGAATATCAAGGTCCCTGGGCCAGACCCCGCGCTCGCCGTGCACGGCTCCACGAACGCGTTCCTCGACATCGTGCACTCGAGGCCCTCCATGGCAAAGGCCGTGAGCTCTCCCGCCGTGATAAAGCGCGCCGAGTCCCCTGCGGACACGAAGAGTGTCAGTCCATCCTCCCCGATACGAATCCCCTAGTTTAGCTACCATTGAAGCGGTTGATGCCTGGTGTTGTTCGTACTTATGACAAGTTGGAACCTGAGCGGGAGTTTGGGCTATATATACATATTAATGGAGGGCAAATTGTATCTCCAAGACAATGATCCAAACATGGCTATTTTGGCCTTCTTAGACTAACATTCATTGAATGTGCCTCCCTGTCGTCGTAGTCAGATTGATAACCTGGAAAGCTTAAGTTGGTGGTGCCCTGACGCTCCACCATCCAACCTCAGGGTACAGACTGTTACGGCCCGGTACGATGCAGCCCTCTCAAGAGTGGGAGTGCCGATTAAAAGCCGGTATCAGAGGAGATGGGTGGTTAAACCTGTCTATCAGCCACCTGCACAGAAAGGCAGATCCTTGAAATCGTCCCATCCCGGGGTTCTGCGCTCACCCATGACTTCATCAAGCTGTTTGCGTGTCCGGTCCCTATCACGGATTGACGTGAGCAGTCAATAGCGCCAAATGTATGGGTCAATAGTAATATGAATTTAAGTAGGAAGGTCTCTATCTAGGATGAATGCGTCCATGCGTAGTAGTCACACGAGGATCACCGATTAAATGGGCCTTGGGCGCTAATACAAATATAACTTGAAAATGCCAAGACTTCTCTTTGGGCGGAGATCACGTGAGCCATGATCCGCGTGGTACGCGTCGGACAAATCTACGGGTGGCATGGGCATGTGCCTCGTACATCTGCAGGGTGCCTCGTACATTGGAGTATATCGGTAAGACGGCCGCGCCTTGGAGAGGAGCTTGGGGCAATGTTGACGATGAGATACAATATCAACCATCTGCTAATGACATCAGTTCTTTCGAAGGCGTTTCCTTAGCTTTACTGTGAGTTCGATCCTGTCATTCAAGCGACATTCATTTCAACACGGTCTCGCCACCGGTCTCCTGATATCAACACTACTGGCCAAATGTAATAGCGACCAATCACCGCAAACGGTAACCTGCTTACGAAGCGGTGCAACAAATAAGCGGCGATCATAGGTCTTTGATAAACCCCAATCCAAAACGTATATTTACGAAGGACAGTGAGGGATTGGATACACTCACTGACCCATGAATACGACCAAGTTGCCTTCTTCCTTGAGAGGTCGTTTCCGAAATAAATCCCTCTTGACTCTTGTGGTCGACTCTCGCGGGTATCGATCTAGTCCAATCATATTTCTTAGCGATCAACACAGGTACCCCTCTAGGTGGCGAAGTCCCCAGGCCAGGTGGTCGACAGAGTGGAAACCAGTACACCAGAAGCCCGCTGCGGTTGCGGCGTCAAGTAGGGCAATGAGTCGACGAGCTCCGATCGAAGCCCAGAGCGTCGATGCACCACTCACATCATCCGCCACCTTCCTGGTGCTTTCAGTGACCGATGCTCCTGACGCAGCTGGAAAGGTCCGCTCGGCCCTTGCGAGCGTAGCCGACTTGACCAAAAATGTTGCCATCCGCGACCTCAATGCTCAGTTTGCAGTAACGGTGGGAATTGGAAGCGAGGTGTGGGATCGGATCACCAACCTTCCCAGACCAGGGGAGCTGCATCCGTTCCGTGAGATCAAAGGGGCCAAACACACGGCTGTCGCCACTCCGGGGGACCTGCTCTTTCATATCCGAGCAAACCGCCGTGACTTGTGCTTCGAGTTCGAGAAGCAACTTATGGATCTTCTTGGGGGCGCAGTCAAAGTGGTGGATGAGACAGTGGGCTTCCGTTATTTCGATGTAAGGGATCTCCTCGGTTTTGTGGATGGCACCGCCAACCCAGTTGGAAATGCAGTGGATGATGCTGTTCTCATTGCCGAGGAGGATCTATCGGGCACGGGCGGTAGCTACGTCGTGATACAGAAATACGTGCACAACTTAACTGGCTGGAAAGGACTCAAAACCGAGCAGCAGGAGGCGATCATAGGGCGCACGAAGCTGGATAACGTCGAGCTAGACGACGCAGACGACGACAAGCAGAAGGCACACAAACAGCTCGCCACGATCGAGGACGAGAATGGCAATGAACAGGACATCTTGCGTGACAACATGCCGTTTGGGTCACCGGGGTCTGGAGAGTATGGTACCTATTTCATCGGATATTCTAGAAAGTTGTGGGTCATTGAGAAAATGCTGGAGAGGATGTTTATCGGGGACCCACCTGGCCTGCACGATCAGATATTGGACTACTCGACGCCTCTGACAGGAACCACATTCTTTGTGCCATCGGCTAGCTTTCTGGACAGTCTCGGTGATTGAGCTTGGCGGGGTGGTTCAGCAGCTTCAAAGCTCGGATCGATTGAGACACGGTGAGGTGCAGCCGCTTGCCTACGACACTGGCAGGAATAGATTGTAGCATTCAAGTGAATCAGATTCAAGTACTCTGTATCTAGTGGGATTGAGTCGAGACGGATATTTGTCGGCAAGCAGGTAGGTACTGGTATGTGGCTGGCTACTTATTAGGCAGTCCCTTGAACTAATAGAGGCTATCATAACCATATCTAAGCCTATTTTGGACGCAAGAGAAGCCTACAGCGACCCGGAATCCAGGGTGGAGTGCTGAGAATTAAGTATTTTGAGTCACGCCCCCGAACCACCTTTGTGATGCGGGTGAAACCTGTAAAAAAGCCATTGAACAACCTAACTGCGATGTCTATGTGATCGAGACTGTGCCAGATACCGATATCCTGCTGGTACATCGAATATCTAAATATATTTGGGACCGCGTCCTTCCGCGAACAAGCGAACGATGAGCCGGCGGCTGTCCAGGCCAGTTATCCTCTTCAGCTGCTGACTGGCGTTGCATCGAGGCGCAGCGTCATTACTATAGATTTGCTTCTCACAGCTATGACGATGCAAGCAGCGAAGAAAGGACACACTCGTCGCCGGACCTTTACTGGATGCTGGACGTGTCGTTCCCGCAAAGTTAAGTGTGATGAGAAGAAGCCCACTTGCCTTACCTGCTCGCGGATCGGGCTGGCATGCACTGGCTATGGCCCTAAGTTAGTCTGGGTCGAAGATGAGAACCAGCCATACAGTTCGAGCGGTCGACGGTATATCGAGTGTGAATCGGTCTGGAAAAGTCTCCCAGTACTGCAATCTGAAGTGGTTGACTATCTGATCTCGACATGTGACGGCGAGAACAATCACGATATTAGTTATGCCGGCCTCACGCAGGTCACATCGATCAAACCAACTCATAATCCGTTCAGGTCATTTCGTTTTGGGAAAGCACCCTCCGAAGCTTCAATATCTCGCAGCCCGCCGCCGCCGGGTTCAATAGACTGCATTAGCAGCAACATCTATGAAAAATTACTTTTCAACCACTACATCAACCATGTTGCCTTCATCATGATGCCCTTTGAGCATATGCGGAATCCGTGGAAATCATCTTATCCTGCAGCGGCACTGTGTGATGCTGCAACCGATCGTAATGCGCTCTACAGTGCTCTACTCGCCCATTCGGCTTTCAACTTGGCACAGTTGGATGTGGAGAAGGATCAAATGCAGGTTCTTGCGACCAGATACTACCTCCTTGCCGTTCAGCAACTGAGGGCAGGCATGGGGTGTAGCAAGGGAAAATACGCGTACACGGTAGCTATCATTATGACGCTAATGATGGCTGAGGTTTGTCTGAGGCATTGCCCGTATTTTGATGTATATTCATCTAACTGCCTCCCTCCAGATCTACAGCGGACATTCAAAAACGTGGAGACACCACCTCAAAGGGGCATGGGCGCTGCTATGTGAGGACCATGAGTCAGAGCCCTGGTTGGAGTCTGATTTTGCTTGCGTCTCAACTCAGAGTCTTTACATTATCACGATCATTAGCGAAACCACTGCTCCACAAGGGCAGCTGGAATGGGGCCAATCCACCCGCCCCCAGGATGAAGCATCCTACCATCACAACATCGATCCTCTCGGCACATCCATTATTTCAACGTCCGATTTTGGCTTTACTATCGGCGCGTCCAAGACAATCTTACAGTGCATTTCCAGGATCACGAAGTTGGCTTACTACCCGACGAATGACGGACCTTCATCCCTCAATGATCTAGACCTAGCTGATATTCTATCGTGTTTGAAGGACGCCGAGGAAATATTGGAATGTCAAGAAGAGCTACATGATTCCTGCAATCCTAAAACCCTCCCAAGTGGAAAATATTTGGCCTATCACCAGCTAAAAGCTTTCGTCCTTGCGACCTACATCTACCTGTACAGGGTAATATATCACCTCCAACCACAGGAATTGACCACATATGTCACCGAAACATTCAAGCACATATCCGCATTCTCAAAGGAAAACGGTGGCAATATGTCTTTATGGCCAGCATTCATTGCGGCTGCCGAAGCCTGCACCGAAGAGGATATGGGCCTTGCCAAGGACTGGATGGATGAAGCGATCTCCTTTGGCCTGGGGAATAGGGTATCGATTAAAAAGGTCATTGAGGAAGTTTGGAGAAGAAGGAGAGTTGCTGCCGTCGAGCTTCAAGTTGATCAGAGCAGTGTGGGCGTGGACTGGAGACAGGTGATGCACGATCTGGATCTGGATGTTCTTTTAGTCTAGAAGCTCCAACCTCGCCCAATTCCTCGCAGCTCACATCAGCAGCTCCATACCGGCCACCCATCTCGGCTGCACAAAAAGCGCCTTCGACTCAACCAGGACTTGACCATCATTCTCACCGACGGCTTCGACAGTTCCTTTGGTCCACGCCTTTCGTCCCTCAACACGCTCCGTCTCGGCGCGAATGAGAATGACGCTGTCGGCTTTGATTGGATTCCTGTAGTCCAGCTCAAAATGTGCCGTCACAGCAGACTTCTCTGGTAGAAGTGGGAAGCATGCTCGACCCATGCATTCATCCAACAGGGTGGCTTGCAAGCCTCCATGTACAAGTCCCTTGTGGCCCGACAAGCTATCCCCGAGATGGTAGTACGCCAGAAGACAGCCACGTTCGTTGTCTACCAGTACGTATGGTGATACAGAGATCCTGTTGCGCCCGGCCAGAGTACGAGCGGTCAAATGGTTCGGGAGAGCCTCAGGTGAAACTTTCAGAAGTCCTCGAGTTTCCACAGTCCCTGGATGTTCACTCAGAAACCTTTGCCGCGCAGGGGAGCTGAAAACTGCCTGCTCGAGCTGTATTTCAGCGTCCAAACTGCCCACACGGACGCTCACTCGGTCATCTTCTGCTGGTAACACTCTTCCATCCTTTTCCATTCCTGCAAAAGATTCTTCTTGAAGGCCTCCTGGAATGGTGATTCTTTCTTGATTTGCAAGCTGCATGGCTGGAGTCTCTCGATGGTTAACAAATGGTCCCGCGATTATATTTTCGTACTATCAACGTCTATCAAAGAGACCTTCAGTCCATGGTAGACAAGAAGTCGAGTGTAGGGAGGGGATCCTGCATCACGCATTTATCAATGCCATCAACTGAGTCCTATCGACTTACGGGCACCGAGCACGGGTATTCACGGCGGCCAAACATCGGTATAGATTGCAAAGAACTCATTTCGGATTAATCTGGACCCAACTTATGAACCAACTGCTCTAGACTCGAAACCTCGTTGACCCCGGTGAGTGTAGCCGGCTCCCTAGAGTTCGGCGAGCGGAAGGGCGATCCCGTCTAGACTCCGATACGTTGCAGGCTTGCAGTCGCTTTGAGCTTCCCTGATGACCCAATCCCGTTAGCCTGATATGCGGTTCTTAGCGTTTGGCAACGCTCGTTCAAATCCTCCAAAGTAATTGCTTTTATTCAACTGGAATATTGAATGGCAAAGTGCAAGACTAACCCAAACGTGGGGAGTTGCTGTCGCTCTCATTTTCTTCCCTCCAAAATCAAACACGGAATGCTATAGCGACTAATAGCGCTAAAGACCCGATGGGCCAGCTTCCACCGTCCATAAAAGGTTCAAGGTAGGCAACTAGGGATCCGGATTTTGTTTCTTTTATCCAAGAGACTAGGTACTTGTTTCAACTTCCATTGATAATATAGGCTTTTTGGTACCGTCAATCACGATGGAGTCCTCTATGTCTGAGCACAGTGTGCTTGTCTCACACCACTCTCCATCCATTGTGAAAATCACCTTAAACCGACCTCAACGCTTGAATGCTCTGAACATCGACCTGCTGAAGAGGCTTGTTGACGCCCTAAGAGCAGCCCACGAAGCAGGAAAGCGAGTAATTATCTTCGAAGGGGCGGGAGAACGCTCCTTTTGTGCTGGAGAAGACTTGAAGGAGACCTTGGCGCCAATGACCGGATCTGCTGAGGAACTGAGAGTCGCATTTGCAAAACTCCAAGACATCACACGCTTGACATCGTCTTCAGAAGCTCTCGTGATTGCTGCTGTCCATGGATATGCGATTGGTGGTGGTGCCGAAATAGCTTTGGCCGCTGATTTTGTCATCGGTGGCCCAGATGCGAAATTTAGGTTTCCTGAAGTTCCAATAGGCCATGCAGCCACAGGAGGAATCACACTGAGGTTGACTCATATGGTCGGTCTGCTCAGAGCGAAAGAGCTTTTACTCCGTGGACAGTTCATACCGGCCAAAGAGGCTTTGGCTATGGGACTATTGAGCGAACTGGTAGAGGATGCTAGATCAAGGGCGATGGAGCTAGCGCTCGAGCTCGAGAAGCTTCCTTCCATATCAGCAGCAAACTCGAAAGCAAGCCTTGAAAGACTGGTTTTCCCCAACATGGAGACTGCTCTTGCGGATGAGGTTAATATCGCAAGCTATTGTTTTGCTCAAAGCGATGCAGCCCAAGCTTTCGAAAACTTTGCCGCTAGGAGTCACAAGAATAAAGCTATTGTCAATGGGGTATCAAATGAGAAGGGAGAAACAAGTGAATCACCTGAGGTGAGCCACTTGAGCTCCTTCTCTAGCCCCACGCCAGCGCCGAAAAGCATGGTGGAGTACCTGAGAACCGTCAAAGACATCAATTCTGCTTTCACTCATGCAGTCAAGGAGTTTGGCCCTCGGACATTCCTACGGATTGCGGGTGATGACCTATCTTTCCAAAAGGTAGATACCTCCGTTGGTCAATTAGCAGGAGGACTGCGCGCCCTTGGCGTGGTACCAGGTGAAAGGGTCATGGTGATGATGCGCAACAGCGTGGACATGGTCAACATCTGGCTGGCGACAAATCGATTGGGTGCAATCTGGGTACCAATCAATGTCGAATTAAGGTCTCTGACCTTGGAACATGTCATAAAGGCGGCAGATGCAAGAGTTGCTATTGTGGATTCCGAGTTTACAAGCGATTTCGAGAGAGCGCAGGCTGATCGAATTCACAATGTCTTCGTTACAAACGACAATGGCCCAAGTGGGCTTCCTACCTTATATAACTTGGGTACACCCGTTACAACATCTGTGCCTGTGAGCCCTTCAACCACGGCAGCTTTCTTGTACACGAGTGGAACCACAGGCAAGTCAAAACCGTGCATCTTGTCCCATCAATATTTTATTCTTCAGGCAAGCGCATTGGTGGAGACGTTCGGGCTGCACGGTGATGATGTGCTTTACTGTCCGTTCCCCTTGTTTCACGCGGACGCAACTGCCTTGACCACTGTCCCAGCCATTCTTTTGGGTGCCGTTGCTGCCCTATCAAGACGATACAGTGCCAGCAAATTTTGGGAGGAGATCCGGGAGACCAATGCCACTGTATACGACTTCATGGGTGCTACATTAGCACTGACATACAAGCAAACGCCAACCCATCGTGACCGCGAACACAATGTGAGGTTGGCATGGGGGGTCCCAATACCTAGCTTCGCAGCTGACTATGAAAATCGGTTCGGTCATCCCCTGTACACGCTCTACGGCAGTGTTGAGGCAAGTCTGCCTATTATGCAACGGGGTGAGAGGGTGGATGGCTCATGTGGAACGATACGGTCTGGGTATCAGCTTCGCATAGCAAACGATATGGATGAACCGTTGCCAGCCAATACAGTTGGGCACCTCCTACTCAGGAGCGACATTCCAAATGCGTTCTTCAAGGGATATTTCAATGATCCAGCGGCCACTGTCGAATCCTTCGCAGGCCTTTGGCTCCACACAGGTGATCTAGCCAAAGTCGATGAACAAGGAAACGTCTATTTCATTGGTCGAGTCAAGGACATCATCCGCAGGAGGGGTGAGAATGTCAATGCATCTGAGATCGAAGAGGAGTTGCTCCGGCATCCAGATATTGTGACGGCAGCAGCGTTTGCCATTCCGTCTGAACTAGGTTCGGGAACGGAGGACGACGTGAAGATTGCTGTGAAACTTCGCGAAGGGAGTGGTGTCGACGAAAGCTCCTTGCATGACTGGACTGTAAGGAACCTGGCCAGGTTTCAGGTTCCCACCGTCATTGAGATTGTGGACGACATAAAAAAGACGCCCACGGGGAAGATTGAGAAGAGGGGGCTCCTCGTTCAAGGCGGCAAGAGGTTTGATCTCCGGAGATAGAATACCTAAGAATAGTGGTGCTCACATTGGGTGTAGTCTGTAGATGGGAGCATAGCAACACGCCTTTACGATAGCCTGCCAAGGGATGGTCTAAGCTGGGAAGATTCATATAGTACTCGACGTAATCCTGGTATTGTGTTAAACGATTGCCCGTTTTGGCTATTATGGACTGGGCATAGTCCGTTGGGTCTTAGTGGTTCATCAAGCGTACGCACTTGAGCCCACATGTCACACCCCGAGAACCCAACCAACATCGAAAGAATGCAGGAAGCTGAATCCCTCGTATTGCATTCACGATCAGAAATTTGCGACGAAACACGCAGGCTATACCGGTTGGAATGGCGACAACCTTAAGCGAAGAACTCTGCCGTATTGTATTTCGAGAAGCTCGTTCGCGAGGGGGGAGAGTGGTCGAACCCAGTTTTCAATCCGTATTTGTTTTCTATTTTTAAGGGTCCTCGCACTTCAGATTCCAAATCGACGTGCCCCCCGAATACAGGTCGCGAATTATCAGTGATCGCTGATCAGAATATGAAAAATCCGCGCTAGTCTTCTGTCTCCGCCTCAGACAAGCAAGCGTCGGTTGTTTGCCGAGCAATTTTGAAGTTTGCACTGGCATTGCTGCATCAGGCTGTTTCCTCAATCAGTGAGATTGCTAATCGAAAAGAAACTCCTCCAAGCGTAGGGCTTCCGCGATAGGCCTGATGAATCGAGGGGTAAGCAACAGATTGAAGATACGAGAGACTTGCCTGGAGGAAAACCACAACTCATGTGTGGCGCGCCTGACCTGATGTCTTGGCCTGTCAGCAATAGTGCTCCGTGGCCTGAACCATTCAACAGGGTCTGGTGGATTTGATTGCTGACTTCTGTCGTCGATCCTTGTTGCGAATATTGGGTTCCTAAGCTTTTTGGACAAGAGTGGCCTGCAGAGTTAGACGCATGGTAGGAGGGGGTTCGCATTTTCCACACGTTGTCTGACATGCCCATGCCAAAGCCGAGTTGGAATGTGTTTTGTGGACAGTGCGCCGGTGACAGAAGCAAGGACAAACGGGATGCACCGAAAGTACTCGATGCCGAGGCTGGATGACAGGCAGCATAGCCTCAATCTGGGACTTGGCTAAAGCAGTTCAAAATCACGGCTGGGTCTAGATCTTGCGATGCGCTGCCAAGGTCAGTATATATGTGCACAGACTGTCTACACATTCCAAGAAGGGCTCGTACTTCTGACTCTTGTCAAGACTGAGCCTCGTTTTCAAGATCTTGTCTCGGTATATGCCGAGTCGGTTGCTCGTTTTCCGAGAATAAGACGCCGAATTCTAGCTACCGCCGCCGGTGCCATGCGGTGCGTGTCACGAACGTCAAGCCAGGCTAGATTCATTTTGACATCCTTCCCCCGTTTGTACTCCGTGTACGCCGTATTCAGCCCTCCAACATGCAGGTGCCCAATAACCCTATCCAAACAACCGCAGGGGGTGGCCCGAGGACCAACAAAGTATCAGCCGTCAGCAACCGAGTTGATACTTCGTATTCAGGGCTCGGTAGAGGGTCAGATTTGACCCTGACTGTGCTGGCCAATTTCAGACTTATGCAGTAGATCACTGAATCAGTGAGTCCAAACCCTGGTGACAGCATGGCTGCCTGTTGGATAGTCACCTGTATATAAAACCTTCGTGTACCTCACCAGGAACTCGTTTCGCCACCGACACTCGCTTCGGTTCGTCTTCCGTTTTAATCCGAGAAGCACGGGTTATAGTACTATCTCTCTTGTCAAGATGGCATCCATCCCTTCGCTTACCAACTACGAGGCTCTTGCAGCCACGTGCCTTGTCGATGCCGGCGTGTTGAACCGCAGGATCAAAGCCCTGGAGGCCTCGAAGACATCCACCAGCAACAATGGAGCTCAGACACTCCAAGAGGTCAAAAAGCTCCAGCTCCAGCTATTTGAATCAGCACAAGCCTTACTCCAGGCAGTAACTCCCCCGGAGTATACATTGACACAAAGTCTCTCCGCTAGTGTAAGTCCGAATAGAGCATGTGGAACTAGCGAAGGCCAACTAACCTTGCGAAGATAATGGACCTCACTGCGTTCCGGTACATCAGTCGCTGGGAAGTCGCCAAAGCAGTCCCAACGGAGGGCTCAGTGTCATACAAAGATCTTGCCATCAAACTCAGCGTGAATGAGTCGCAGCTCAAGAGAGTCCTCCGATATGCCATGACTCGGCAAGTCTTCAGCGAAACACAAGTCGGAGAGGTTGCACACACGGAAGCGTCACTTCTTTTGGTGCAGGGAGGCATCAGCACATTGAACAGATACTCGACGAACCGAGGATTTCCCATCGCAAGTTCTTTCAACGAGGCGCTCGAGAAATGGGGTCACGGCTCGCAAGAGCCAAACGAAACAGCATTCAATGTTTTCAAGGGCACTGATCTTGCCATGTTCGACTACTACGAGAAGTACCCGGCGTACGCGACCGACTTCCACCAGGTCATGAGTTTCTTCACCAAGACACCTCCGTTGTCGCACGATCACATCAGGAGATCATTCGATTGGTCGTCCCTTGCATTCTCGACCATCGTCGATGTCGGCGGTAGTCTGGGCCACTGCAGCATGGCGATCCTAGAGGCGAACCCCACGATCACATGCATCGTCCAAGACTTGCCTCAAATAGTCGCCAAAGCGACGGATCCATCCACATCGATCGTCCCTGAGCACTTGAGCAAACGTATTTCATTCCAGGCACACAGCTTCTGGGACCCGCAGCCCGTGAGCGCCGACGTCTACTTCATGCGCATGATCTTCCACGACTGGCCGGCCAAATACTCGAAGAAGATCCTGCACGCACTCCTGAAAGGCATGAAGCCGGGCGCCCGGCTTCTCATCATGGACTACGTGACTCTCCCATACGGAAAACTCAGCCTTGCCGACGAGCGTCGCATGCGCATCCGAGACATGCAGATGATGGTAATGCACAATGCTCTAGAGCGCGACGAGGAGGAATGGAGACAACTCTTTGCGGAGACAGACTCCCGCCTACGCCTAGTCGCCATTCGCACTCCACCTGGAAGCGCGCTGTCTCTCATCGAGGTCGTCCTCGAGAGTGAGGTTGAGGTTATTGCCGCAGAAAAGGCCGAGGTCGCTGTCCCTGATATGATTGCGCCCGTTGTCCCCGAAAAGGCTGAGGCACCGACACCCGAAAACTTCGAAGAGGCGCTCCAACCCGTGGTTGTCCCTCAGCAACCCGTGCAATTAGCGGCGTAGCTGTCGAATCATGCAGTTGTCAATTGTGGCAGGGTCGCTTGGAACTGGTGATTTGAGTGGATACAGCGCATGAGGCCACCGGCAGTCTGGTTGCACTAATGTATGAATATAAGGTGCTTAGTCCAGCCATACCTTGCGAGTAAATAAGTGTTGAACCAACAGGATTATGTAGGAGTTCCGGCGGAATCCGGCATGCTTTTGAGCAGCAATTTTTCATAGACTTAAGATGGCGCTGTGTCGTTACTGGCTCCATCGAATACCACTATACTGTCGTATGTCTATAGTGTAGAGACTTTTGCAGTTCCGTCTTCCTAATTCTAAGCTGTTGAAAAGTTTTTCATCTTATTCCTTTTTCAGAGCCATAGGATATTTTGGAGAGGCCAGTGTCGTCATATCACCAAGTCACCATTAAAGTTGTAGGAGAATACACAGGTGGGTATGAATAGCAGGGGAATAATTTTCGCGAGCATCAGGTGTCAAGTGCTTGATTGCTCCTGAGCGTAATTTACAGTATTTTGAGGCCGCAGCACTCTACGGATGCAGCTCGAACGTTGGCCTTTCTGCCCCACCACAGGGACAACATCTCTTCGATGAAAGTTTTATCGGAAGCACTCCAACTGTCCAAACCCATAGCGGTCATGTCGTCCTGGGTGATCTCAACCGGACTATTGTGGTCCTGATTTGGGAGGAGGCCTTGGGTGTCGTCATCCTCGTTGTCAATGGGGGATTCGTGCTCAATGGGGCGTTCAGAGACTGGGCTGCCTTCTATCGATTCATCGTGATATGATGTATTGTCGTCCAAGTCGTGTCCATCAGCTCGAGCAACTGCTTCAGCAATTGTCATGAAGATGAGGTTGGTCAGGCGGTGGAAGTATGCAACAACCGCAACCTCTCTGATCTGCTCGTCCTCACTTTCGTCGTGGAGTAATGCTAGATCTCGTTCCATTTCTATTTCTTCCATCTCCGAGAAGCCTCCTCGGCGGTCCCCAGCTGATGCCCACCAAACCAAGGATGTGTATGCGACACGCGACCACGACGGTGGCTCTACAATATTCTTGTTTTCGATAAATGATGAAGAGTGCGACGCTTCCGACGAGGTTTCATCACTTTCACTAGTTTCGTGGGTTGAAGGACGACCAGAAGGATATCGATGAAGCCCCTGTTGCAGGTGCACATAACGGTTGAAATCTCGTTGAGTTGATTTTAGCCCGGCTTTTGGGAAAGCCTTGGTTAGTGAGGGTGTGGACTCAACTAGTCGGGGAAAGATTTTCGTTCTGGCATGTTCGCTTTCCGACGAGGGTATTAGAACGAGAAGTTCGTACAAATCCGGCTTGGTGCTCAAGACGTCATCTGTTGTACAAGCAATCCAGCCGGAGTGTGGTTCTGGGTCGGTTCTGGAGCCGGACTTTGGTTTCCTCAAGAGGTCGATGTCTGGGACCCCAACAGTGAAAAGAGGGCGAAGCCGTGCCAGATCTGTACTAGAGCCTGGAAGCAAAGACAGCAATGACCTAGAGAGGGATGACAAAATAGATATGTTGTAAACTGTTCTATTCGTTAGTACGGACAAAGTGACTGACGGTTGTCGCACCTAAATCACAACTTGACTCTACCGGGGCCTCGGTGAGTATAAGAATCCTCTTACGGAGCAGGGCGGCTCTGAACAGAGGAAATATCAACGGCCCGAATAATTTAATAGAGTGCAGTAAAGTCGACGCAGGGTGATGAGCTGTCAAATGGTGTGTGGAGCGTACGTAATTAGTTGCAGTACTCATCGACCTCGACTTCCTATAGCCGTTGGTCCTTCCGAACGACTCTGTTGATTCATTGAGGGCTCGTATTGAGGGGTCCGCTGTATCTAAACTATATTTCTCCCAGTAGGCCTCTAACTGGGAGGTATCACCAACATCCTGGATCTGAGATCTGGCTTAATTAGTGCCCTTGGTCGTCGGTATGGGCAGGGGAAAAGTACCTGGTCAAGTTTTTTAAGGCTTCGGCGTGGCGCCAGATGCGGCCCATGCGGCCCTGATCAAGAGGAACAAGGACACCTATGGCTAGCATACGAGCATTGCGCTCAGCGTGCTCATCTGGCCGATTCAAGAATGCACTGAGTCCGGCATAATCCTCGTGAATGAAGTATCTATTCTCTTGCTCAGCTCTCAGCTCCCAGGGCAACGGGCGTTCGGGTCACCCACATCAAGTCCTCCTCGACATTATGGAGTCCAGAAGGAAGGGACTTGAACTCGACAACGCCTTCTATTTCGACTGCGCAGAGGCATCAGTATGGGGATTTTGACATTTGGACTGTCAGGATGCCGACTGACCACCGTTGATCGACTTGTGCCAGGTTAAGGTGTAACTATTGCCGATCAGCACACAGTCTCCGTCCCTGAGAATTCTGACAATTACCCTTTCCGATGGTCGAAATTAACGAGGAAGGCCGCGGCAATAGGTGGCACTGGAACCGCGTTGGAGGTGTCAATCTTTAGGGCAGTCGATTCCGCCATGTGATCATAGTACTACCTTCTGTCCGAGTGAGATGATCCATTAAGGATGCTTAGAGGTAGGGAGACGATATAGGGTACCTAGGTAGGCAGGTCATCGATCAACGCTCAACAGAGCCCCATGTCGCAGGATGCTGCAACTGGGGTGTTTACGCTGGCGTCGTTTAGAGGCTGAAAACTCCACCGTAGACGAGTTTTCCCGCATCAATAGTTTCGCCGGTTCCCACATGGGTGCCACAGATGTGCGTCTCAAACATGAACCTGGGAACTCACCATCGAAAACTTTCGCCTGCACCTTTTGAAATTGAAGCTTCTATGAACGATTTCCACAGCGTTTACCGTGGGTTAGGGCACGTAGCCCCAGCAATCGGTGCTAAAGCTTTCGATGTATTACAATTTACATCATTCCGAGGTTTGGGGAGGATTATGTAACCCGCCCTGGTGGAGAGCTGTTAGTCATCTGCGGTCGCTCACATCTCGCGTAAGTCATCCGTCAACTCAGCAATCATGTTACTCCGTACAGTACCTCCTCGTACTTCGCAATTTTTGGTGTAGCCATCGGGCGAAGGCAACGGACTAATCAGGGCCGAGGCGTTGCCCTATTTCCAAATGTGGCAATTTTGTTTGCGGATAAACTTTATCAAATGATACTCGAGTATTCCTCAGACTGCTACATTGCAATGGATAGTTGATGACTATGCAAAGTACACTGGGCCAATACGAGCAGTCGACGATACACGTTTGGGTTTATCCTGCACAGGCAGGATGAGGACGACGCACCGACAACAAAGTATATTAATCCTGTGAATCCATCCAGCCAGTCTAGTCTGCCTCGAATCATTCCTTCATAACTCTCACGATTACTCAAGTTTTCAACTCAACGAAAGGTCGAACTTGTGAACAGTATCAATAGTCATGGCCGAGATTTATGATATGCGTGGTGTCGATGGCGTCGTGACCCGAAAGCCGGCCGAAGTGCCAAAGCTGAAGCCTAAGGAGGTATTGGTCAAAATCACCCATACTGGGCTCTGTGGAACAGATCTGTTCTACATCCCCTTTGGCTGTGCTTTGGGTCATGAGGGCGTCGGGATTATCGAGGAGGTTGGCAGTGCTGTTACCCTGCACAAAGTCGGCGACCGTGTCGGTGGTGGATATCTTCGCTCTGTATGTCGCAAGAATTCCCTATCTCCTGTGATCAACTAGGAACTTGGTACATGGATACTAACCAAGGACTCAAGAGCTGTGGCAATTGCACGTACTGTCTCACTGGCCGAGATATCTTGTGCCTCTCGCGCGACTGCTATGGCATGGCGAGCTTCTCCAACGGCACCTTCGGGACATATTATGTCGGTACGGAATCTTATGTCTATCCTGTCCCAGAGTCAATGCCGTCAGAGTTTGCTGCACCACTACAGTGTGCTGGAGCAACAGTATACTCGGCTTTGAAGGCTTACTATCGAACCGGATTGCGTGTGGGTGTGCTCGGGATTGGCGGGCTAGGACATCTAGCAATTCAATTTGCCTCCATAATGGGAGCGGAGACAGTCGTTTTCAGTACTAGTCCGTCCAAAGAGGAAGAAGCAAGGGGCTTCGGGGCTTCGGAATTCGTGGTTCTGGGCCATGAGGACCAACTCACGAAGCCTGTGGATGTACTCCTGATCACCGCACATAAATCACCAGACTGGAACACGTATGTCTTAGTCTTCTTCCACCCTTGACTCTACTGACAGCAGATGAACAGCTTCATGAGTGAAAAGGTGGTTGCTAGAGGGGGCGATATCGTTGTGCTCGGAGCGATTGCGGAGACTTTGGAACTCCCGTAAGTCCAACACTTAAACTCTCAATCAGAGCCACCCTGCCAGGGGCCCGGAATGCTGACTTCGTTATGAATTTCTAGTTTCCAACCTTTATTCTTCAATTGCTACAATGTAGTGACCAATCTCGTGGCCTCTCGAGCGACACATGCCGAAATGCTGAACTTTGCAGCTGCTCACAACATAAAGCCAGTCATTGAAGAGTTCAAGCTGGATGAGCCTGGCATGGCCGACGCCCTTGGTAAATTGCAGTCAGGGAAGCTGAGGTACCGTGCTGTGCTTCACGTCTAGGTTTGACCTACACATCGGGTGTCAGGCAAATTGCGGCCAAAGATTGTCGTCGAAGAAGTCGAATAATGCTGTTGAGGGTGTCAACCCAAGGTCATCTCCCATGAAGGCTGTTGCTGGATTCGGACAGAAAGACCCTATCGTCTCTCCGAGATCTTCAATCTGAGCGGCGTATTTCGCCTCTTGGGCGGCTTTTATATTCTGCAGCTTAGCTGATAGCATCAGGAACACCTGAGGCGGCACACCTCCCTTTGGACTTGTCCCTCCCATGTCTCCATCTTCAATCCACAGATGGTTTCGCTCCAGCTCGAATTTATGTATCAAGGCGTCCACAATTGTTGCAAAGTCGATACTGCTGCGGTTATAATCTTCATTCCATCCACTTGCCTTGTAAAGGGAAAGCCTCGACAGAACAACAATTGCGTGCCCAACTACTGACCATGTGGTATAGGGTATGTTGTACCACTCCGATGATGAAATCGTATGGACTTCGTCAAAAAGCCGCCTGACGGATTTCAAGCAAGCATGAAGCATGTCTAACCGCGCAAAAGGGTGGGTTCCGTAGCGCTCGGTCTCGATGGCGTCACTTAGCGCGATCTCATATAGGAAAATCGCGATGGTGTAATAGTGTATTGAAAGGACTGTGATTTGATCAGTTCTGCGATGTCTGACCCGTTGTTGACTCACTGCGCTGGCTGGTCCCTTCTGATGGTGAGTCTTTGAGCAGACTCAATTCGGACTCTAGGACTTTTACGTAAGCCCCGATAGGCGCTGAGTTTAGACCAAGAGGATGGTCCCATCCATCAGCACACAATCCTTGGGCAATTTGGCTCGCTACTCTGTGGAGGCGAACCAAATGGACTGCAGTTCTATCGGAAGGGTATTGAACGTCATCCAGTAAAGCTTGACAGCACTCTTCTACATATTTGGGCTGGTTGATAGGCTCGATATTGCGAGCACACATTGCAACTCTAAAAAGTTCAGATTAGTCAAACTGGAATCGAAGGTGAGAGTTCGATTTTCTTCGTACATGGAGGAGAGATAGAAGCATCCAAGAAATGTCCTACACCCTTCCAGGGTTCTAGAGATCGGGATCGCTGTCGGCTTATCTGTGGCAAATGCAGCTACTGGAACGGGTCCACGGTTGCTGAAATATGCCCCATTGGCGTAGGTTGGTCTGCAGTTCTTGTAAGCCCCACAGCTTCCAAGTCCAAGATCTGTCATCAATGCCATCATTATATGGACAAGATTGCACACTTGAGAGCCTAAGTGCATGTGGAGGTGGTACCTGCATCGAAGAATTGAGTCAGCATCCTATCAGGATTGAAAATTGATGCCGAGCCCGAAGATGGAAGCACTAACCACGCAAGAAACAGCATGACACCTTGCAGGAGGTCAAGGCTCTGATCACCCTTCACCAAAACGGCAAAGCTTATGATCTCCCGTATCTTCTTTGCAAGTGCGTTTTGCAATTCACTATCATCTCGACAGGCAACCATCAAAGAGATAAGAAGGACAAACGGGCTCTCGCCTTTGAGACCGAGGAATGTTGCATCTGGAGGGACGACGACAAAGGGGAAGAATGGAGAGAATTCTGCTCGAAATTTCTGTAGCAACGCTTCCCCGTCTTCATCGCTTTTGACAAGCCTGCTAATCCAAAGCGAAGGAGAAAAGTAGGCTTCGTTCAGTGTGGGAATCGTATTTATGGGGAGCTCACGTGAGTCAGATTCTTCCGGAACAAACGGTGCAACATTTCTGTCTTCACGAGGACGTGAACGACTGTGTGCAGACGGACGTTTTCGTCGATGAGCACCTGGAGCTTGTTCTCCGCAAGTCTTTCTCAACCGTTTACAACTTGAACAAATGATCAGTCCGAATCAAGGCCCAATATATCTGGATTGCAAGATACCGTAGACATGTTTTATCCCCTGCCGGAACCTCACACCTGACTTTTGCTCGTGCACATGGTTGGCATGCTTTTGGGATGCGCGCACCATCGACATCACTTGGCGGAGTAACGGGCAACATATTCTAGCGAATTACATGGCCGCGGAAGCATTTAGTGAAAAGAACTCCTTGGATTTAGGTGAGGCCAAAGAAGCCTGTTCCTCAATGTTGCTGAAAGGGGGGAAGTTAGACACGGAATTCCGTGCTGACATAATGGCCACCAAAGTGAGCCTGTTTAGGTATAGCGTCTGATGCACGTGCACTGGAAGTCGAAGCGGACCAATGGGAGCGATATTCTATATTTCAGCCTTGCTCAAGTGACCCAGAGGCTGCTCCGATCGGAGCAGACGTTGGTAAGTAAATATGCACTTTGCCACGAAATCATGTCTGCGGCCTCCAGTACCAACTTTAGGTATCTCCTCTATCTCTATTCATCACGGTTCAGAAAGACACCCCAGACATGTTAACCCAGGCCAATACTATCCATGACGCCAATGTTTGCCCTGAGACTGGACCAACGGCGGCCGCGACGCTTCCAAAGACCACCGAAATGGACGCACTATGTTCAGAAAAAAACATTGAAGAAGATAGGCCAGGGATGCCTACTGATAACGGCAGCGAGGGTTCCATCGAGAAGCCCACTGGGCTGGCACTATGTATTCTACTCACTGCTGTCTTTTCCTCGGCCTTCATAATGGCTCTGAACGGATCTATGGTTGCTACTGTACGCTGTTGAACTTTCTCTGCTACAACGGAAGCTGATATTAGATATAGGCTCTGCCACAGATTACTACACACTTCCATTCGTTGGAGGACATCGGATGGTATGGAAGCGCTTATTTTATCTCCACGTAAGTTGCACATACCGCTCCACAAGCCAGATCAGATCCTCAAGTATGTGACTAGATGCACCATGCAGCCATTGGCTGGGAAAATTTACACTCATTTCCCCATAAAGGCAAGTACCGGCAATCAATTGCAAATTCAAGAGTCACGTTCCTAGCTAATCCCCAACTTCCTCAGGCTGCGTACATGTCATTCTCATTAATCTTCTTCATCGGATCCCTGTGTGCTGCCACCGCCAAAGCATCAGAAACGGTCATTATAGGCAGAGCTATGCAAGGTATTGGAGGAGCGGGAATCGTGAATGGAGTCTTCATGACCATAACCGCGGCAGGGCCAGAAGGAAGCAAGCCAAGTAAGACCATCTCCTCACCACTCATATATAACTTACTGCTAATTGTTTGATCCCTTTGATTGCCAGTCCTGGTTGGTATTGGTGTTACACTTGGGACTATCGGCAGTATCATCGGTCCAATGATAGGAGGGGCACTCACAGAAATCTCGTGGCGTTGGTGTATGCATATTCCCTACAGTACGATCTTATTACATGGGATATCTGATTGACGGTTTTAGGCTTCTATATCAATTTGCCCGCCGGTGGCCTTGTACTATCTGCATTCTGGCTTATCAAAATTCCTGAACAGATGCAGAAACCCCCGGTAAGACCGAATTTGAAAAGAATAGTTACTGAAGAGCTTGATCTGGTTGGGTTTCTCTTGTTTGCTCCTGCTTGCGTCATGTTACTCCTTGCTATAGCATGGGGCGGCAGCGAGTATCACTGGGGATCAGCAACAATAATTGGGCTTTTCTGTGGAGCTTTCACCATGTCTCTCATCTTTGGACTCTGGGAGTTCAAAAAAGGGGAGTCGGCGATGATACCGCCCCGATTCCTGAGGAACAACCTAGTCGTCTTCGGATGCTGTACATCATGTCTCCAGAATGGTGGCATAATTATCCTCTCATACTATCTACCCCTGTGGTTTCAAGTTGTCAAAAATGCTTCACCAACCATGAGCGGAGTTAATGTGCTGCCGACTGCAATATCACAAGCTGTATCCGCGGTCACAGCGGGCAAGCTAGGTGAGTAATGCCATCAGAATCATTGAACCCCGTTCAGTATTTGACCGTTGCCAGTTCAGGTTATTGGCTATTGTACTCCCTGGGCAATATTTGGATCGGTGGTGGGATCAATAGGAGGCGGTCTCCTGACTACTTTGAATTTTTCGTCTACCACCGCGGACTGGATAGGGTACCAAATCCTGGTAGGCTTCGGTCGTGCGCCAGGAGTGCAGATGGTATGACATCTAACACTCAAGAACTGTGAGCAAGATTGCTGATTCCATCAAAGCCCATTACCGCCGTTCAGGGTCTTCTCAAGCCCAGCGAAGTTGCTTTAGCTACCTCACAAATTTTCTTCTTTCAATCCCTTGGGGCATCAGTGTTTATTGCTGCTGGAGAAACCATTTTTTCCAACACTCTCCTCACGGCAATCCAGAGAAATGCTCCCAAATTGAATGCAGAAGCAATAGTTGCAGCTGGAGCATTCGGATTCAGGTCGCTTGTGCCTGATGCAGACATACCAGGCGTTCTTCAAGCCTATAATCATGCTATTACTACAACTTATGTAAGTACTTCCTGTTCCAAGCCACGATATCATATTATTAACGCTGGTACCTTAGTACCTCGCCCTCGGAGGGACATGTGCCGCTTTCTTCACCAGTTTTGGGATGGGTTGGCAGAGGCTACCGAACAAAAGCAAGTCAACAAAGAAAATCCGGATGGAGTCTGAGGAAGGTACAACATAGCCATCTGCGGGCTAACTCCCGCGCGACTGGACCGTTTCAACTCTGAGACTCCTTCCAGGTCTTTAGGCAACCACGTCCCCCAAGCCCTCAGTCCGCAGGAAACGCTACCATTGACCTTTTGCGGCCGATTGTTTCTCAGATATAATAAATCTATGGCAATCCTTACGGTAAAACAGATCCAAAGTAGTGATCTTTTGCTGGCAAGGTTCGGTTGAGGTCGGCCATCAAAAACATCAAAACTATATGATACCACACGATGATATCGGAGTGTAGCTTCCGGAGGTTGTTTCTTTCAAACATTGTTGGACAAGCTCGAGCTTTCCTGCCGGCCTGTTACTAAGTTCCTTCTGATAAAACTATGTACTTTCATTGTACTAATACAATATTATTTGTTCGCACCCCAACCAGGTTGAATGAAACTACGGTACTGACAAAGGGGGTTTCCGAGAGTCTCGAGAAAGGAACCGTCGCGATAATGAATTTGTCGGACCCGTGGCTTTTATGGACAAAGAGAATAGGATCAACTACTTATCTCTCAAATCTACCAATAAAAGCACTGTTCAATCAAATCCCAGTACACCCTCCGAGTCCAAAACACTACCCTCTCGAGAGCAAGCTCTCACAGATTTATGAGTGTTATCAACTCAGAAGAGTTCAACATCTTGGAATCAGATTTTGCAGCCGTTACTTGCTTGATTAACATGGATGACGCTTTTGCAGCTGAAGTTGAGCAGACGCTGAGCAAGGAGGTTGGCGATACGGAGCTAGACTACTCTGTACCCAGTGAGTACCCTTTCCCATTCAACGACACTCTACACATTGAAGGTCAAAACAGTCAACAGTTTCCACCACATAAAATTCCGCCGATCGTGACTCCCTCAACAGCCTTAGATACCGTTTCATGCTGGAATCGGTTTCCAATATATGATCAGAATTTCCTGAATCCAGTGTGGCGCCCATCTCGACCTCCTCGGCGTGCACACATTACGGAGGAGGTTCGCAAACCCTCACGGACTAAGAGTCGAAACATAGTCAACGGGCTCCATGGGAATGTTCAAGAGTTTCGGCGCCCACGTTGTCATACCGCAAGGAGAGAGGAATTAGCAGGAAATCAGGTGATAGAAGAGGAACCAGAAATCGTTTTTGTTGACGAGCCGGAAGACATTGATTCCTTGGATTGTTATAATATGGAGATGGCTGTGTATGGAGGCAGCAAAGAAGCAACACTACCTGAGTGGACTCAGTCTGGATCAGGTCGGGGTAGGATCAATCCAACTCTCGAAGCCTGGGATGATCTTCGCGATAAGAAAGAGTTGCAGTTTATCTCGAAGGGAGAGATATGCTCTGAGATTGAAGATGACGAGTTCGATTGGATCGACGATGAGTATCCGACTACATTCGATCTCTTCGGAGCATGAATGGCGTGCTTTAGCTGATCACAAATGAAAAGAATTTAGCAAAAACTAACATTTTCTTTGTACTTATGACTTCCGTGCTCGATACGTTGGGTTGGGTAAATTACTCAATAATAAATAGATGTGATGAAAATTTTTACCGTGTTAACACAACCCATCATAGTCGGCGTCTAGAATATGGATATCCGTAGCCGCTCGAGTCAAAACATCCCCACTACAGCCTTGACTTCGCAGTAGGCCGTGCCACGAAGCCAATTCTAGGAAAGTGAAGTCTTACACTTCCAACCAACGGTGCTTTGCCATCGATCTCTTGGGGAGAAATCACTACTTCTTCAGCGGTGAGAGCAACTAACGTTCCAATTGTAGGACTGCCCCTGCCAGTATCGTCAGGAGCGATTGAGACCTGGGCGCCGAGGGATAGGCCATTCCGAGCATCTAGCGCATGGTGTGCGACAGCCGGTGTCGGAATCAATGGTATCTTGTCTCCTAACGATACCAACCTTAATGCGCCGAGGACTTGTTGAATATTTGTATCGTCGTTCCTCTCGATTCGTTTCTCAGTCAGAGGCATGGCGTCAAGGTGTTCTTTAAGCCTCTGAAACCATGACGAGAGGCTTGGGTATCTTTTGGGATTGAAAACAGACTGAATTCCTTCTCCATCTCCATCTTGAGCTCCACCACCAGTAAGATCCTGCACGCCGTCTCCTCGAGCAATTTTTTCAGCCCACTCAAGCTGGTAGAAGAATGTAATGTCAGCAGCACTTGGTTTTTCCGTATGGAAAAGCCATCTTTTCCCGTCTTGAAGCAACGGCTCAAGAATACTAAGATGGAGATCCAGACCACTAAGGTTCTCTGGCACCTTTTCTGCGAGCTTCTCGGCATTCAGTGTATGTCCGATCAAATTGCTCCTGTCCTGGCCGAAACTCGTACGCCAGACGCTCCCAGGAATCAATCCAGTTGTCACGCGAAAGAATGGCCTGTCCGTCCAATAGGAACCAAAGCCCCGTATCAGCGGCCGAAGTGAGGGATTCGGATAGATCGTGCCATATCCTCCAGACTCTGGAAACTGAGCCTCCAGGGCTTCCAGGATCAAGGAAGTATCGATGTAGATCTAAACCAAGATGAGAAACTCAGCTTATTGAAGATGTCTGGTATGAAGCCAGTGATATTATGCTCCAGCCAAGGCCACTTACGTCCTTGTTGATCGCTAGGACTGGTATTTTCCGATATGAGATGTTGAAGTTTTGCTTCAAGATCGGCCGTGGCATCATCGAGGGAACAATGATGAAGGCTGGAAGCGACGAAAGTGAGCCTCTTGACAGCGTTAGAATCGTTGCTTACTATGCACTCACTGTAAGGGATTTGTTTGATTCGCAGCGCATGTCTCACTTTCTGTGTGAAGGGGGAAGCTGTGGTAATCTGAGTCAGTGGCCAGCTGCTGAAGCAGTGCTAAAAGGCCGAAGCCTAATGCACCAGGATTCATACATACAATCGTATCCAAACAGCACCACATTGGGCGTATGAGTACCTGCGTCCGCCATGCTCGAAGGATCCCAATAGGTGAATGGTCTTCAGCAAACCTAGTATTTCAAGTATTTCTGGTATTCATAAATGAGGAGAGAGGGTCTTAACTTAATCAAGACCTCCTTACCAATATTTGAGCGATCTATTGCTTTCGCTGTATTCACCGGTGCCGAAGAATCTCCTCTGCGACCACTTCACGTACTCGGCATCTGTTTCAGTTCGGATACCTGGCGTTGACCTTCGACCAATAGAAGTCTAAACTCTCGGCGGAATGGCTGCTCAAATGTTCCCCTCACCTGTGAGGGAAATGCCTCGGATGCTGTCAGATTCAGCCATTACATCGGATATACACGGATATTTCACGTTATTATATACGAATCTTGACATCTGCATCTCGTCAATTCAAGGATAAACACAGATCGTATTATTGGCACGCCTTTCCTTGGATTGCTCCAGCTTGGCCTGCACCATACTTCCAACAACGAGCTCGCTTTTCTGAAGAGCCTGCGGAAGGTTCTGCGGATGTGACTAATTGCTCTTAAAGGCAGTGATTACTATCCAACCTACCTACGTTTGAAAGATGAACCATTATCGTGTGGTATACCTCGGCGGCTGGCCAGACGGGTGCGAGGAGGTCAGGAGTTGATACTTACATAGCCAGGAACTGGGGTCAAATTGTCCAGATTCTGGTCACCAATAGGATGCGAGTGCAGATTCAGACACTGAAACCCCTTTCCAGACAGGGTTTGCTGTGGCAACAAATTATGCAAATGCCGTAGCATGCTCATCATGCAGCCTCGAGATTGACAATCCTAAGACGATCTTACAAATTTCTCGACGATGTGTCATTCCGCTCCAGATGTTAGGCAGCAGCTGCGACAAGCTACTGAGGGCAGCTTATGATCCCATGGTATGACGAATCGGACCTAGGAATTTATCTGATCGCCCGCGTCGTGAGAAACACCTCGAAAATGAGCATGGGAGCGCTGGTCGGTACAGGTATCAGACCCTTGGTTCAATATTTCCAATATGGGAAAGGAAGACTCAAGTGACTCTTGGGGTTTCATAATACCATGTCTGCAGGTATGAGTCCGTGCTCGATAGACACACGGAGTAATGATGGAGGTGTCACTCGATGACAACCAGAGTCTAAGCTTTTAGGATCTCAGAGCTCAAAACCCGTGTATGATTCGATCTTGTGTGGAGCCCAATGAAAGGATCTCCGAACACCACGTTGGAAATTCTATTTGATGGAGCTACAGGAGGAAGGTTATTCTGAAGGATGAGAACTAAGTGCTCCATTTTGAAGGCTGGGCTCCACAGTTGGTCGGCAAGTGACAATCATGACCTACAAGATAACGTACGCCGTGCTGATCTCAGATGGTACTCCGACTCGGTAGCAACACAACACGCAGGACGGCGGCCAAATACTTTCCATAGCTTGGAGTATACCGTGTGCCTCCACTTTGGTTATTACTCCTGAGTCCATAGCACCAACGTGGTTTCCGTATCTTGAATCCATTGAACTTGTGGGGAGACTTTAGGCAGCTACTATTCGAGTATTGAGGAGCAAATAGTTGGCTCAAGAGCTTGTGGAGTCTTACAGTCAATCCCAAACGAATACAATTAGAGTGGCCAAGTTCAGGTCGGTCTTTGGCTCATATTGAGGTGTGGTAGAGCCAGCCCACCTTCAGCTGCGATTATGCCTTGCACAGACCATCCGCCGTTTAGCCGACAAAATCGATATTAGAAAGCTTTGGACCTCTTCAAGTAATATTACGATCACTGGTTGCCAGGGTTCCCTCGGCCAAACTCAAAGATGTTGCCGCGTGTTCGTGAACGCTATGGAACGCCGAGGGAACACACTGAAAAGCCCATTCCTGTAGACCTGTTTGTCGCTTACTGGATTAGACCACTACTGTATAACAGTATCTAGATATTTATTGAATCTCGGATTTGATTGATCATAACCAGAAAGAGAGTATGAAGATTACCGTCATGTACAAGGTGATGAAGCTGTTTTGTGCTTCAAATGCCCAGGCAGCCCAAGTACATTTTATCTTCTTCGACTCCTCCTTTGGATAAGCTACACCGGTGACTGGGTCTCTATCCAGAAGGTCTTGTCTGTCTGGGCAGTTGGGTGGAAACAGTGCATAGTTGATCGGCACCCAGCATGACATAACGCAGGTTAGCCAGATTATAGGAGGCCAGCCGGCATGGGTGAGAAGAGAGATTAACGTCTTCTTCACGGTGTTGTTTTGAACGTCCGTAATGTTCCAATACACACTCACAATAACGGCTGCCACCACAAACATGATGTAGATGAGGTGGAGATAGCACTGGCAATCCCATATAGTGACGACAAGGCGGCGCCAGACTGGGGCACGCAGTTTCGGGTCGCGCTCATTGAGATCGGCTTTCTGTGACCCCGAGGAAGTGAAAACTGCGACCTTACCCCCTAGCCATTTAGGGAGAAGAAACGTCCGAATGACGGATAATGCGTGAACTAAAATCCGCCTGGTCAATTGTATTGTCAACGCAGGGAGCGTAACATCACTTACAAGGGGCCATCCACATCATTGCTCTCGCATCCCTCTGGCCAGTCCGATAGCCGGACGGCAGATACGAGATGAATTCATTGATGCGATTTAGTATGGTGGTAAGAAAGTTTGATCGTATCAGCCATTTAAGTTGATTCATTGAATTGAAGGGCACAAGGTTTCCACCAGAGACCAGGACAATAGGTGCTGTAAACATTGATAAGACCAAAAAGACGGTAAATAGAGATGATATTGTGTAGACGAATCCACAGAGACGTTGAGGGAAGGTCATGTGCTTCACAAGAGGACCGAAGATGCTAAATCGCAGCTTAAATGACGTTTGGACGGTACCAATGGTCTTTTGATAATGTCAGATACAACAAATGAACATGTTTTCCATCGAACAACTTACCCAACGTGTGCGTTGCTTCAAGTGACTAGTGAGAGAATCCGGAACTGTTCCAAATTGCAAGGGCTCGTGAACAAACGCAGTATTCCAGCCTGAGCCTAGCAGCATACTAGAACAGCATACATCTTCTGCAAGTGAGCCGATGGGAAAGCCCCCAATGGATTGTAGCGCTGCTCGACGCAGTACGTATCCAGATCCAGTGCACCAAGCGACACCCATTGAGTCTTTAATCGGTTCAGAGATGTGTACAAAGGTGTCTAGACTCTGGCAGAGCGGGTCATCAGGTGGGACATTATAAAAGAGCTGTCTCGATGTGAGAACCCTTTCCCCGGTTTGAAATGATTCGACTTACCTGCGGTGGGCACGCCATTGAGCATTTCGGGTCTTGGAGCATGTGCGGTAGAAGTGCTCTTAACCAATCTCTCATTGGGATCATGTCCGCGTCAAGTGCAGCTAGAAAATTCGCAGCGCCACCGGGCAACCTTGCTGTTTCTTCAAGGGCATCATTCAAATTCCCAGCTTTGAAATGATGAGGAACTCCTGGATACTTAGGCCTTGATCTGTAATAAAGGTTGTCGAACAATTCCAGCGCAGTTCTCTCTGTTAATTCTTGAAGACTTTTCGATTTACCGTCATCACAGATGATAACGCGGAATCTTTCCCGCGGATAATCAATGTTGCAGGCAGCTTTAGCTGTATCCAGTACCAAATCATCATCTTCTCCACAGCAGGTAATGATAACGTCTACCGATGGAACATTATCACCAACCAGGCGAAGCTTTGGGCGCTTCCTCAGACCGACTACATGCCAGCCCCAGAGACGATGCAGCAACATGGGTATCGATACGAACAGCTCGACAAGAATAAAAGCCCAGGCCATCCAATAAGTCTCATGTGCTGATCTTTCGGCAATGATGGTAAATTTGACACGTAGAACAAAATATATCCAGTAAGCACCTATTGTGAGGACAACTAGGATTGGGCAAAGTCGGTAGAGTATACGCTTAAATGTGGACAGTTGCTCGATATCGTCATGAGCGGCAAGGCGTTGTATGGCGTAGTCGTCTACCTTCTCGCTCATCCCTTGTCGAGTATAATTTTCGGAGATAGAAGACGGATTTGTCCTAGCCGGTGCTGGAGATTCCAAGATATCATGACTCTGAATCGACCTAGAGTACCTTCGTGAATTGAATTGGCTAGGTGCCGCATAACCTACAGAAGACACTCTTCGGATTTCATTGATTTGAAGGCCAAGTGGATTGCCCTGAGTGGCAGTGAGAGGATCTAGCTTGTCGACGGCATCCACGAAAGCAACGGAGACTCTTCTCATGGAGTGAGACATTCGTCGACGCATCTCGTCCGCGGTTGAAGCTGTTCGCGCTCTAACAGGGACAATGCTCTCATTATACGAGTTCCGATTGAAAGGATGATTCCACTTGAAATGAACATTTTGGCTGCCTTGGGGCGGAGAAACCTGTTGTGGCTAAGGCGATTAGTGCTGCCACAAATATAACAGGGCTTGCTCATACCTCTTGCTTTTCTTCAATAACCCCCTCATCTTCATTCCCGGAAGAATTTGTGACGTCCAGGACAGGTGACAACCTTCCGTCCAAGGGGCTTCCAGGAAGTATCTCATGCCTACTGGATGTGCCCCATGAGTGACGATTGGTCTGGCGATCCATGGTTTATCGGATTTCAATGGCTGATTTCCTCCGCAAATATCTAACTGTTCACGAAATGAAGAGCAATGGTGCCATATCGATATATAGTTCTCAAGTAGGACTTACCGGGAGGACCTCGAAGGTCCAGAACCAAACAACAATAGTCCATGGCAATATTTGGAAGCTCAGATCATATATCCACTGAACCCACCTGCCATTTGAGGACTGCGAACGGACCATGTGGAAGTAAGCAGAAAAGCCGGCAGGCTTCATCTGCCAGGGACATTTCGGGCTGAGCATGCACGATCCAGGGTCACCAAGCAGGTGTTTACTAAATCGTTCGGCCGTCAAATTCAAATCAAGATTGAATTCGAACCAAACGAAAGGTTTGGCCTCGACTTCACCAGAAGATGTAGGATGCAGAAACTCGACTTTGCTTCGCCCCTGAGCTGGGCACAGACCAAAGGTAGAAGCACTGTCGAAACCAAAGACATCTGGGTTTGGTTGCCCGTGGAGAACATCCCGATCCTATCTAGGTGGCTGGCCTTACAAGGTCCGTGATCTTGGTCCATTGTTGAGCATGATTTGGATTTGGAATGGACTTGCGCGTAGATCTGGGGTTCTATGTAGACGTTGTCATCGTTGGTTGCATGTGGACACGGTTTGCGCCAAGCCGGATATCATTCGTCGTACTTGGGTCGTACCTATCACGTGCGAGCCCCCAATCACGTGATCAGGATTGCTACTCATCATTTCTCGACTTAACAAAGAATTTTCGCTCACGTTGAACGAACTTTGATGCTGAAGAAACCAAATTCTGCTTTGTTGGATCCCATGTCTCACAATTGATTCGCAAATACTTCTAGTTAGGGCCACAGGGTTCCTAGAAGAAGTCCTCTTGATCTTCTCATTCCTCGGCACGTGGAGTCTAGACAGCACGTACCACAACACGCCCCTCCGTCAAGCATCTACTAAAACCCCATCCACCGTCTTCTCATCCGGACCTAATTGCCCGAGAGCTTCACGACGGGTGGGTGCACTTGGATCGAAGAAGGGTGCTTCTGCTAGAGACGTGACACGCGTCCCGTGACGTGGATAGTTTCCTGCATAGTCCCAGCTGGCGTTATGGATCGTGATTCTGTTATCCCAGATTGCGCTTGTTCCAGGAGTCCATCGGAATCTGACCTGAATGTCGACGTTTTTCTCATACACATCATAGAGGTATCCGAGAATAACATCACTTTCGGCCTTATCGAGCCCAACAATTCGATCAGTCATTGCTCGGTTGACCCACAAGGCTTTCCATCCTGTAGCAGGATGCACGCGAACTAGAGGATGAGTTCTTTCAATATGACGAGGACCCGCGGTTGGGTTCTCGCGATCGAGATATTGATGGGCCGATTTATATACTGCCTGTTTTCCGTCAATCAGCTTCCGGAAGTCAGGCGAGAGTTTCTCGTATGCTGCATAGCCACTGGCCCATAAGGTGTCCCCTCCGACTGGAGGGACAGTGTCGTTGTGTAGGTGAGTGATCCCTTCAAGGCAGTCAGTGTCAAGAGCGATCTGAGGCTTCCTGGCTCATATCACGTCACCTGCCGGTTGCCGCTCGTGAACCAGGTCCGTGTGCCAACGAGAAGCACCCCCTGGCTTTCTAAAGCTAGCAGCGTATTCAGTCGCCTGGAGAGCAGGCCAGATCACAGTGACACCCTCCACGCCTGGAACTTGAGGTACTTGCGGCTAGTTGATATCAGTAAAGGTGAGGCGTTATGGATTTCTTCTTCACTTACATGCACTTCAACCTCTCCATAATAATCTCCCAGTGCCTTTTGCTGTTGAGGTGTCAAATCTTGGTCGCGAAAGAATACCACGCTACGCTCGGCGATCAAAAGTGCGAGCTCATCCTTTTGCTGGTCTGTGAGATCCTTCAGCTGGAGGCCTTCTATCTCAGTGCCGATATATGCAGTGAGGTCGGTGATCTTCGTTGCAGCCGAAAACAGGGCCTTCTTTTCCTTGTCTGCTCGAGCTCCAGCGTCATCATGCTTCCGTTCATAGTCACGAATCTTGTATGCATCTTGAATATATAATGGTTTGTTTGGTCGATACGGATAACCCTGCGATAGGTCAATCCCAGCTTTCTCTAATCGCCTCCGCGCCGCCTCGGGAAGTCCTAAAGTGTCCTTCTTTTGAACAACATGATCAGATGGTGGCAACTCAACCAGTGCTGGTGCCATGATTTCGCTTATCTTTAATTATATCCGAAAGTTTTGTGCTGGATTTCACTACCCAAGGAGCCATGGTCTGTCTTTTTTAAAGAATCTGGACTTCGAAAGAAACCCGATGTTTCCTCCGTGATTCCGTTGCGAATGAATTGCTGACAGATATCTCTGTACAGTTCAAAGACGCTATTCAACAATGAACGATGACGGCATTTTAGGTCTTAATTGCGTATCTCCGCATCTGCGTACTCGTAGGCTGCTCCTACCACCACCACTCGAACCCTGATCATGATACTCAGATTACCTATACCGATTGCACCACTGGCTTAGCCGAGGACTACCTCTCAAGAACAACACACAAGGACATGTCCCTAGTCTCATGGAGTAACAAGAGCCCCTCAGTTCGTTTGATCTTATCGATCCAATCAGTCTTTTCAATCAGGGGGCACCCGGGCCACAACTTGCTTTGTTGGACATGTTGATGGACTAGACATGCAAGTTATATCACGTGATTCAATTGCGTGCTTT
>Ga0105239_10001294_pt1 | contig 33733 bp, 29 predicted proteins | sample KBSC44metaG_FD_92761 | JGI IMG/M metagenome (GOLD analysis project Ga0105239, IMG submission 92761) | Corn rhizosphere microbial communities from Kellogg Biological Station, Michigan, USA - KBS C4-4 metaG | ecosystem: Host-associated > Plants > Roots > Rhizosphere > Soil | place: Michigan, USA... | reverse complement strand
TCGAGAACGGACCAATTTAGAAAGCTCACTGTTCGAGTTGAAAGAAACTGCCAAAACTACAAACAATACTGGTATCTTGGGTTAGCCTGGATTGAACTCAAAAAACTTATGGGATGAACTCTAGGTAAAGAGCAAACTCAAAAACATATTTCTAGATAAGCATTCATAAATAAGAAGGAGTCACATTTAATCGTTGGACGGTTTGAGAAAAACACAAGCATGGGCTACACTGATAGCTTGGAATAGTGTTTTGTAGAGCTTGAGTTCTTTAAGCTTTACTGACCAAAAGACAAGGTAAAGGTACCTTTTTATGACTATGATTGATCCAGCCACTGTTGAACGCCTCCAAGCCGAAATCAACAAGGAAATTGCTGAAAATAAAGTGCTTTTCTACGGTAAGGGCACTAAAGAAATGCCCATGTGTGGTTTTACGATGGAAACTTGCCAGTTCTTCGACAAGTTGAATGTTGACTACGCCGTCATTAATGTGTTGCAAGATATGGAAAAAAGAGCTGTACTAAGCGAAATGACTAACTGGCCTACTTTGCCAAAAGTCTTTATCAATGGCAAGTTTTACGGTGATACCGATGTATTAGGCCCTATGGCTGAAAGCGGTGAGTTAGACGCGATTCTTAAAGAAACTTTCGCTCCTGTATCTTAGAGATTTATTGACATTTTTATCCGGGTCGTTCCCGGATGCCTGTCCATAGCCGTAGCTCTTTGGAGCTTTTGGCAGACGGATAAGCCGGGTATCAAGTTGCGAATAGCCTATAGCGCAATCGGCCTTACCTTTAATTTCCTTTTATTGATGGAGGATAGATCCTCTTGATGAATTCAGCAATGTCTATTCATCTTGAATCAGCACAAACGCCTTATTTGGTTGCTTCTGTTCGCAACGGAGTCGGCTTTTGCGAAACCGATCGATATGCCGTGATGCTAGTTCATGGTTCTGACGCATCGACTTTTTTGCAAAATCGTCTTTCGAATGATGTTTCCTCATTGCAGGATGGCAGTGGTCAATTAAATGCAGCCTTGGATCGTCAGGGAAAAATAGAAGGGCTGTTTTCGCTCCATGCCGTCAGGCATGATGGTAAGCCTGCTTATTTGATCATTGTGGAGGCTGGTGAAAGGGAACAATTAAAAGCCGCTATTTTGCGTTTCAAAATTGTTGAACAGATTGAAATTGATGATGTAACGGCTGATACCAGTCTATTCATATTGCAAGGCCCTAAAACAGCGGTTGTTTTAACTCAGTTGGTGGAGTTGAGCCATCACGAAACCGCTTGGCCGGAGTACTCTTGTCAGGACTCCCACTTAAGAGTTCAACCCTCTATTCCGGTTCGCGTTGTTCGACGAACGATTACGGGTGAAGATGGTGTTTTTCTCCTTCTGGATAAAGATAAAGCCAGCGTTCTTGAGAATGAACTAATCCGGGCTTTAAATACCAGTGAGCCGACCTCCAGCGGAGACTCGCTTACGAAAGAGGCTTTGGAAGTGCTTCGGGTTGAAGCGGGTATTCCTCGTTATGGTTTCGATTACAGCGCAGAGACGCCTTTACCGGAAACAGGACTAGAAAAACAGGCTGCAAGCTTTACCAAAGGCTGCTACCTCGGGCAGGAAGTTATTGCCAAGGTAAACACGTATGGTGGATCGCCCCGATTGCTCTGCGGACTTTTGTTTGATCCGCAAATGGATGCGTTAGTCTGGGAAACGCTTTCCCGGCTTTCCCCAATGAAGACAGCGCTTCATATTGATAGTCGGGAAGTGGGTCGTTTGTGTAGTGTTACCTGGTCTTATACGTTGAACCGACCGATTGCGATTGCTGCTTTGGGTCGCCAGGAGCGCGTACCAGGACAAAGTCTGGATATTGCGATTGGGACGGATCTGTATCATGTAACCGTGACCCTTTTACCCTTTGTTACCTCTGTAAATCCGCAGCATTTTTCGGATGAAAATCCCACGCCAGCCCGTGCACTGTTAAAAGAGGGACTTCGTCTTTTCTCACAAAATCAGGAAGTTCAGGCGCGCGAATTGCTTCACGAGGCTATTCGTAAGGATGCTCAATTAGCGGAAGCCTATGAAGCTCTCGGTGTTATCACGGCAAGACAAGATACACCAGCCGCTTATTTAGAAGCGATTACGCTGATGAATCAACTTTTGGAAATTGATCCCGAGCATGTACTAGCCCATACCAATTTGTCGGTTTATTACATGAAGTTGGGTGACAAAGACAAAGCGGAAGAGGAAAAAGGCAAGGCAACCATGGCCTCCTTCAAAGCTGCCATGAAAAATAAGCTGCCGTCTCTTCCCTCATTGTCTGATCAAGAACAGCAGCTGGCTTTGGAGAAAAAAAGAAAATCGCTTCAAGAACGTGTTGAGCTTTTTAAAAATGCGCTACAGTTTGATGCTGAAGATCCATTGGGTAACTTTGGTCTTGCCTCAACCTTATTAGAACTTGAGCGTTATGACGAAGCTATTGTGCCTTTGCAAAAAACATTGGCAGTGCAGCCAAAGCACTCTACGGCTTACCTTTCCTTAGGGAAAGCTCTGGAGAATTGTCATCGTGCATCGGAAGCCGTCGAAATATATCGTCAAGGGATTATTGTTGCAGCGGCAAAGGGTGATATGATGCCGTTACGTTCTATGCAGCAGCGCTTAGCAGAGTTAGCACCTGATAAATAGAAGTATTAGCTTTTAGTTCTCTTTCTATAATCGATTTTCTTGTAACCCAGGAGTTTTTTGGCGGATGTCGCTTCTTTATTCTCCGATTCAGGAAGTTTTTGATCTTATTGCTCAGCCTCTTCAATCGGTTAAAGCCAGCTTAGGTGCAATTACCCCTCCAAACTCTGCTCAGCTTGCCGATGCGGTTTCCAGTTCCCTGAACAGTGGTGGCAAGTATTTACGCCCTGCTCTCACCCTGTTAGTTGGTAAAGCAAGCGCTTCAAATGGATTTCCCGTGGATCAGTCTGCCTTGGTAGAAGCTGCTGCGGTGACTGAAATGATCCATGTGGCTACCTTATTGCACGATGATGTGTTGGATGCCTCTGATCTGCGCCGCGGTAAAGAAACCGCTCGGGCAGTATGGGGAGATAAAATCGCGATTTTGGGTGGCGATTACCTGCTGGCCCAGGCCAGTGTAAAGTTATCGGCCCTGGGTAACACCCGGCTCGTCTCGATTTTTGCATGGGTTTTATCCTATTTGTGTGATGGTGAAGTCGAGCAAATGCAGTCCAGTTTTTCCGCTCGTGAGGATGGGGATAGTGCTAAGGTATGGGCGGAAAAACAATGGAAGAGTTATTTTCATAAAACCTTTTGTAAAACGGGTAGCCTTTTTGCTGCGGCCTGTGAGGCTGCGGGTGTTATTAACCAGCTGAGTGAACCTAAAATAGAAGCGCTTCGGGATTTTGGCCGCCATTTGGGAATCGCATTTCAAATTATGGATGACCTTCTGGATTACACGGCAACCGAAGAACAGCTGGGTAAACCGGTTATGGGTGACCTACGGAATGGCTTGATTAATGCGCCTATTTTATTGGCCTTGGAGTCGGATGCTCTGAATGATGCTCAGCAGTATCAGTTAAGGCAGGCCATTGATCAGATGTTTACGGCTCCTACTAACGGATGTATTGAAGAGATCCAGGCTTTGCTTCAAGACTGTAATGCATTGGAGAAAAGTAAAAGTCTGGCGCGGCACCACCTGACCATGGGTTTAAAAGGAATTGATTTTATTGGGGATTCCCCTGCTCGCAGAGCCTTGGATACTGTCGCTGAGTATGTGATAGGTAGAAACAGTTAAAGAGGCAGAGCTCACCCGATGGGTTGAGTTTAGGGGAACTAGACCACTTGCACGAGGAAAGGTTTAGAGGGTTAAGGCTATAGTGCAAATGTGAAGGGAAAGTTTCCTCTCACACGAATCGTCCAATCGAAATCGGGTATACATTATTCATCCAGCGGTTCCCCTCAGAGAGAAATAATTCTCCATAAACTGGAGTCTATTTATTATGGCAAAGCGTTATCGTTTTAGACTTCAATCGGTGCTTGATCTCCGTATTGAAGAACTGAATCGAGTCCAACAACGCGCTGCAACTGAAGAATTGAAACGAGTACAAATTCTCCAACGAATCCAAGCCGCTGATGACATGATTAGCCAAGGTTTTAAAGAACAAGAGCGTATTCTCAATAGTACGGCGGGTATCGATTTTAATACCGTCCAACAGTTCCCCCACTACCTGATGCGCTTAAGACAAACCCGCTGGATTGAAACCACCACCTTGCAAAACCAGGAACGAGTTTTACTCCAAGTGCGTGAAGAGCTGAAACAAGCCATGATTCGTAAAAAAGCCCTGGAAACCTTAAAAGAAAAAGATATGCTCCGTCACCGCCTCGCGATTGAGAAAGCCGAAGAAGAAAATCTGGCCGAAATCGCTTTGATGCGTCGACACTCCACCGTTAAACGATAGGAAATTATCCCATACAAACCCTTCTCCTCAAGGGGAGAGGGGACTCCAAAGAAAAATTCCCCAGAGAGTCACCAAGAGAGAGAATTCTATGACGATCAAGCCTTTCTTAAATAAGATGAGCGCTGACCTCGCATCTGCCTTAAATGGTGGGAAAGGTGTGTCCAATAGCTCCTCTTTGGATTCGAAGGCGGGTGATACGACGGGTGATGTTTCCTTTAAAAATGCATTAACCCAAGCTTTAGAGCCTAAAAACAGTTCAAAAACTCAAAAAAGTGAAAACCCAAAAACAGCTTTAACCTTTGTCAGTGCACCCGCTTCTTCTTTAAAAACTAAAACTGTGGAAACTGGTAAAGCATCCAACAAGGTTCAAAACAGTAACGATGAATCCGTGCAGAGAGATGAGTCGGTGGATTCTCTGACAGAGCCTTCAGCGGATTTATTAACGGCTGCCATGGCCGCACAAGCAGCTCCCGTGCAAGCTGAAACTCCTGAATTGAGATTGAATCTATTGTCGTTGGCTCAAGCCCAGGCTTTAGCAGAAGGCCCAATTCCTGGCAGTGACACTCAATCTGCCATAAAACCAGCTGCGTTGTACGGTAATGATTTAACATCCGCCTCAATACCCCATCATTCCAGTGCTATGCCTCAAGGTGCTGCCGCCTCTGATGTAATTGATGCCGAACGAGCGCTTAAACAAGAGAGTGCTGCTGTAGACTCTGAGAAGTCTGAAGCAGACACACAAGCTCAAATAGTACCGTTAGAGACTACTTCCAGCGATGTTAACCCGTCTTTAATCGCATTGATGGCTGCAACGCCTTCTTTCTCAGCAATGCCAGCCGTAGGACCTTCGGTTGGAGAAAAAAGTACTCCTCAAAAAACATCTGTAAGCCAGGTTTATTCCGGCGATGCTCAAAAACCATTTCAACCGGAATTGGCGCAAAGCAGCTTTCTACCGCTGCAACCTTTAAATACTCAAACCTTTGAAGCTTCCCTTCAGGGTACTAGCTTCTCGGAGGCCATGCCTTTGAACGGCTTACAGGCAGAGAGTGCTCATGAATCAGCTCTCGCTTTGGATAACTCCAGTTCAGATGCTTATCCAGCCTTGCCTGCCGACCCGGAGCTTTCTTCAACGCCTACTGATGCCTTCAATGGTGCCGCAAATAATGACTTTTCGTCCCTGTCGTTATCATTTATGCCGACTTCTGAAGCGAATACGTTACCTCAAGCGCAAAGCGACTTATCGCAATTGGCTCAAAGTGTTCTGCAAAGTCAATCTGCTGATTTTCCCAGACCTCAAGTGGATGCGACAATTGCCAACACGATTCAATTGCAAGGTCAGTTTCTCAACTCTTCCGCATTTGGATCAGAGAAGCCTAAAGTCTCAGAATCCGTTGATACAAAGAAGGTTGATACGGTTTCCACAAAGCAGATGACAGAACTGCCTTCAGCATCCTTTCAGCAAGTGACGACTTCTAAAAATAAGTCGTCTAACATGGAAACACTGGGTAGAAAAACGAAACCAGTCGAAGAGAGTGAAACTCAAGAGACAGCAGCCAATACAGTACAGAAAAACGGCTTTGAGCACCTCTTGTCTCAAGCGAGGCTTTCCGTTGAAAATATTGCAGTTTCTGGCACTGACAGTGCAAGTTCGACCGATTCAACATTACCCGCTTTTGTCTCTCAAGAAGCGGCACCTGGTGACCAGGTTATGGAAGCAACGGCTTATGCCGCTAAAAATGGACATCGCGAACTGATTATAAAACTCAATCCAGACAATCTGGGTGCCGTCAAAATTAATTTGATTAGTCATGCGGAAGGTGGCTTAAGTGCCAAGTTAATTGCCAGTTCCGCTGACAGTGCCGCTCTTTTAAGTCAACAGGCCGAAAGCTTACAAGCAAGCTTGGAGGCTAAAGGCGTTAAGGTTGATAAAATCAGCGTTATCGTTGCCGGGCAAGGTGAATTTTCAGCAGTGGCATCGGGAAATGAAGCGAACAAAAGCCAATCTCAACAGTCCGGCCACGATCATAACCCTAACCCTCAACCAGAGCAGCAATCTCACACATCTCAACAACAGAATTTTAATCAGGAACAGCAAAATCAGCAAATGGCACAGGCTTTCCAACAACAAATGAATCAATCGCATCGCCAATCCTACTTTACCCAATCCCAGTCAAACAATGCTGGTACAGCGACTACAACACAAGTTGGAGGCGTGGAAGTAGACAGTAGTACGGAAGCAACCCCACCCGTTAAAAATCAGACTCCCGGTGCAATCAGCGTTTTGGCATAAGTAAGTCCAGTCATCATCAGAGAGATTTAACCAGAGAGAAAGATGTTAGGAGAGAACCCATGAGTGCTATTAACGCACAATCGACATTGAACCAAATTCAAAACAATACGAGCCAGGTTCAGTATGAAAACGGTCAAAAAAACCTGGGTAGCAGCAAGTTGACCCGTGAAGGTTTTTTGCAGTTGATTATGGCACAAATGCAGTATCAAGATCCCACTGCGCCCCAAGACTACAGTCAAATGCTGGGTCAACAGGTTCAGCTCCAAATGTCAGACGATATGGGTAACCTGGTTTCAGCAACCCAATTCTCACAAGCCAACAGTATGATTGGTGAAACGGTGACGCTTCCCGATGGTCAGTATAACTTTTCAACAGGCGTTTCGGATGTTCCTGCAACTAATTTTAGTACCAACCAGCAAGCGACAAAAACGGGCACGGTGCAGAGTGTTCGCTATGATCAAACTCATCAGAAGGCGATTCTTGAAATTGATGGTAAGTACTACGATGCATCCTCGGTTCAAAGTATTGCTCCGGGTACAACAACAGCCACGGGTAGTTAAACAAGCGTTTCATTCATCCGTTCGTAGTGGGAAATTCAAGGTTATTTCATCATCAGGATTTTATGAGTTAGAGAGTATAAGTGGAGAGATAACGATGGGACAAGGTTTATATACAGCAGTATCCGGTATCCGTGCGAACCAGACTGCAATGGACGTTATTTCCAATAACATTGCTAACGTCAACACACTGGGGTTTAAATCCAGTAACGCCAATTTTGCGACTGTGTATGCAACTACGATTACAGGGGGCAGTTCCCCGAACGGAACCCTGGGCGGTACTAACCCCATGCAGGTCGGTAACGGTGCCCTGGTTTCCGAGATTGCTTCTAACTTTGCCCAAGGGGGTACCCAGTTTACCGGTCGCAGTACCGACGTTATGATCCAGGGCAATGGTTTTTTTGCGGTAGAGCGTATCGATATTAATAATCCTGCAGACACAACAGGTTATTCCTTAACCCGTTCCGGAAATTTTACCCTGGATCAAAAAGGGAACTTGGTTACCGCGAACGGAAGTCGTTTATTGGGTACCTCTCAAGTATCCGGTACAGGTACCTTAACTTCGGGTCGGGTTCAGTTACCGACTGAGTTTCTGGTAACCAAATCCGCTGATGCAAACGGCAACACCCTGAATATTTTGTATTCCCCTATAGGAACTCCTCAGGCAACCATTGCTTCGGACTTTACCGCAAAGTTTGGTGCGCTGCCCGTAGGTGCTACACTGTCTGACCCTGTTACCGCACAATTAAGCAGCTTCAGTATTGGTACCAGCGGTGCTATTACAGCATCCTACTCCAATGGTGACAAAATTTCGGTTCGTATTGATGCAGCCAGTCAGGCTGCAGCAGCATCAGCCGGTGACCCAACCCTTATAAGAACAGAAATTGTGACGCAATCAGGCGCTAACACTTATGCTTCCGAAAATATCACAGGCACGGATGCCGGTGGTATTGGCCAAGCTACGGGTCGTGAAGTCTTCACGGGTGGTTTAGCAACAATGCCTACAGGCTATGACCCGATGCAAGGGATGCAGTTCCAGTTGGAAACGGCCAGCGTTACAAATCCCAACGGTTTGCTGTATACCGGTGATAGTAACTTTTTACCCGGTGCTAACAGCGGTGAAACTCAGTTCGGGACTGCAGGTACAGGATCCAGAGGCGGTTTGACTGCCGGTTCCTTGGAGTCTTCCAACGTTGACCTTGCGGGTCAGTTTACCAATATGATCGTCGCTCAGCGTGGCTTAGAGGCCGCCAGTAAAATGGTTAAAGCGCAGAGCGAAGTTCTTCAAACCATCATTAACATCGTTTAAAAATTAACACTCTTCACTTCATCCACTCTTCCTTGAACCAACCTGCCGTGGGGATTATTGCCTCCCCACGGCTTTCTCTTTTTCAGACAGCATAACTCGTAGCGCCTACTTCGTTACTGCAGTACTGTTTGAATACGCTGCGGGTGCAAACCCACCTAGTGCCTCGTAGTCACTAACGATTTATACAGTCTGAAGCTCTGTAAATAAACTTTACAATAAATGACATATTCTCGGGGACACCCGTATATCAGATCGGGATCGTTTAGTATCCAGGCGTATTGAAAGCCATCATTTTCTAAAAAAGGGACGCAATCAGCTCTTTTAAAGTGTTTTTATTAAATAGTGGTTAGTTTGTGTGTTTTGATATTGATTAAATATCAGCTCACGATTAAGCATATGGACAATAGTGGTAGGTGTAGTGATGGGATTCCTGGGTAGGAACGGTGTTCCGCCAGGTTGGATGAGGAGTAGTATAATATGGCAGTTAATGGATTAACCCCTTATATGGCTTCAAACCCATATTTGAGTAATGTTTTGCAGGCTTTCCCTTCAGGAGCTGCGGCATACTCTCAGGATTTGCCAACCATTCTGAAAAATTTCTCCGGGCAGGCAGTTCCCATTGTTTCATATCCGACATGGAACCCTTTTGGTGACTTTTTGAATGGTGGTGCAACCACAACGGGCTTCCAAGGCTTGGGCTTTCCGACTCAATTCGGTGGTGCAACGCTTGCGGGTACAGGACAGACAGCATTGGGTGGTGGAACCGTTAATGGTGGGACTAATACATCGGCGCTACTACAAGCCTTGCTGGGTGGCGGTACGACTAATACTGCACGTACTACAACCGGAACGGGGACTAATACGAATCAGGTGGCTAGCTTACTCCTCAGTTTATTGGGTGGTGGTAATGGACTACTTGGCTAGATTACACTAAGGATAGTATTCGTTCAAATTGTATAGTGGTTGAAAATCTTAAAGTTTTGTTTGGAAAATGTCGATACTAGGTCGGCAGCTTAACAGAGCTTTAAAATAGCCCAGCCAAAATCAGGACGGGTAACATGATGCAAAAGCGACAAATCTCATCGATACGATGGCCAATGGTAATCATCATTAGTCTGGCTTTTGCGAGTGTACTCGTCTGGAGTATGGCTTGGAAGGATGATTCCTACTATTCTGGAGCTTATCGGGAAGTGGTTCATCCGGAACCGCTTCCCGGTGGTGTCCCTGCTTCGGTAGAGCCTCACTCAATCGGGCTTAAAGAAAGCGAAGTTCGTAAAAATTCAGGTAAGGGTTTTTCCGTTTACTGATGAGGCACGGAAAAAGTCCAATGAAGACGTGGAATTTTTCTATTTTACTTTTGGAAAGCGAGCGTAAGCATAATCATGTGGTTTCTGGGAAGAGGAATCCCTGAGTTTTCAACATTATTATTTCTCAGCATATAGCCTGCTGTGGCGCTCATATGTCGATTAAGCTTTCGGGATAATCCTATAAATAACCAATTTTGATCGATCCCCTGGTGTGGAACGACCGTGTATTCGCTGGAGCCTGTTCTCATGGTGTTAAGATTGCAGAACAGTTCATCGAAAGCAATCAGCGACCATTTTTCAGCTTTATCCAACGGATAAACCAGTTTAACTTCCTCTCTGAGTCGAACGCCAACCCCGTCTAATCCTTGAATAAAACGTTCTTCGACTCGAAGCCGATTACTGAGTTTTAATCGTTTTAACTTGCCTTCCAGTAAAACTTGTTGAAAGGGTTGATGCTCTGTCCATAGTTGAGGTTGAAAGCTTTGAACCCAAGTATAGCCCTGCCCTAGCGATACATGCTTGTTGAATCGATATCCGAGCATGCCCCTTACATAAAGGAATTGAGGTTGAGAATTTGCGGGCCCAGCTAAAACGGCTCGGTTTTGAACTTCACCATAAATAATGAGCCGTTTCACTTCGCCTGTGTAAGTAACCGTCGACCAATTCTGCAGATCATCAGTCGGTTTGGCCATGGCCGTTCCAAAAAGCCCTGCGTAGAGAAAGCTTAGAAGCAGGAACGCTATTTTTTTGTGTGATTTTAACATCAAGGAATCAAAGGCTATTTTTATAATGGAAAAAGTATTCCTATCATAGAGAGGCTTTTAGGCTGGGTCAAGGAAAGCTCTGTATTAGCTTCTTCAGAAGGGTTCCAGAACCCTTCTGAAGAAGCTTTGAATTAAAACTGATTGATATAGATGGGTTTGTTGTATTGAGAGGAGCGATTTTCATCCCGATAAAGCAACATAATAATTTCAGTTTTATGCCCCGGTGAAATGTTGATTAATAATCGATCCACGAGACGGTGCATTAAAAACACCCCGCGACCATGGGTATCCATAAGCCCTGCACCGCTCATATTCCGCTCAAGCCAATACAAAATTTCAGAGGCGCTAAAGTTACCACCTTGATCGACAATGGCGAATCCGATACTGTCCAAGTCTTTTCCGTAGTAGACAGATACTTGTTCATTGGATTCCAATTGGTCGATTCTTTGCCCTTTTTGGTATTTAAATGAACCGTCCTCATTGCGACAGGCATGGTAAATAGCGTTGGTAATCCCTTCCATTAAGGCGGTTAATAGCTCATTTTCATGAGCGGTTCCGGATTCTTTCAAAAAGGCTTGTAAGGTCTCAATGCTATTATCGACATCCTGACTACTGCGAATAAGGATGTGGTTGATTTGAGAGTTTGGCGCCATATAGGTTGTTAAGCCAAAGGCTGTTTGAGGGTTCAGTAAATTATTAACGACACGCGACAGCTCATCAAAATCAAAGGGGGCTGTTTTAGCGATAATGTTATAAATACCCGTCATCTTGGCATTTTTGACATAATCTTCCACTTTGTAAGCCGTAATTAAAGCACTTCGACTGTCTTTATCGCGCGCTTTGACATGTTCTAAAACACTGAAGCCGTCTCCATCCGGCAAGTTAATATCAGAGATAACCAGATGGTAATGATTTGAGGATATTTTACGTTGTGCTTCTTCGCAGAATTCTGCTGTATCCACTTCCAGCTTAAATTCACTGTCATGGAAATTGAGTAAGTAATTTTGAATTCCTTCGCGAATGAGTTGATCATCATCAACAATTAATATGCGACGTAATTCAGGAACTACGTCATTCATAGCGTGTTGCCTCCGAAGAGGATTCCACATAAATGGGCAGTCTAATACAGTGCTCCGCACCCAGGCCAGGAGGGCTTTCTACACTCAATAGTCCGCCATGCTGCTCAACGGTTCGGTAACTAATACTCAAGCCAAGACCCACGCCTTCATGACCTTTGGTTGTGAAGAAGGGATCAAAAATACGGTTTAACAAAGTACGATCGATGCCTGGACCATTGTCCTGAATATGGATATTGATAAAATCAGGTTGTGCCTCATCGGTATCCTGACTATAGAAAATCCGTACTTTTCCGGTTCCATGAGTCGCGTCAGATGAGTTTTTGAGGATGTTGTATAGGACCTGTTCCAGCTTTACGCGGTCGCATCGAATCCAGGCGTTTGTGTGGCCTTCGATAATAATTTCCATGCGAGAGAATGAGGGGTGACCATGAAGAGCTTGAATAACTTCCGTTAAGAAGGTTTGGACAGAAACGGGTTGTAAGCAGAGTTGAGTCGGTTTTGCGTAAGATAATAAATCACCGACTAATGTGCTGGCCTTGCTATTGGCTGTTTTGATTTTTTCAAGCTCGCTTAAAAGTGATTCAACGCTTTTGGTGACTTCTGTAAGCATACCTTCCGCAGGCAAAGGCTGTATTTTTTGTGTTAAACGTCCCAATTGCATACTGATGAGCGACAAACTCATTGAAATACCCGTTAACGGGTTGTTGAGTTCATGGGCAACGCCAGCCACTAAGGTTCCTAAAGAGGCCAGCTTTTTAGATTGATGAAGCTCATCCTTAATTTTTTCCACCATGAGCTGATCTTTAATGACTTTACTGATATCGGAAAAAATAAAGAGAACGAGTGTGCTTCCAGTCTCTTCAGTGATGTGCTTTAAATTAAAGCCGAGGGTCGATTCTTCATCCCGTGACGGGAGATGAAGGACGAGCTCACCTCTTTGAATATCTTTTTTTTCTGTTTTTAACAGCGTGATCAAGGGAGAGAGATAAATGGGCAGATGATCATGTAAACTTTGGAGATGCAGTTCATGATCGAGACCCAGAATTTCATAGGCCCGTGGATTAAATCGTAAGATTTGCTTTTTTTCAGCTTCAAGCAAGATTAATCCCGATGGCATAAAATCCACCAGCATTTCCAATACCGAAGGCTGTAATGAGTTCATCGTATTTCACCAGCAGGCGGTGTAGTGTCAAAAGATGAGATGTCCGTGGGGACTTTGGAGAGATTCTGGATGGGGGGAAGCGCTTCCTTCAATTTAGCAAAGGGTACGACTGTGTGAACTTCCTGCTTGGTATCTAAACGGAGTCCGACGACAAGATAGCTTTGTGCCTCTTCTAAGTCTATTTCCTGTGAAGTTTGGGAGATCGAGCTCGTTTCGGGCAACTTTGGCGTACACAGCAAGTGGCCCTTTTCGCTCCGATCTAGAGCGGAATAACGCCTTAAGCTGATTTGGGTATATACGCTGACAATCTGTAGGTTGTCGGGAGCCAATGTATACTTCTCTGCCAGGCAGACTCTAAAAATATGTCGATAAGCACCGGTAAAGCGATGCATGGGAATCGCTGTTTTTGCGATGGGAAGGGATTTGAAACGGTTGCCATTTTTAAATGTTGTTTTGAGAGAAAGCCGGGCACCCAGCCTGAAGGTGTGTCGATTTCCCATAAAGCCAGTAACAATTCGACTCATGGTCGTTGTTGATGTCGGAATAGGCAAGCTTGATACATGAGTGCTGAGCTTTGTTTGCTTTTCCTGAATTACATTCGTTTCTGGCTTTGAAAGCTCAATCGAATAATTTTTCTGGATATCGGCTTTGAATAATGAGAGCGTTTTTATTGTGACATCTTGAGGTTGAATAACGCGATCCGTTTGAAGTCTGGTTGAATCAGCTGTCAACAATGTCAGAGGATGCGATAGCCCCATTTTCTTGAGCCGGGAAACAACATCCGGGCTAATCTCAGCTTCATCCATTCTGAAGGGAAAACAGATCCCGTCCGGAGAGAAATTGATTTGATAGGATGTCCACAACGCTTCGGATTTCAGCAATGGGATTGACTGCTGCTTCGCGTTTCGCAAAAGCAGTTGAATAGCACTTAAAATTTCGTTTTTTAGCTGCTTGCCTAACGAGTCCCAGCGGGATTCGTCGCCATCAGCCCTTCCTCGTGGCATATGATATCCAGTGCTTTTTCAATTCGTCTCAGGGGTTCAACAATATCCATGCTTTGTGCGGCATCAATTAATAAGGTGGGTAAATCGGCTCTTGCAGGACGAGTTTCTTCGCTGGCCTGGGCTTCAACGTCACCCGTTTTAGACAGGGGTGGTGTTGAAGGGGTATTAGTAGCAGGGCTCGGCGTTGAGGCTCCCTCAGGCAGGGTTAACCGGATTGGATTCCCTTCCGCAGTCAACTGTAGGAGTAACTCTCCCGGGGCAATTTCTTGCCTTTTGCCTGTTTCCCCGATTGGCGGTGATTTCGTGAGTGTTAAACGACCCACGCTATAATTTTTTCCTTTAATTTCCAATAAAGCGTCATCTTCAACAAGAAGGGCCTTAAAAGACACTTCAATATTTTTGAGTAAAGTTTCCAGAATGACTTCTTTTTTAATATAACTATTCAAAACTTGCCCATAAAGGACCTGTTGAATTTTACTGGGCTGAATGGGTTCCGTATAGCGAAACTCCAGGGGAAGGCCAAATCGATCGGTTACCATGAGCCCGCCTATAAATACGTTTGGAAGCGGTGAGGCTACCAATAAGTAAGCTAAATTCAAGCTCACTGGCGGTTTCATTGGCTCAACTTGCCCCTTAAGCGCAAAATGGCCTGGGCGTGGAGCTGGCAAACACGAGATTCCGAAACACTAATAACTTCACCAATCTCTTTTAGCGTCATATTCTCGTGATAGTAAAGCGCTATCAATAGTTTTTCCCGCTCAGGAAGGCTGGCAATAGCATCCGCAAGCCGTCTGCGAAGCTCAGTCGCTTCCGCTTCCCCTTGGGGATCAAGACTGTTCTTGTCTTCGACCATATCCAGCAAGGTGACATTCGTGCCGGAAGAATCATTTCCATAGGAGTCATCCAGAGACAGGACTAAATTCTGACTCTCGGCCAAAAGAACTTGGAGCTTTGCTTTGGTGATATTGAGTTCCAGGGCCAATTCATCATCATTCGGTTGACGACCCAGTTTGGCTTCCAAGCGTTGCATGGCTTCGGAAAGCTCTTTACTCCGCTTTCTGACACCCCTGGGAATCCAGTCCTGAAAGCGCAGCTGGTCAATAATAGCGCCCCGAATACGGGTGACGGCGTATGTTTCAAACTTGAGTCCACGCTCCGGATCGAAGCGTTCTACAGCCTCCATCAGCCCCATGGTGCCATAGCTGATTAAATCTTCTTGCGCAATGCTAATCGGAAGCGTAATGGGGAGGCGACTCACCACATATCGAACCAGATGCAGATACTTTAAGATTAATTTCTCGCGAAGCTGCGCATTTCCGTTACTACTTTTGTAGCTTTGCCAAAGCAGCCGAGTTTCTTCCGCGGAGGTTGTTTTGCTATCTTTTGCATCTTTAGTCTCGGCGTTGTTAATGCGCGTACGAGACATCGGGTTGGGAGCTTCACTCATCATAAAACCGCAGCATAGCTTCCTATATGTTGCAAACAAACCCACTCATAAATAGATGAGTAGTCTTAAGGACAAATTAGAAAAATGTCCCTTCTTTCATTTTAAACAGCCTTTTAAGGTTCAGTGATTTTTAAGGTGAAAAATACAGTAAATGGTTCAGACTGATAACAATGCTCCATTCAAACAAAAGCCTCCCCTTTTAAAAGGGGAGGCTTTTGTTTGAATGGATTTGCTGGAATGTTTTTAGAAAACGGGCTTACTTATGGTTTTTTATACTTTGTACCGATCCATGCTTTATAAGTTTCTGTAGGAAGTGAAAATACGGCTTTTGTAGCTTCTTCTACAACTTTTCCGCCAGCTGTAATTGCTATGAGGGTCGGGAGTATTGCCAATTCTCCTTTTTTGGAGCCTATGGTTTCGGCGCGCTTTTTCATCTTGAGTTCACTCAGTTCCTTCTCAAGGCTTTTAGCGCTGGGTGTATGTTTTGCCATGAACTTGCTGATACCAAGACCAATCAAAGCCGCTGAAATGGCAGAAATAGCCATGCCGGGAACTTTGGCAAGAGCTGCATGAGCATCGTTGATGAAAGGTTGGATAAGCGATTTCTTGGTTTGAGCCGCTGTTTCTTTTCCTTTCAAATCCACTTCTATCATGAAGGAGGGTTCAGGATGTTCGGTTGTTTTGTGACCAGTAGGCGCTGGAGATGGGTGGGTATGAGCTTCACCAAATTTAGGCATTGTGCGGTGAGGTGTTTGGGAAAATAAAACGTTAGAGACCATACTGGATTCCATCCTATGTTAGAGATCAATACTCTCATGATGGTGATTCAATAGTAAAAAGCAATGTTCAATAGCAAAGTATTATGTTTTTGTTAATTTGCTTTGAGTGCTTATAGCTTGCATGAGAGGGGAACTTAAAATCTGACTGTCATGAAAACGTGAATTTAAATCGATATTAGGCTCGCCACAATTGCGGGGAATGAGCTGTCTAAACAACGCATACTACAGGTGTCATTACTCTACGATTAATGCTCATGGAAAAACAAAGTCGCCGGTTAAATTGCGTGATGAAAAATCTCTACTCGTCTTTAACGGGCAGAGGCTTTGCCAGTGAACCGGGGCTGGTTTCTTCGGATTGTTGTTTGGGCTTGCGTTGAAACCAGTGTCTTTTTTCAGACTGTTGTTCCGGTTTGGCTACTGGAGTGGACTCTTTATTTTTATTGGATTCTTTATCGTTGTGTTTTTTAGCGGACTTCTTTGATTCTTTTGATTTTGCCTCTTTGTTTGACTCCGTGTTTAAAGGCATTGCAACCGTGTTGGACCCGGGCCCGCTATCTTGAGCCTCGGTTGCGGATTCTTTCTTACTGACTGTCGGCATAGCGGTTGCTCCATGTGGAGCATTTTCAGATTGAGGGTCAGCCTTCTGAGGATTTGATTGACTTGCAAACGGAATGCCAACCTGAGGCAGTGTAATGGGGGTAATGAATGCGTCAGAGTCCGTGTTTGTTTTTCCAGGTGAGCTGCTCTGCTCAATTGATTTTGGAACAGGCTGTGGGTGAACTTTTTCCGTCACCTTTACTGTAATCCCCGTTTGAGGATCTGTTTTTAAATCTTGTTTAACATCGGGTGGCGAAGGTGGGACCAGGGCGAGGAGGTTCGTTCTAAACTTAACCGGTAACGTGCTTTCGATACTTTTAGTGCTCATGTTCAGAACAAAGAGACGATCAGAACCCGCGGTCGTAATATAGGCGCGTCGTGTGTCCTGAAGTGACATCATGGCGGATGGAAAACTATTTTCTTCGAGAGGAAGAGGCTCACCTAAGGTCCGTTTTGTTCGATTAATCACACTCAACTTGGCGTCTCCGGCACAAAGGACAAATAAGGTGTCCTTATCATTGGCAAACGCGAGCGGTTTTCTACCGACTTCCATCGTAACGAGTGTCGTTCCGGTTTGTCCGTCCAGTAAAACCACCTGGTTTTTGGTCCGGCTGGCCGCCCAAATTTCCCAACCACCGTCCGCACTGGGAAGTACGGTTATCGCTGAAATATCAGGAGGCGCATTAAATGTTTTTTCTACCAGACGACTGTCAAGGTTTAAAATATAAATTTTTCCCTCGGTTGCATCGGCTATGGCTGCTCTGGGAGGGATTGGTACAGTGATGTTATCTTTTGCGGCAGTCTTTGGCGGAGGAAGCGTTGCGGGACGAGGCTGTATGGCTTCGGGGTAGACGGCCATCACGCCGCCATTTCCGGGAAGGACGACTTTATCTTTTTCCGCTAACAGTGTTTCGGTATCCACTACCGATAAAAAAGGCGAAAACATGTTACTGACAGCGATTTGGTGATATTTGGGCAGCAGTAAGGCATGGGTGGGTCTTTCCCCGACGGGAAGGCGCGTTTTAATCAGGTTTGCATGGGTATCAATAACTACCAGTTCATTGTTGGATTGGCATGGAGCGAATAAAAGCTTACCATCCCGGCTTAAAAGCAGGCTGGAGGGAACACTGTCCAAGGGAACTTCAGATTCTTCCTTACCGGTAACGGTATTAATCTGTAAAAGTTTCTGTGTTTCGAGATCGTAAATATACCCGGTACTGGAACTGAATCCATGTTTGGTTGTTGAGGTTTTTGTTGAGGCAGGGTATAAGGTTTCTACTTTGCTTTGGGACATAATTTTATCGCCGCTGGCAAGGGGCGTTTGAGGGTTTTGAAGATTGGGGGCATGCGTGGTCGCATGGACAATAACGTTAGGAACAGTTGTTTTAGCAGGATTTTTGGCAGGCTGCTTTGCAGGTGTTTTTGTAGCTGTTTGAGTTGTGCCGGCAGCCGCAGGCTTAAAGGTTGGATTGTAAGGCAAGGCGCCCAGAATAACTTTTAATTCCAGGGGAATGTAGAGATTATCCGGTAAAACCAGATCCTGCGGTAGGAGGCCTTCTTTGAGTTGAATCGGATAATTATCCAGTTTGGCGAAGGTAAGTCTTCCGGAAGAGGTTTCAATCAGACGTAACAAGAAGTAGTGATTATCGAACTCAACGAGATCCGGGTAGGTTGATTTTTCCGGAACGGTCGAGACCACACCTTGTGCTTCTTGTGTGAGTCCCGGATCTTGAGGGATAACCGGAATATAGCGTTCCCCATTCGGGAAACTAACCAGGCCATCGAAACGGACATTGACGGCCGGATCTTTGCTTTTGAGATAATTTAAGACTGCGGGTGGGAGATCGGTTGCCCAACCGGGAGCGACGGTTAATGCAAAACTGCCTGCGAGAAGTGCAATCGATACAGACGTTGAAACTACAAAACGTTTAAAAGAGAACCCGGAAGCTGTAAACATCGTCAAATCAGTTACCTGTATTACACGCCCATCCACGTAATCGCTTTACGGCTTGGTTAATGGGTGTGTTTAAGATGAAAGCACCCTGCTTTGTAAAAGAAAGGCTCGCTTATTGTAGCGAAAAAGTGGAGAGAATGCCTGAGCGTGAGGCAATTGGTTCTTCGCAAAGGTTCCTGTAAATCCTCCTCAAGAGGACGCGGCAAAATCCCTTCTTTAAAAAAATCAGTGTAGGCCGGAAGGGTTCCTAAAAAAACGCCGGACTTAGAGGACATTTTCATTCTGTGACCGCCGTCCTCTTTCGCCATAAAATTCTGAACTATCTATAAAGCAGGCTGGTTGTATATGAAAATGTCAAGAAAGTCAGCCGTTCTTTTTAGGAACCCTTCCGGTCTTCTCCTTCTAGGGGGTGCTGAGCAATAAAAAAGAACGAACTTTTTTCGTATTTCCTCAAACTGGGGATTGCAGGAACTTTTGCGAAGAACCAGGCAATTTAGTGGATTGCCAATGATAATTGTGAGACTTTTTGTGGAGCGCTTATAATGTTTTCACGCTTTTATCAAGGAAAAAACCATGAACATTGAAGACCCGCGTTGGGATGAATATGAAGCTCGTTTTCGTGCCTTGGCTGAAGAAACGCCCATCCTGAAAGGAGCGCATCCCGAGTTGGCCTCTTCGGAACTGATGCTCTGTTTATATGGGGAAAACGGAATGGAGCCGGACGAAGAATTCTCCATGCTTGGCCAGTTAGAAGCACGCAAAGGTCAGCTGGCCTGTGTAGAAATGACAACAGCCTATTGGGAAGATTTGGTTTTATATTTGATTTAACACTCGAATTTATCGGCTTATCAATCGTTGAACAGGAAGCTTTCTTTGACTGGTAAACTAATTTCAACTCCCGGCATTACAGGCGAAAATCAGCCATTAGATTCAGCCGGGTTTTCCAACGGTAATGCCAGAGTTGAGTATTCTGTTGAGCCTTTTTGGCAAGGGGATACAAACGGTTGCGGTACCACATCTTTAGCAATCGCCATGAATGCTTTGGCCACTTTATGGGGTAGGGCCGGTACGGCGATCACTCGAGAACAATTAGACCGAAAGCGACCCTTTGATAGTTTTACGGCACCGGGAACACTCGTAAAACTGGCTAAAGAACAAGGATATTTTGCTCAGCAATATAATGCTTCCAGCTTTCAGGAAATTCAGTCTCATCTCAATAACAGGCACATTGTCATTGTCCTTCATAATGCAATTAGTGCTCAAGGGAAACCAGGGCCTTTACATTATTGCGTCGTTTATGGGTACCAAGAGAGTCCGGAAACTGGTCAAGACAAGCTTTTGATAGCGGATCCAGGACGCAGAGATACGAATAACAATCAATTTGAATTATCTTACGAGGATTTTTGTCAGTATTGGGATTGGCCTAAGTTAGGACCCTTAGCGATTGGTGTCCAGCGATTTATGGTTGCGGTTTCCTCAAAACCAGACTTACCGACTCCTCAACATAGATTGCCCGTTACCATCCATCTCGCCAATTTTTTCCATAATTTGATGAACTGGTATGCAAAATCCTTTGGAATGAATTGACCTCTTTAATTTAATGTTCTGATTCAATCGCTTGCAATCCGGGGTCAGGCGCTAGGATAAAGGGCTGAGGCACTAAGTCTTCAAATGCCAGCAAGCCGGATTTCATTTTGTTGAATTGAGGAGCGCGGATCATTAAAAACTTCAAAATCTCTGATCCCTGTGCATGCTCCCAAGTCCAGCCATAGGATAAGACTCGGGTTGCATCGCGGAAGTCACTGCTGAATTGCTGGAAATACGTTTTTTCCCCAACCACACCATATTGGTGAGTGGCGGGCTGTGGCGCTAAAGGCTCAACGATAGCCACTACGGGGCTTTGTTCTTCAGACTCATGCCGACGGTGGCGGCGTCTTCGGCGAGGTTTTTCTTCTTCCGGCGTTTTCAGTGTGACGGCATCCGCAGGGGCTTCCGCCAACAGGGGATCTTTAAAAGGGCCATGGGGTTTAAATTTAACCGAGACATAGGGTTTAGGCTTCAAGTAAAACCAAACGCGCTTTAAAGCGGGACGTGTCGTATATAGCGTGATGGTATCGCCCACATTGGCCCGACGGCTTAAGTCCGCCGCAATTTGCTGAGGGACGGCATGTTGCATAATGGGGAGATCAATCCCTTTTACGAAGAAGAAAAAGCTGAGGAAAATACCAATCGTAACGGGAACTGTCATGGCATAGCGCTGCCGTAGTTGTAAAACAAAGAGGCTTAAGCCACCGATTAATAAAATGATCGAACCTGGAATCAACCACATTTTCCAGAGGGGAACCGGCTCCGGTAAAGTAAACTGCTTGCTGCCAAGTGAAATCATGGAGAGCATGGGATTGCCAAAAAAGCGCCATTGCCCAACCACATAGTTATCCGGCAGAACCTGGAAAATAAAGACGGTCAGCATGACGGCGCAAAGCATTAACACCAGGATCATAAAGGTAACCGTGTTTTGGTAGCTGCGCGTCGGGCTTGAATCTCCCGATTCGACAATCTGTCCCAGATACGTTCCTAATAAAAGTGCCAGCGGCGGGTAGAAAGGCAAAAGAAGTCCGGGTTCCTGAAAGGCTGAAACCGAATAGAGAATAAATCCCGTTAAAAACCAAACAACCGCCCAAGTATGCCAATGACCACCAATCGTGGTTCCCGCACGGCGAGCCACGGATTGTTGAGGCGAAACATGGGTGTACTGATAGCCTTCTTTCGACTTGATAAAGCGGTCTATCAGGGGCATGGGAAGAAACAGTAAATAGGGCAGAAAATCTAAGGGAATGGCGCGGAGGTAAAAAAGCCAATCCGCATGGAGCCCTTCCCAGGGTCCGAGTCCTAAAAAGCGTTGCCACGGATAAATAAACCAGCTTTCGCCGATAAAGGAAGGATGATGTCCACCCAGTGTCCCAATCAGTAACCAGGGCAATGGAAGTAATGTAATCGGGGCCAATATATAAAGCGGGTTCAACTTTTTGAGAAGGCTCGTGTTGTGATTGAGAACGACATAGGCTAAACCAATCGCCGCGATTAAAAAGACACTGAATGCATCTTTAACCAGAAAAAGGAGGGCGAGTGTTACACCCATCGCTAAACTATAGGCATCCACTTCTTGTGCCTGCGTGTTGCGTCGCTCGGCCATGGCGTTCCATTCCAGAACAATCCAGATAAAGAGCAGGTTGAGATCCATGGCTGCGATATCGGGGCCGCTTTGGACTGCCAGGTGTTGAAATCCCCAGCAGGTTCCTAAAATGGCACTGGTGCACCAGGAGCTGACCCGACTACCCGTTAAGGTTCGAGTGATCAGACCCGTGAGTGCGACACCGGCCAAGGCACACAAAATAGCGGGAATACGAGCAATGGAGAGTGAAACGCCGCCAATCTGGAATAAGAGGGTACAAATCCAAGTCCAGAGGGGGCCTCGCAATAAATAGGGATGCCCTTGAATATGAGGTAACCAGAAGTGATGCTGAAGAACATTCTCCTTTGCAGCGGCCAGGTGAAAGAACTCGGCTGTCGGTTCGAGATCTACCAAATGGACATTCCAGCTTAGGAGAACACCCAAGACGATCAAAAGGCAAATTTCGGGTAGGTAGCTTCCCAATCCCCCCTCAGAGCGTATCATAATTCGTGTTCCTCATATCCAGTCATTCCCATAATGAATGAGCTGTCTATCATCTACTTTGTTGCTGTGCTGCTCGGATGCGCACGTAGTACCGTCTACGCTTACGCTCCTGCGCTGCTCGCGCCGCGTATCTGAAGCCAGCTCATTCATTCTTGAAATGCCTATATAACATTGGCTTCCCCCGACATATTAGCCCGGGGATGTGCCTGAAGATAAGCTCGTTTTAACCGTTCTGTCCCGACGTGGGTATAAATTTGTGTGCTACGAATACTGACATGGCCTAACAGTTCCTGAACAACTCGTAAATCAACACCGTGATTCAAAAGATGCGTGGCAAAACTGTGACGCAAGGCATGGGGATGGACCGGCTTTGAGACGTTTGCCTTCTGTCCTAAGTCTAGCAGTAAACGCCGGACACTGCGAACATCCAGGCGCTTCCCTTCCCGATTGAGAAAAAGTGCTTCGTTTCCCATTTTGGGACGATCACTCAAAACTTGCCAATCGGCTAAATAATCTTTCAAGGCCACCAGGGCGCGCCGACTCATAAAGGCAATTCGCTCGCGTCCGCCTTTTCCCATAATGCGGAATTCGGCTCGTTCCAGATCAATGGATTCCAGGTTCAAGGCGGCCAGTTCGCCTACCCGAATTCCGGAGGAGAAGAGAAGATCGATAATCGCGATATTGCGTCGTTGGAGTGGCGTCATTTCACTGTTGCGGGCTGCCGACAACATGGAATCAATTTCATCCGCGGAAAGAAAGGACGGTAAGCTGCGCTTTTGTTTCGGGCGACGAAACTTGAGCGGGAGATCTCCTTCGGCGAAGTAGCGTTCTTTCATCAGGAAACGAAAAAAAGTTCTGAGGGCCGATCCTTTTCTTGCCAGGCTTGCCCGCGACAACTGCCGGTTACTGAGGTTGCTGAGATAGGACGAGGCGAGATTGTGCCAGCGGGAAATACTGTTATTGCCATTATTCGCAAGGCTCAGTGAATCCAAATCGAGTTCGTTGTCGTCCTCTGATTCAGAGGACTCTTCCTGAAGTGACATCCAAAATTCAGAAATCGGAGATTCTTCATAGAGGGGAAGCCAGGTTAAAAATTCTTCAATATCATTGCGATACGCTCGCAGTGTATGGGGAGAAAGGTTTCTTGCAATATCCAGATAATCGGCGAATGCCAAAGCACCTTCGACAAAGGGTTGCCGCCAATCTGTCTCCGTCTTCTCTGAAAGTCCCGCCACTGTCGCATCCATATACTTATTATAAAGTATAGATAGCTGTTTCTTATCAATAAGTCCTAGGCTTGTTTCAAGGGAGGGCTACCAGTAAACTAGTAAATATTAAAAACCTGAATCGAGGTTTCCCTCCATGAGCGAACTGGCCCCCGCGCTAGAAGATCACAGCCCGGCATCTGAGTTGAGTCATTTTCCCCGCAACCTGATTGTTTTAGATACAGAAACAACCGGCTTGGATTACAAGACCGAGAAACTCATTGAGATTGCTGCCGTTAAGCTGATTGACGGGGAAGTGACAGAAACGTTCTCGTCCCTGGTAAATCCGGAAAAAGCCATTCGTCATTCGAGCTTTTTGATTCACAATATTTCCGAGGAAATGGTGCAGGATGCGCCGACGATTGCGGAAGTACTGCCTCGTTTTATGGAGTTCGTTGGTGATCACGCTTATGTCGCTCATAATGCGATTTTTGACTACAGTTTTATCAACGAAGCCAGTAAGGCTTTGTATGGTCAACGCTTTGTAAATCAGCGGATTGATACCTTTGAAATGTATCGGGCCGTTTTCCCCGACGAAGCCTCTCATGGGCTCAATTCAATGCTTCACCGCTTCGGTTATCAGGATGAAGTCGTCCTTCACCGTGCGCTGGATGATGCGATGTGTCTCGCAAAAGTTTTCCCGAGATTGCGTGCCCTGTATGAGCAAAAATTTGCTTGGCGCTTGAGCCAACTGCCTCATGTGCCTTATTTGGTCGAGCGTTACCTGCGTATTCAAAAAGCAAGTAATGCCTTGCAAGCGGAAATGAGCGATTTGAAAGATATTTTCAAGCTCTATTTTCAAAACGGGGGTACGCCGATTGAAGCGTCGAGCGGAGAAGTCCTCTCATCCCATTACCGCCGTAACTACCTGTACGATGAAAAACGGGTTTGGAATATTGCGCTTCAAGCCAACATTCAAAGCCAGATGTTCAAGTTGAATCCTCGGGCATTGGAAAAAGTCATCGATCGTTCTGAAATCGAGGAAAGCGTTAAAGAAGCGCTCAGAGAGTGCCGCCTTTCGATGCATGAAAACCGCAGCGTGAACTTTGCCAAAGTGGTGGCTGCTCCCGAAGCTCCTATCGTTATTGCAGATGCTGTCGTGCCGGAAAAGGCAGAAGCTTCCGTTATTGAGGAAGAAGTTTCTGAAGGTTAGACAGTAAGGCTGATCGGACATCTTCAGCCGATGCATGAGGTGCTTTGCTGCCATTATAAACGAGCGATGTTCGGCCATGACTCAGATAAAAAACCTGAGGCGGAGATTCCGTAGGAATGCTTAACCCGGCATTATGGGCCTGCTTGGGTGCGTCTGCTCCATCGACGTCAATTGTCATTAAGGTTAAGTTGTTCTGACTGGCAACTTCTTTCACGATGGGTTCCGCTTCTCGGCAGCTGGCACACCAGTTTGCGGTAAAAAAGACTAATGAGCCTCGATTTGACCAGCTTGGCTGAGTTCCTTTGCTGCTGATGACGACCAGTAGTGCAAGAATCAGCAAGGGGAGACGCAAAGACCATATTCGTGAGAGGAGAGGCCGGATCATCATTTTGTTCACTCCATTTTTCCCCTTTCATCTTATACTACATTTTAAGATTCTTGATCCTTATATGAGACTACTAGGGTAAAATCTACCACTTAGTATTGAAGCACGTCATCCCCGCGATAAAAGCGAAAGCTTGCGAATAGGCGGGGATCCATTGTGGAAAGAAGCGAATAGGCTTAAAGTGGTAATTTCTTACTCTATGTAGCTTTCATTGGAAGCCACAGTATTAAATAAGTTAGTAGTTCTCTACTATTAATGGATCCCCGCCTATTCGCAAGCTTTCGCTTTTATCGCGGGGATGACGTAATTCAATTAGTTAAATTCCCCTACAGCCTGGAATAAGAATGTCTCTTCCTTCTTCTGCAGCCAGTCGTCCGCGACTTTATCTGGATTATGCGGCAACGACGCCTCTTTTGCCTGAGGTGCTTCAGGCCATGTTGCCTGTTTTCGAAACGCAGTTCGGGAATCCATCCAGCCTGCATCGCTGGGGTCGAGAGGCCAAAAAAGCGCTGGATGCCGCTCGCCAGAGTGTTGCAAACAGCCTGGGTGCAAAGTCCTCGCAAGAGATTGTGTTTACCAGTGGCGCCACAGAAGCGGATAACCTCGCCATTATTGGCGTTGCGAAAGCATTGGAAGCCAAAGGTAAGCACCTAATCACCACCAGCATTGAACACCCTGCTGTGGAGACTGCTTGCACTTATCTGGAGCAGACTGGTTGGGATATTACCCGTTTGCCGGTGGATGGAGATGGCTTTGTGTCACTGCAAAAGCTTGAGCAGGTAGTTCGTTCTGAAACCGTTCTGGTGTCCGTTATTCACGGCAATAACGAAGTGGGAACGCTCCAGAACTTGCAGGAATTGGGAGCTTTTTTGCGTTCCCGGCAGATTCTCTTTCATACGGATGCCGTCCAAACCGTGGGTAAGGTCTCTATGAACCTCAAAGACTTACCGATTGATTATCTATCCCTGTCCGGACATAAAATTTACGGCCCGAAGGGCGTGGGTGTGCTTTATATTCGTGAAGGAGCCGTTTTACCCCAGCCTTTGGTAATGGGTGGCGGTCAGGAGCAGGATTTACGATCCGGGACGGAAAATATGGCGGGCATTATTGGTTTGTCGAAAGCTTTGGAATTGGCTGTGGATAGACTTCAAGGTGAAATGCCACGGCTGCATCAACTTCAAAAACAGTTAATAGAAGCTATTGAAAGACAAATTCCTTCCGCTGTTCTCAATGGGCCGAGAGATTTAACCCGCCGTGTTCCGGGGAATGTTCATTTTTCCTTTCCCCCTGTAGAAGGTGAAGCCTGGGTGAGGCACTTGGACTTACAAGGAATAGCGGTATCCAGCGGTTCCGCCTGTCATAGTGCGGTGGTTGAACCCTCGCGAATCGTTCTTGCCTTGGGAAAGTCGACGGAGCTGGCTCGTTCGACGGTTCGGTTTTCACTCGGCTTGCAGACCACGGAAGCGGATATTGATTATGCCTCACATGTGCTCACACGTGTGGCTTCTCGCTTAATTAAGCCATAAGTTAACTTACCAACTCAACCAGGTCGGATCTTTTGAGGGAGTCGGATTGTAGACTGTTCCAAAAGCATCGTGAGAGCCTGCTACAGCGTTTCCCAGGGTGGACATTCTTTGGTTGTAATACAGAAAAAATACAGCGCTTTTCCCCGAGCCCGATGTACTGCCTGAGTAAACGCCGTCCGGGTCCATATAAAAATAGGTAATCGCTAAATCGTCCGTTGCGCCAAACGTTTGGCCCGGATCAAAGGCTATGATCGATCCATTATGCATACGGTAGCATTGCCAACCGGAGGAGCAATCGATAGATCCTTGTCCGGGATAAGAGTCTATGAGTGATGTCGAGTCTTTACTGACATAGTTGATGTAAGTCGCTAAAGAGTTAAGGCCGGTACTGGCACTATAGCCGTTTTTTTGAGCGTAAATCTGGTAAGCACCGCTGACTGTTGCGGCATCTTCTTTTGCAATCGCGTTAAAGTTGCTGCTTTGCTGCGCCTGGATAATTTGGGGAATGGCAAAGGTTGCAATGGTGGCCAAAATGCTTAAAGAAATCAATAACTCAGCCAAAGTAAAGCCTTGTTTACAGACAAAACGACGATCAATCGGAATGCTCGTGAAACTAGAGTCATGGCTCTAGTTTCGATATTTATTAGCTGAGCTTAAAAAGTTGAGGATTAGTCGCAATTTTGAATTTTGTTAAGGTTTCACAACTAAAGCAAGTTCTCCAGTGTTGTTGAACTGATGAATCTGTTTAAAAGTCTATGCCAAGCGTTCATAGCGTGTAAGATGAACATCTTTAATGATACTATTTTCTTATATTAAATCCCCCTACCTTATTTTCATCATCCCCTTTTTTATTAATCTATCACCTTAAGGATATTAAGATGCCTCTTAGTACTGGTTCCCATGTTCCTATTCCTTCGCGTTGGCCTCTTCCTAACTATCTTCCAATGCCTTCTTCGCTTCCACCTTTTCCTCCTTTAACCAAGCGTCCTTCTTTGGCAGCTTTGGAGGAAATAGCTCAAAAGATTGAAGATGAGTATGTCGATGCACGAAGAGTAGAAAGGGAAGCTCAGAGCTCACTTGAAATTTATGAAGCAGGCCAAGATAAAGGAATAATCACAAAAAGAGAAAAAGACGAACGAGTAACCGGATCAGCTCGCCCTATGAGTCAAGCTAAATCTGATGATTCTCGTTTTACTTACTTCTCAAATCGTTCCGAAAACGATCTTGATCCTGAAAGGGCTGCGCGTGCTGCTAAACTAAGAGCTGACATTGAAGAGGCTGCTAGGAACAGTGTAACCAGAAAAATGATTCATGATCTTACTCAAGATAAGTTAAAGAGTAAAAGAACCAGTGGCGAATTCTATTTGAGTAACTTAAGAGATGATCAATTATCCGAGGATCAGCAAAGAGATTTATTCGAGTTTAGTGAGAAGAAGACTAATCATTATGAGCGCCAACTTGATGATCCTTCATTAGATTCAACTGTCATACATAGGCATAAAGGGCCTTGGCATGAACTTAGAAGTCGATTAGGTCGAAAGTTTAAAAAAGAAGAGTCCAGATCCAGAGGCCGAACTTCTAAGTCTCGATCTGTAAGCACAACTAGACAGGCTTTGGACTTACTGGGAATTGGAGGATCTAGTCGCACTGGGAGTCCCCGTAATAATCGTCGAACTAAGCCTGAACAAAGTTAAGGGTTAACTAAAAACTCTAGATTTTTAGAACAAACCTGCTTAAATCTCAAGTCGTTTTCCGGTTACAGGAATGGCTGGCTGAAGGGGAATTTCGCAGATAACACTGAATCGCCGATCGGCATAATCGAGGGCAATGTTACCGGACATTGCCAATACCAGACCTCGGGTAATAAATAAGCCCAGGCCACTCCCTCGTGTGGTGCGAACCAGGCTGTCGTCCAGTCGTTTAAACTTCTCAAATAAACTGTCTAAGGAATCCAGAGTGATAATTTCCGAATGATTCGTGACGATGATTCGAGCCATTTGCCCTTTTACAGTCTCGCAAAGCCCGACCTGAATATGAATAGGTGTATCCGGGACGGAGTATTTCATGGCATTATCAATCAGATTAATGAGAATCTGTTCCAGCCGGTCCGGATCGGCAAATACGGTCTGGTCCTGAGGGACGCTATCGAGCCAGTCCAGCTCGATTGGACGTTGTTCCAACTCTGTTCCGCCTGCATAGCGGGCTTGTACAAGCAACATGGCTTCCTCAAGCAGGGGAAATAGTTCGACATGATCAGGGAAGACCCGTAAGTTATCTTTATCTAAATCGGGAATAACCAACAAATCTTCCACCAGGCGACCCAGTCGATCCGCTTGCTGTTTGACGATTTTCAGGCTTTTGAGTCGGGTTTCTGTATCCAGACTGCTATCGTAGCGCAATAAACGGGAGGTGTATCCCTTAATGCTGGTGAGAGGGGTTCTAAGCTCGTGACTCACCGTATCAATCAGACCGGACTTGAATTCATCCATCTGTGCCAGTTTATGGTTTGCTTCCTGAATGGCTTGCCAGGCATCGGCTGTTTTTCGGGCCATACGGTTAAATTCCAGGGTGAGGTAAACGATTTCATACGGAGTGAAAAAGTTAGTGAGCAAACGAATGCGACGGAAATAATTACCTTCGCTCATTGCCTTGACCCCTTTGAGCAACTGACGGAAGTTCCGGCTAATTCCCAAAAGATAGGGTAGTACCAGGACAAGCATGAGGAGCAGGCAACCCAAACTCAGCAAAAAGGTTGTGACAGAAGCTTGACGGATATATTTTCGTTTAACGTGATAAGGCGATTCGATAATAATGCCCCAATTAATTTCGGGCATTTTAACAATTACTTTTTTGAGCGCGGGGGAATCATCATTATTATCTTTCAGGCGGTTTTTTTGCTTGTTGGTTGTTTTAATTGAGCTTAATTGCCTGGAATCGTTGTCATACGCTGCCTGAGAGCTGGATGAAAACTCGTGTGTGACACCCGGTTTAATTTTTTTAAATTGTGCATAATCGCGGGGGCTAATGCGTTCCTGTCGATCCGCTCCTTGAGGTCCGGCGATAACAATTCCGTCACTATCGATAATATAGAAGGCATCGTAGAGGGAGTTATTGGCGTGAACCAGGTTACGCAAATAGGGAAAATGTTTTTGTTGAACATAGTAGGCTGCTTCTTGAGGGGCAATGTTCAATTTTGTATTCGGTTTTAACGTGAGTGGTTTCCCGCTATTGTGCGGAAATGCCAGTACGGAGCGGAGAAAATAGGGACTTTCTTTGGGGTTGCCGGTATTGAAGTAGAGAACGGAAAAGGGCTGAAAGAGTCCGGGAACAGTTTTTGGGGTTGGTATGTTTGCCGGAGCCTGGAAGGGAAAAATGGGTTCGGGTTGGCTTGCAATATCTGCCGGTTGCGTTTCAATCCCATCCGGTTGGCGTGGAAGATCGTCCGGTAATCGAAGTTCGGGACTTAAACTGTTGAAATCTCTGTAAAAACCCTGGATAAGGTGTCCTTGCTTATCATAGACTCCGACGGCTTCCACATCGGGATCAATATTAATAATCTGCTGACTCGCAAGCGTGAATGGTTTGCCGTTTGCTAAATTCCCCATCAGAAGCCGGGACATCATGCGGCTGTGTATTTTTTGCCAGGACATTTCAGTTCCAAAGTCTCGGTATAAGGCTTCGGCCGTATGCTCGCTGAAACGTGCCAGCTCTTTTTTGAGGGCTTGCTGGTTAACGGTATTGATAATGAAGGTGGTGCCAAGCAGCGGTAATGAAACAATGAGCCCGAAACAAATCAGGATTTGTTGATAAATCCGAAGTTTGGGCATATTGAATCGAAGCACTGGGCAAAAACCTGCTTATAAAGAGTAATTCGATGCGTGGATCACGATCATTGATGTCCTTTGTCATTCCCGCGAAAGCGGGAATCTTACCCTTTAAAATTTAACCAATTAAAGTAATAGATTACTCAATATAGTTAGAATTTAATACGAAAGACTTTCGTGCGTTGCTTCAGGCTTCGCCACCGCGGATGAGATTAATCCTTAAGGGATAGCTTTATCTCTAAGCTCTCTTAAGCTGGAACAAAAATAGACCGCCCTTCCCCTTCCCGGGAATGACACTATGACGGGGAAGAGGAACTTTCTGTTTTCTCCGAGGAAGCAAGCTTGTCTGCATTGGATGCAAGAGGAGTTGCGTTGAGTCGGTACCCGACGTTGGTAATCGTTTGCAGGTATTGAGGCTGCTTGGCTTCTTTTTCGATTTTTTGTCGAAGCCCGCCAATGTGAACCCGTAACATGCGGACATCTTCATCGGCTTCGTAACCCCAAACTTCCTGCAAAATAGTAGAAAGGGGAACCGCTTGTCCCACGTGTTGCATCAGGCAATAAAGGATTTCAAACTCAGTGGGGGTCAGCTTAATCAGTTTGCCATCAACAACGGCTTCTAAGGAAGAAGGAAGCAAACGAAGAACACCGGATTCCAGCATTTCATCTTTTTTAACGGGCGCTGTATCCCGGTTTAAGGCACCTGTACGGCGAAACAGGGCTCGCATACGAACCATCAGTTCTTGGAATTCAAAAGGTTTCACGAGGTAATCATCAGCACCGGCATTGAAGCCTCGAATCTTATCCTCAATCGTTCCTTTTGCCGTCAGTAAAACTATCGGTACGTTGACCAGTGTGCGATTTGCCCGGATGCGTTTACAGACTTCGAAGCCATCCATTTTAGGCATCATGACATCCAGTACGATGAGATCGTAGGTTTTGCTTTCGGCTTTTTTCAGGGCATTCATACCATCAGTGGCAGAATCAACCTCAAAGCCCATGAGCTCAAGATCCAAACGAAGCAAGTCTATAATTTCCGGATCGTCATCTACGACGAGAATATTGACCATCGGGCAAGAATACTCCTACGCTACAATCCATCTATTGTAGGACGGGGTGATTTGCGTGTCTATGTTTTCACAGACAATGTACCGTGCTTTCAGCCAGGGCCGCTCATGGGCTACCCATTGGGAATCCTGCATTGAAAGTGGCAGTAAGACGCAATACTTTCTTTTTTGAGCTTCAAGGGTTTTTGGTATCGGGGTATTTTGGATGGGGTGAAGCGGACTTTCTTCCAACAGAGTTTCGTTTTCCTTCAATGGGTAATTAATAATGGTTTCCTGGACTGCTACTCCATTAGTGTCAAGCGGAGTTTCCATCTTTGCGGGCTCCTTATCCCCTCCCCCTTGGAGGGGGAGGGTGCAGGGTGGGGGGGAGTTTTTTTGACTGGGTTCAGATGGCATGACAGAAGCCGTGCTTGATTCCTGAGTAGTTAAGGTATTTCCTGCTTTTGCGTCAGTTTCAACTTGAGCGGCTTGTTTCCGTGCAATGCGTTCCCGCTCATAAGTTTCTTGTGAAACCGAGGGATACAGCATGGCATTGTATTTATCCCACGTTTTGTGGACTCGAAGAAAGGTTCTTGCCAGGGCTTGAGACTCTTTCTCTGTGGGAGGATTTGTGTCGGCAGCGATTTTGAGTTCCTGGTTTTGCATGTGATAGCGTAATATGCCTATTAATGCGAGAAAATCTTTCGATGCGGCTTTTGCATGCAGACGCATCATATGGGAGGGAACCAATCCGTTTTTGATGTGAGATTTTTGCTTCGATGCGGAATTGCTCAACGACGCCATGTGAAATAACCCCTTCTGGATAAAGCGATTCTGAAACTGAAGAAATCCCGTGCTGGTAAACCCGAAATACTGGACTGAATTATGCCTTGTAAATGATTAATAAATTAACTTGAAGTCCCTATATGTTCATGATTATCACTATTTTTAAAATCTGTCAAATGAAGTGTTAATAAGGTACTTTCGCAAAAATTTTAGAGTTTGGGTTTTATAAATATACGAGCCTTCATCCCTAATTGGACTCGATATCCCTTTTATCTATTCAATAAATGCTTTTAATAAATTCTTGTTCCCTTTTATGACACGATTTAACTAACCAGAATTCGGGTAAGGGTTCTCCGTTGAAATGATTAACCCTGCATCTCCTTTTAATCCCAATTCGGTAACGAATTCGCCAGGCTCATATAGTGCCTGGTTGAATTCTCGTATGAATCCGTCTGATCCTAAAAGTATTCTGACTCCGCAAGAGGCCGCTCCGGATTTGTTCAAGTACGGAGAAATGTTAGGTGTCTATAAACCCTCTGCTTCAGAGTCTTCTCGTATGTCTTCAGAAGAGCCTCGTGAATCAAGTCTGAGTCAAAAAAGCTGGAATTCCACGGCACAAAAATCGTTTTCGGAGGCTGCTTCCACCGCTGGCCGAGATGCGGCGGCCAGCGTGCGTTCTCAATTCAATAAACCCGCTAATCCGTTCATCCTGAGCCCGGATTCTCAAAGCTCAAACGGACTTGCTCGACCGCAAACGACTTCTTCCGAACTCGGACAGAATTCACAAGCTCCTTTTCCGCCTGACAATAGTCAAAATCCCTTGCCACAACAAAATAGAACACAACCCAATAGACAAGCTGCTACCGGAAATCCTTTACCGGCTCAAACTCAAAATAATGCTTTGCCCACCCCGCCTAACTCACCCCCTCTTGGACCCTCGAAAAATCCGCTCAATCAACCCTCAGGCGAAAACCTGAATAATCAAAATCCTTTACTGCAGCAAAACAGACAAGCTGCAGCCGGAAATTCTCTGCCTGCTCCAGCGCAAAATAATGGCTTGCCGACTCCTCCGAGCTCTCCTGTATTAAAGCCCACACAATATGTCCAGCCAGCTTTAGGTCCGGACGGTAAACCCTTGCCTCCGCAAGGCCAGCAGACATTAGGTCCGGACGGTAAGCCCTTGTCTCCGCAAGGTCAGCCAGCCTTAGGTCCGGACGGTAAGCCCTTGTCTCCGCAAGGTCAGCCAGCCTTAGGTCCGGACGGTAAACCCTTGTCTCCGCAAGGTCAGCCAGCCTTAGGTCCGGACGGTAAACCCTTGTCTCCGCAAGGTCAGCCAGCCTTAGGTCCGGACGGTAAACCCTTG
>Ga0105239_10001292_pt1 | contig 33745 bp, 35 predicted proteins | sample KBSC44metaG_FD_92761 | JGI IMG/M metagenome (GOLD analysis project Ga0105239, IMG submission 92761) | Corn rhizosphere microbial communities from Kellogg Biological Station, Michigan, USA - KBS C4-4 metaG | ecosystem: Host-associated > Plants > Roots > Rhizosphere > Soil | place: Michigan, USA... | reverse complement strand
AGAGTTCTATCTGTGGTAAGAGTTGACAGTCGGGAGAAGCCACATCTGAGGAACTGGACCCGCTATTTTGCTGGACTCGTTGAGTCCAGCAAAAAGTGGGCCTAAGCATACACCTTTGTTCTCAGTATGTAGATTTTCCAGTCATACTTTCTTGACCCCACTCCTTTTAAGTCTCATGCGCTTCAGAACAGGGACATGCCCATTGAGTACCCATAGCGCTAGGCTTCACAAACTTTCCAGTGGGCCATGTCCGCTGAACAGTCGGAGTGCAAGTCCTCACAGGAGGCCATTGTCTATAGATTCACAAACGTTGAAGTCACTACAGCGTACACACTGGCAAAGTATGGCTTTCAACAACTTTATCCTATCTCAGAGACCAACCGTACAATTTTCGAAGTCACTCTCTTGTTTGACACACGGCCCGTACGGGCCGTGATTAACGTCTCCCCAAGCATCTGCCCCGAAACAAACGTTGCGTGCAGCGTTGTCAGAGGCGGCTACTGGTCTTCTTGCAATCGAATTGATGACAGCAAGGTGCGCTGTTTGATCCAGTTGATTTACAACGTTTACATCCGGGCAAATGGGAGGACGATCAGTGACGCTCGGTTTGCCACCTGCTATGCTTACCTATACCACGCTGATAATGACAGAGAATGGATTGAGAGGCTTCCTGCTGCATCGGATCTCCAGGCCTACCAGAACCTGCATCCATCGCTGTTGGCGCCACCTTCGAATCAAAATTGCCCCTCGTCCCGTCAGCCTAGTATCGGAATAGTGTCTGGAGCAGGGACCCAGCAGTCAAATCAAGCATCACTGAGGAGTGAACAACGGCATGGTCGTGGAAGTGACAAAGGCTCTACATCCGGCTGCAAAACCGATGCGACAAATCTCAATTCTAGAAAGCACCAAGTTCTCAAGAGGAAAAGGCCAGAGACAGACGAAGAGATAGCGAAGCAGCTCATCAAGAATATCAAATTGGGGATGATCAAGGTGAAAATAAGGGAGGAACCCTTCGATCCTTTCGACTGGTCAGATGACCAAGGACAATTCAGCGCTGCTCCTGCGTTCGTGTCCAAGCTGCGGGAGTATCAAGCTCTAGCTACAAGTCATGAGACCTTTGATTCGGGAATGGTCGAATCTCGGCTGTTAGAGTTCATGAAAATGTGCGGCCATGGGATGCGGATGCTGGAAGCGGATCAAAGAGCCCTTGTGCTTGCCCAGTGGTGGTGGAGATATTTCCATTGGTGCGGTGAAACGATTCTACAGCTATGGCGGAAGGCTGAACCTGATCGGTCCGCAACTGCTTCGAGAGTCATCCATATGATTGTGAATAATCTGCTGGTGACGGATGGTATTAAGTCATTGATATTGATAGCGGCGTTCGCAGGTAAGTCTCATTGTTCGGTCCATTTGTGTGATGGTTATTTATTTGCTCCAGAGCAGAATTATTTCCTGTCGAATGTCACCCAGGTGTCCTGGGAGAGGCAGGTCAAAATCAGTAAACTGGTGGCTGAAGAACTCCAGGGCAATCTCGAAACTCCTCCAAACCGCTACCTTATGCCCTTGGCAGTGGTCTCGATCAGTGTTGTCGTCAAACTGAGGTAAGATGTATCATGTTCATGTCAGGGTTACCAGTTAACGATGGATACAGTCATCAAGAAATTTACCGTCGGCTCGGCTGCCCAAATCTCGCCATATTACAGTTAGACATGACTCGGAACGCGAGTCAGAAACTTGAGATATCGAAGCCGTACTCATTCCTGTCTCTAAGATGGGCGGAAAGAGCTCTGTATCTTCCGCGATTGGCACGAATCACTAGATGTGGCAAATCTATCGAGTGGCTTCATGCTTCGGGCGGGCAACGATTTTCAATGGTGGTCCAAGATTGTTGCGATTCCCTACAATTCCAACAGAAGATCTTGCAGCCAACTTCAACTGGGCTGGAGGAGCAATTGGCTTCAGATTCCTCTAACACAAGTACTGCCCAGGCCCTATCCAGTTATTCCCATCCGCCTTCAGCCTTGCACTACGACCGCCAAGGCTTGTGGTTCCCTGCCAGCCCCCTGGGGGAAGAACAACACGAAAGCGTGCTTCCAGACCCCCCAGACATAGCTTTTTACCTTCCTCCGAGCCAGACGCAAGTCGTGATGCCTTCGCCTTGGTTACATGTGACACCTTCACAGGAAAATATACCCCAAGAGGAACAGATGAGACAATATGTGAAATGACGATGGGAAGCAGTGAATGGCGCGTTGTAATCAACTAACTAGCTAACACTTTGAAGTCCGAGCTTGACGAAATTGACTTTCCTCTCATTCCAACCGAACCTTTGAATGTCTACCCGGAAATCACCAAATGCTATGCCAATGATATACCAACCCATTGTCAATCCATTGGCCTTGTCCTGGCATGTTGAGCCACGCAAACACAGCGGCCACTCCTTGGACAACACCCGTCTTGGGGTGCAGAGCCTCATGCGCATCAAGTTCAAGAATGTCGCCTCCTTCTAAATCTATAGGGTTGTCACCAGAGTTATCCCCTGTCCACAAGTCAATCTTCACTTCTTGCCTCAGCAATTCATCGAGAGTCTGCCGGAGTGTGAGTGGCTCTTGCAACTTCTCAGTTGGTTTGGGAGAGATACTACCAGCAGCTATGTTGAAATTCTTCAGACCCCCATAATTAATAGGACGTAGCTTCAAACCACTTTGATATCCCCTGAGTATCTTTGCCATAGCTATCAGTCCAAGACATGATCTCGGACGCACTAGGAAGAAGCGGCTGGTCGGTTCTGATTATGTTATCATCATGGGGTGTCTTGAGTCCTGGAGAATCTGTATTCTGCTGTTCAGAGGGGGTTTTCAACTTTATGAAGACGATACATTCATTATGATTGATGCGAGGAGTGTTTTTCGAAAACAAGAGAATGTCTGTACCATTGCGTCTTTCATCGTGTTTATCTGGGTGCTGTAAGCGTCGGCGTTCAGTGAGTTGGAAACACTTCTCACTTTCCTTAATCGACTTTGGTACGAAGAGCAGCCTTTTCTAGCATACCTTTTTGCTCATGAGGAGCTCAACAAGTCGATTCATCTCTGAAATATGTGGCCCTGGAGGTGGCCTTTTGATTGGCTGTCGGTAGGTGCCGGGTAGTCCTTCTACAGGAGCTTGCCCTAAACGACGAACCGCGTCCGGGCTTTCCTCTCAAAAATGTGCTCGTTCATCAAGTACTGCATCGACAAATACCAACATGGAGGCGGGAAATAGGCATGATAACTACTAACTAGGCTCTACTTAAGTTGAAGGCAGGATTGTTTGCTACAGTGACTCAAAGCTGTAGGTATGTCAAAAGGAAGAACGACTCTTCCGGTATCAGAAATTTGACTTGGACACGCTGTTCCGCAGGAAATGCCTTCATCCATGATATCTTGCAGACATGCAGTATGAAAAGATTTGTCCACTGCAGTAAACGTTTTCTTTGGAACCATCGACAACAAAATTTCATCCCATGCAATATTCTGTCGCGTCTATGAGCCTCCTCCCAGTAGGGCATCAAGCCCTGATGCAACAAGTTACTAGAACAACCCTAACCAATTCCAGCGCATTGAACATCTGTGCCGAACGAAGTAAGCTGGACCCCTGCTCCAAGGAAATTCTAGCTGCTTATACTGTTAAAATGTTGGAGCCTCTTATTCATCCAGGTTTGTGATAACACAAGATACCACGTTTTCCCGATGGGGCTTCATCCTACAGAGGCGGGCTTGGATTCAAACCCACCTCTGGGGCTTTACATCAGTGATGCAGCGTACAACGACTGCTGGGCCACCATTACCTCACATTTATTGCCTTCAATGGACAGTGGTTCTTATTATGCGGTACCCTTGTGCCATTGGTTGAGGAGAGGGAGGCACAAAGCGTACCGAATTCTCGAGATTTAGCGCCTTGGCAGCGCTTTGGTTATTTATCGTGTCTGGAGATCCACTTTCAGCTGAAAACGGCGAATTCTGGTCAATGCCAGTGATAGGATATATTGGGCTCTCCTTGGAGCCCACCCGCCTCCCCGCAGCTAAACCGTTCCTGAGCTTTGGATTAGGACTCAGGAGTCGGATCGTCAAACCATGTCTCGGAGGTCTTTAACCAATGCGCAGACTGGTGCTGGAGACTTGGCTGGCCCCTACCTTGCCCCCCTCTCTGGTGGCCGGAGAGACAGGTTTGCCTCTTGCCGTCAACCTTGGGAGGCTGGGAGGCGCCTAGGTTTCTGAATTTAGGTACTCTCACTTATGCCTACTTAGTCCTCACCTAGTGAGGGACCACTAATAGTAGAGAGCTAGAGACTGGCTAAAAGTCAAAATCGACACAAGTTTGCCCGTGTCTAATCTTTGATGCCTTTCCATGTCGAAGGATGGAGTAGTTTCTAATTTCCTTGCACGGAGATCTCCCAGAGGGGAGCCAGTAGCCAGTAGCCAGTTCAATGGTGAAATGTGAATCCACTGTGCAGCGTTGATATGCCCCCTGTTCCCTGCTTGCAATCGCAAATCTACTCGGTACAGAAATGGCACTAACACCGCGCAGCCGTGATGGATGCGAACAACACAGAGCTCTTGCGTAACGGTATTAACACTACTGAGGCATTGTTTGTCATGTTATCTTCAAATTACATTTGTACACATAGGATGAGGGCACATGTCGCTCCGATGCCTCGTATCAATGTCCAACACCATCCGACCGCTATTCGCTCTACAGTGGTACGTCTAGTAGCCTCAGGTTGGCCCAAATTTGCAAAAACCTGTTTCACGACAAGGAAGTAGTGCACAAGCATGCAGATGGAAGAGCCAAAGTACGGAGTACAGAGAGGGGCTGAGGTATGCCCCGGCAAGCCACGAGAAACAAGGCATCGTCCGCCCGGTTGGGCAGTAGCAGGGTTTCTACTGTAGCCAGCAACCCTGACCCTGCGCACTTCGATTCGAGCTAGTTGTAAAGGGCAGCTGTTGTTCATTGGATCCTGCGGGCAGACCAAGGTTGTTTGGGGTTTTCACCGAATCCTGTTACAATTTGGAGTTCGGTAGTATTCCCGAGTTCAAATCGAAGGCGACTAATGTCTTCACTGTATTCCCCTAAGGAGGCTGTTTGGATCAGCCACAATACTACTTCTCAACTCCTTCCGAACTATGGATCTCCTTGGATCTGCAACAGGCACAAGAGCAATACCACAGAGGAGAGCCTGCTGCATGCACATTGCAACAGCAATGCACATTTCAGTGAACAAACGAGTATAGCAGAAGGCTATGTTTGTAGGCAAAGCTGCGCCTATGATGCCAAAAAGCAGGGTGTAACCATCCACCTTTGAAGACTCCGTAAGGAGTACCATGACGCAGAATCATCCCGCTAATGACAGGACCTGCAGTCTTGCGCTTTCACATGGCACTCCGTACTTTTGTCTCATTCAGCCACCCTGGGGTTGCTGCCGAGGCGTGATTGACGCCTCCCTGTGTGCCCAGAACGGCCTCCTTCAGTAGGCAACCTAACGCTAGTCTGTTTGCCGAGCAGAACGTGCCTATCACATCTTTGCGGCAACAAAGGTCTGGTGGCTGAGACAGCTAACAGCCTCTGCTACCCTCTGGCTTGGGTCTGAATAGATTTGTTTCCGAAGGTCTGCTGTGGCCACTTTACCAGAACGGTAGTGGTTGGAAAAAGGTTCCGCAAACGGCCTGCGTATCTGAAAAAGTCAGCGACGCGGTACAGCAGGGATCTCCTCATGTCAACAAAACGAATCCAATTCACTCGCCCGAACAACTCTTCCGACGTTCCCGACGTTCAACTAAGCCATCAAATGACAAAGTTGGATCTCCGCTCAAAATCTGCGCTAGAGATATCAGATATCTGAAGCGACACGCTAATCGTGCGCAGTGTGCTGATGGACCGGACTAAGCGAGAAATAGTCAATTTGTAAATCCTTTGTCTTGGCAAATAGGGCTTGGATTTCACTTTCATCTTTTCTAAGTAGTATATACTTCAGGGGTAGTTCAAATCTCGGATATCGCTACCTAGACCGGACATCTTAGTACATGACTTCGACGTACCATAAAACTCAGAAGTAAAGCTTCGACTTTTCAAATTACACCTCCTTATCCCCATTCGGGTCTCGGCTTTGTGATGACAGGGCCGATGCCTTCGTATTGGCATTGGGATCATCGTTTCGCACAGTGATCTCGGGATTAATGCTCCCCAAAGCGATCGTCTGACCTACCGCCGGATCACAACATATGCCGTCCTTAATAGCACCGGGTATTCGACGGGACGGAATGGCTTAGATGATACCACAACCGATCCAGCTTACGTATTCTACCGTCCCTCACCAAGAAAGAGCACATTATCCGCACCCCATGCGAGAAATCAGAGCCACTCTCACTCCTGGCTTCAACTCAAAGCGGCTACGTGGTCGAGTTGTATCTAAAGAGTGAAAATCATCAAAAGTCCGGCCCTTTCAAATTCAGAGGTGCACTTCACAAGCTCTTGTCGCACCACGACGACACGCTCAAGAAGGGGGTTGTCACATACAGTACTGGTAAGTACCTTAGGCATCACGAATGTATCCAAGTTTCTGTTCGCCGTGGCCACGCTGACATATCACAAGGACATCATGGCCTCGCTATGCTGCTTGCCACCCAACAACTGTCCGAGACCAAGGGCTTCGATATCCCACTTCAAATCGTCACCAAGAAGAGCTGCTCGTCAGATAAGGTTGAACGACTGAAAGCTAGGTGCGCCAGCCTTGACTTTCAAGGCACCCAGGAAAAGGAAGTCTGCAAGCAACGTGCGCCCGAGCTGGCAGGCCGGTCTGGCGGTACCCTTGTCCTCCCTTCGGGCGAAGCAATCATCCTCGGCGCAGGTTTGGTCTGCCTTGAGATTCTCGAACAGGTGCCGGATGTTGATGCAGTCATCGTTCTGTGTGGCAGCGGAAGCCTCCTGGCTGGAGCCAGCGTCGTGTGCCAGAGCACGAACACGGACCTCATTGCAACGGAGACGGAACAAGGAGGCTCTCAGCTCTCCGAGGGCCTCAAGACGAACCAGCGCCTCGGTCAGGATTCGAGCGGGCCAACTCTTGCCCACGGTTTGAGAACGTCGATGGGAGAGACGAGTTGGCGCGTTATCAGTCAAGAAGGATTGGTGAACGGCTCATTCATGGTGTCGGAGAGTCAAATTGTTGAGGCATTGAAGGGCTACCACTCTAACCATCCTGATGTTCTTGAACCTAGTGGGGTTGCTTCACTTGCGGGAGCACTGTTTTGCAGCAGTTCTTTTGTCGATTCGAAGCCCAAAGGTTCTACTATCAAGGTAGCGATTGTGCTGACGGGGGCCAAAGTTTCAAAGTCTACCATCGACAAGATCGTCAAACACAATCCTGATTGATTTGAAATTAGTTTAGGATTCAAATTGGTGATACTGAACAAGAATCCCCAAGCATAGCGATATAAGGTGAAAAGGCGTGTGTTTGATAAAGTATCATGAAATTGCGGTCCGATCTGACTATGTAGTCTGGTGAATCCGATCTGACTGCACTGAAAGTCCTCACTGGCCGGAAAATTCGGCCATATCACGGCCTAGTGGTCCGTGCACCCTACTACGGGTACGCCCTTCTGCCTCACCTACGTAATACCCATAGCCTTAGCGACTCTGTTTCAATACTTGGAATGTTTATTCTTATTATCATTGTCATATTGAAGGGCTACAAGAGAGAAAGTGATTTTGCAGCAATGTCAGTGCGATTGAACATGCCGTCAAACCGTATCGACTCAACTCCAGCGTACGCATTAGAGACGGCTTCTCGCAGGGTTGAGCTAATCGCGGAAACAGAAACACGCGTCCCCCGGAAATAACGAGCTGGCCGTCGATGTAAGTGGTGCCGGCGTGGAAGATTTGCACATCTTGGGTAGCAAGAGGTCAGTCAGATTGTAGAATGACGGTGAAGGTGCTTGCTTACCTTTTGGTGGAGGATGCAGGACGATGGCCCCCCCTTTGATATAGTCCAGTGGATACCCGCCTGCTGCCACAGTGACGTTGCACGCGAAGTCCGAAGAGACGTCGATGGTGACATCTGAAAGACTCTCGTTGGTGCAGGAGAGGAGGACCTGCGCAAGATCTGTGTCCTTCAAGAGTAACATCAAGGCTTGTGTTTCCGGATCGCCGAATCTAGCGTTGTACTCGATTACCTTGGGACCAGAAGTGGTGAGCATGACCCCAGTAAACAGCATGCCAACAAACCGACGTCCTTCTGCCTCGAGACCGCGGAAGGTCGGTTGTAACACCAATCTCTCAATCTCCTCCATGTTGGCAGCACTGACAAACGGCACAGGGGCATAGACGCCCATGCCGCCAGTGTTGGGTCCACAGTCGCCATCGTACGCGCGCTTGTGGTCTTGTCCCGGTGGCAGAGTTCGCATCGTCTTGCCATCGCTAAATGTTAACACGCTTATCTCGTTTCCATCCATGTACTCCTCGATAACCACAGAATCACCCGCTGACCCAAATTGGCCATGTACCATGATCTGCTCGAGAGAACGGTGTGCATCTTCCTTGTCCACGGGGAGAACCACGCCCTTTCCCGCTGCCAAGCCGTCAACTTTGATTACCACGCGATAGTCGAGGCTCTCCAGATATTGCTTGGCCTGGAGGTAGCTATCAAAAGTTTCGTAGGCAGCGGTAGGTATGCCATGTCTCTTCATGAAATCCTTGGCGAAGGCTTTGGAGCCTTCGACTTCGGCAGCCTCTCTACTTGGCGCAAAGCAGGGGATACCGCCTAAAAGATTGCATTTAACGAAGGTCAACCAACAGGGCGCGGGGGTATCTAAACTCAGTGCCTCGGAAGTAGCCCTCGATGCCGTCCACCACTGCCTGGTTTGGTCCGGCGACCACAAGGCCTACTCCCAGGCGCTGCGAGAGGAGAAGCAGCTGAGGATAATCATCGGCAGCCGTGTCGCTAACATTAGAAACGCCACTGCCGAGACGCTCTGTGCCGCCATTTCCAGGGACGACGTAGATGTGCTCAACCAGAGGCGATTGGCTGAGTTTCCAAGCCAGGGCGTGCTCCCGCCCACCACTGCCCACTAATAAAATTGTTAGTGATCCAGCCATCACCATCACAAGATCAGTGACAGTCTGGTAAAAGGCGGTCGAAGGAGGATGTCTGGCGGGCCAAGGATCTGTTTCGGCCAGCGCTCCTCCAAATCCAAATGATTGTCAAGCAAGTAAGCCGAAGTGCTGTTCCAGTCTGAGCAAGAATAGCACCACCTGAGAATGGTCCAGTCGAACACTGTTGATTACGGCGTTCTCCGGTCGATCAAATGCGAAGTATTGGGCTATTCTGGCGCAGCCCGTTGTTATTTGAGAATCGCACGATTCTCACTTGGGCACGAACAGTGCCGCAAGTGAAGTACAAGTCGAGGCCATTCCGTCGATTCTAATTACTTAAAAATTGTTATTTTGTTAGACCAAAAGGGAAATGCGCAGCCGTACCTTGTTGGCAACATTCCTGTTGTGTGATAATCCGCTGAAAGCAGGGCATCATTGGCGTTAAGTTCTAGAGAAGTTCGGGAGGTCTTAGACTGTCGTCACTCCCGAACTCTACCAACCATTTTGCCACTCATTTAGTCTATGGCTCTGCGCTATGATTGCTCCGGTGGTCTTGGAGAGGCTATTAGAATATAACCCCCCTAAAGTCTTCTTTTAGGCCCTCGTTAAAACTTAACAGTCCGAAGGAGGGACGACCTTTAGACCACCGCCCCGATGTAGTCGGTAAAGTGAGCCGGCCCTGAGCCGACGTTGAGATATTTCCCTCACAAGGAAGCGTTCGGGGAAGCTCACAGTTCATGCCTGGAACGGACTTTGCTCCGTGGCCTCTAATTGGTGCTTATCACCCTTCCAGTACTTTTCCTCCACTCAAAAGCCTTGGATTTGAAAATTGGGTGCGATGTAGCACATAGCTCGGCCGTGAGCAAGTTGCAAAGCATCACGACGAAGCGTCGATAACAAATACAGAGTGCGGCAATCTCCCTTGGGTTACATGGAGTGGTTTTGGGTCGAATTAATATCTTCAGCTCAGTGTGATAGGAGCGGAACATTTTTGGCGCTCCAGACGCGAACCAGATCCGGCCGGCAGCCACGACCTGCCACTAGCAGCTATCAGAGCTTTCCTGATGGCCGCGCTTATCCGAAGAATATTCATCTTGCTAGACACTCTTCTTAAGCGTCAGCGGTATGGTTTTTTGTCTTGATGTCCCAAGAGCCCATAACGAGATCCGATCGTTGTATCATAGGGGAGGGAAAGAAAGATGTACGGCTCGTCTACGATCGATGCTAATGAATCATTGGTACCACGCCGCTCAACCAGGCTCCAAATCTCTCTACAGCGGGCACGCGACCGTAAAGGGCCATCCGTAGGTCAGTGGCTTGAGTTTCCTGGGTATAGCCTTGCGCGGACCGTTGCATTACTGGGGCCAGACGTAAGTACCAACACCAGCATTGCTTTTACTAGCAATATTGTGCACGAAAGTATCGCAAGCTGCCATCGTAATGACTGTGGAGTTGAATGTTAGTGGATTCTCATCGACTGTGAACACGGAAACATCGATGACAGCGAAATGTATCTTCAGGTCGGGGCCATCTCGTCCGCAGGTTGCTCTCCAATAGTCCGGATACCTGCCACAGCTCCGTGGATGATCAAGCGGGCACTGGACTGTGGAGCTCATGGGATAATGGTGCCGATGTGTAATACAAGAGTAAGTACGGAAGGTCATACATTCCAGCGCCGGCAATTCACTGAGAGCTAACATCTGGCTAGGCACAAGCAGAGGAAATCGCTCGAGCGTGCAAGTACCCAGACATAGCATGGCCAAATGGCCTCAGAGGGGCTGGAGCTATGTTTGCACCGGCAGCTTTTGAACTCACTGGACGCGAGTACCTGACGCGGGCGAACAAGCTTACAGTGGTCATTGTGCAGATCGAGTCGCGAATCGCAGTCGAGAACTGCGAAGAAATCGCTTCTGTTCCTGGCATTGGTAAGTCAAGTCATTTGCACCAGGCTGGACTCGATAGTAATCGGACACCAACGGCAGACATGCTATTCATTGGCCCCAATGACCTTGCTGCGTCAATGGGTCACTTCGCCTTCGACCACGCTGACATACAAGAAGTGCAGGATGCATCGCGGCGCGTCCTGAAAGCTGCGAGAGGTGCCGGCAAATACGCTGGGCATTTTGCTTTGACCGCGACTGCAGGTATGTGAAAGCCGACAACCTAGTATTTTAGGCTACTAACATATGAGGACAGCTGCTGAGAAGTATCAGGAGGGATTCGACTTTGTCAATTGTGGAGCAGACATCGTCGCCATTACTGATTGGATGTCAAAAGAGATGTCAAGACTCAAGCACCTGGTTCAGGGCGACGGCGGATCGGGCTCATAGCTCAGGGATATGTGTCATGAGAACTCAATTTTCAGAACGGGAAATGTTTGGTTAGATACTACGGTTGAAAAACTTTATACTAGCACGTCCAGAACGGTGGTATTGACAGGAGTGAAGTCCATAATTTAGGCGCAAGCCTTTATCCGAAAGTGTGGCTTTGACGTTTGCTTACATCGGTACGGAGTATATCTCCTGCGCTGAGAGGCTAGTAGCTGGGGACGAGACGCCGAGGAGTGCCCTGCCCATATACAAGTTTGGTGAATCTAATCACATGCCCACCGACAACCTGCTTAGCTATTATTTACGTAGATAGTTAGCTAACTAGGGGTATCAGTTGGGTCCGAAGCACCTGGTGGATTTACAGGGATAAGGGATGCGGATCAGCTCCGGCCGCCTATCATTGTTACAATCCAACTGCTTGGAGGCGAATGCTCGGGAGGCTCCGCTAGAGTCCGCCTGCCACAACTACCGAGTACGTTTCTGCCATCCCGCCTTAGCAAGGCTAGGGATGCCCGTTTCTCTTCACTCCTGTGGCCCCTCCATTAACATCCTGCTCCAATGTAGCTTCGTGTCAAGAAGAATGGGCAACAACATTTCCTACCAGTCGACACCATGCACGGCTGATCTTGGGGGCCATGGCAAGGTTGTGGGTGTGCGTTTCGACCATAAAGCAAGGCGTTTTGCCGGCATACCTTATGCATTGCCACCAACAGGGGAATATCGATGGTGTAAACCTCGGCCGCTGCCTCCAGATCATAGCTATTCAGATGATGAAGGACAGCCGTTTGACGCAACTGAGTTCTACCCTGCCTGTTGGCAGAAGACTTTCAGTTCAGCGGCTGAACAAGGGCGTGCGGCTGTTGCTTACAGCGAAGATTGTCTGCGACTAAATATCTGGACACCTGTTCCCCAAGCCGATGGGCAGAATGTAAAGTGGCCTGTTTACGTCTGGCTCCATGGCGGCTGGTTTCAGATGGGAGATCCCTCCCAGGAACCAGGCATGGACCCGACGGAGCTAATTTCGACGGCAGGTCTTAACGCTGTGGTCGTGGCCGTGGGATATCGGCTCAACGTCTTTGGCTTCCTAGCTAGTGATGTTCTTATGAAGGAGAGCGAAGGTCATGCGGGTGGGAATTACGGTCTCTGGGACCAACGATTGGCCATGGAGTGGATTTACGACAATATATCTGCTTTTGGAGGAGATACTGGCAACATCACGCTCGCAGGTCGCAGCGCGGGTGCATACAGCGTCCACGCGCAGGTGCTACACGAATTTCGATCTCATCAAAGATCTGACCGAAAGCTGTTCCACCGGTTCTTTATGTGTTCAAACGCCATCCCTTCACAACCAAAGCATCTGCAGGAGACGCAGGAGCAATTTGATGAGCTCTGCCACACACTGAAGATTGATATTTCCCTGGATGGAGAACAGAGACTTGCTGCGCTGCGGAAGATCACTGCAGCTGATCTGATCGGCGCCATTGGCACCATGACTCACCATACCTTCCGGCCGGTGACGGATGATCGGTTTATCCATCGGGGCCTGGTAGACTATCATACGAGCGGAGTTTTCGCTGCAGAATTCCAGAAAAGGGGCTGTCGATTGCTCATTGGAGAGGTACTCAACGAAGAGACCCTGTACGCAACATATAATTCACCGTCAGCACCAACCTTTGAGGCTCTCCAGACGCAGGTCCATAACTACTACGCTCAGCATGTGACCGACCGCATTTTGCCACGGTATCAGATGCCCACGACAACCAAACTCTCGGACTGGAAAACCCTCTTCGGCGTGATAATCTCCGATGGTCAGGTGCGTGCTCCTTCTCGACTGCTAGTTGACTGTCTCCTTGCACATGGTATCAGTATTCGCGACATCTGGCGCTACCAGATTGCGTACAGACTTTCCTTCATTGACGAGAAGGTGGCACCGAACGATTTTGGGGTGGCACATGCTATGGATAAGCCTTTCTGGAACTTTTCGATCACGCATGGTCCATCTGCAGCCGAGAGGGCGCTGATGAAAACCTGGATTACATGTCTGACCAACTTTGTGCAGAATAATAGTGACTATGACTTTGGAACTCATCAAGCTAGCGAATTCAAAGTGGTGACTTCCCAGGGTACTATCGAAATCCAGCAAGATCTACGGTTTGATCAGCTTGTCGTACTAGGACGTGTTTTCGCTGGTGATTAATGCCATTAGTCCTTTGCCGGTTTCTAACCAGTCGGCTTTTAAGAAATATGGAGTCACTTTCGGTGGATGACGAAATCATTTCAATAACTATAAAAACTATTGTTTAGAAAGTCATTGAAATCTTCTTGACCGAATGCTTCAATCACGTCGTTGGGAATATCTAGCTCATTCGAACTGAATTCGTTGAAAGAGCGCTTCGTCGAACTTCTTTGCACTCCGCCAATATTATAGCTGTGATATATTTCGTTGAGGATACTTCGGGTCCTCCTTAACCCGGTGCAGACTTGTTCGATTTCTGATAGGCGTTGGAGGCAGGCTTCGACGTCTTGCCGCACCTCGTCTTGTGCGGGATCCGAGAATCGCAAGCTACTCATACATCAGTGACTCACCCAGCGATAGTCTAATCAAAATGGTACATACAGGATAATCCCGCTTAACATGAGATAGTGTGCACAGAATGCAAGGAAGTGCGAAGCCGGGATGGTATCTGAGATACCCTCTGAGGATCTAATGCACCCTCGTGCGGCATTCAAACATTTGTGATAGGCTGTTGTCCCGCGGAGTGTCGTTGTCTTACCCAGGCTCCCCGAGAGCAAGGGTCGCCAGAGGTTTATGATACAACCAGCATGAAGAAGCCTACAAATCATCCCGAGAGCGATGTCGCCGGATAACTGCTCGCGAATGCTGACCGCCTCACTGGGTATATGAGGGAAGAATTCGATCCAGGCCTCCAGTTGCAGATCCAGGGAGCCTATAGTCTCCCGAAGTCTTTTCGCTGCAGCTTTGCGTCCCAAAGTCTTAATCATACTTCGCATTCGTAAAGGACTAACTTCCCGGAATATCGTTCCTGATAGTCGACTGAGATGCACCAAGGCGGCAAACCCTAGGTCTATGGATGGTTGTGTTCGATGGGAATCTTTCATATGGCTGCTGGAAGTGAAGCTCTGGTGCGACGGCTCCAAGGAAATGGCAGATTCGGGTAGATCACAGTCACAGTCGCCATCGTCCACCGCAACCGGTCTTCCCAAGCATGCAGAAAGAACCCTGTTTCAAGGTTAATGATCGACATGAAGCTTCGAACTTCAACTCACCTATCTAGGCAGTACACGGTCCACCAAATTCTTCTCTCAATCTCAACCTGGGACCTGGTATTCACATCAACCTTGTACGAACGCTAAGCTGTTAGCTCGACTCAAATCTAGGTTGATGACGGCTTACATGCAAGCCTAGATCCTGTGCGGCTCGAACGGCTGAGCCGGCAAATTTCCAGCTTTGTGCCAAAGTATTCCATCCAGCGGTACAAAGAGAGAGCAAAGCCCAGCACTGAACCTGCTGTAGCGATCCTTGACCCGTCGAGGCTACATTAAGCAGTAGCGCAGACTCGTAGTATTTTAGTCCGGTAAAGCTCGTTTGGACCTCGGATTCACGGGGCAGGAGTCCAGAGGCACATGCACAGACGGCGAAAAACACAGAGGAGAAGCCAGTATCTAAATGCCGGCTACCGCCAGCCCCAGAGGTTGCAGAGTATCTCCTCATGAAGTCAGGTTGGCATATGATAGGGAAAAGAGGATTAATGCGATCAAAGTACAGATGAATGAGCAGATCTGAAGTAGTTCGAGGTGGCCGAGGCAAGGCGTCCGCGGTGGGGATATAGGGAAGCTCTGGCCAGCGTCCGCCTTTTGCAAACCACGGTAACTCGACTTCGTGAAGGTTGGCGCCACTTCGTAGCCCCGTGCCTTGCGACACGTCAGCTTCTCCCGATGATGGTGGTGATAAAGTGGACATGGCTTCAACCATCACCATGTTTCCGAGGCCACCAATAAACCTAGAGAGGCAAATGGAATAAGTTATTTGATGTGGGGGCAATGTGAAAGAAGAGCTCACCGTCTTCTTCCTTGGGAGTCCATCGCCATTACATGATCCATGGCAACTTCCTCCAAACTGGGCTCCATATCATCCGCAGAAGAACTTCGCTCCTGCTCCGCGTTGTCCTTAGCGTTTGAGTCTGGCCAAAAAGGCCCGGTGGAAGTTGGGACATGGTCATCACCCACTCGGCTGGGCAGTTGATGAGAAGCATTGTCCAGTGTGGATGCGAGACGCTCTAACTTCTTAGTGACGCCATCTAGTCGATGCATCTTCTCGTCAATCATCATGGAAAGCCTGGGCAGATCAGGACGCTTGAAACAAAATCTGCAAGTTTGAGAGTGACTCACCGCCGCATACTGGAAGCGTTATCATTGCTCTCATTGTAATAGCAAGCCGTTGGCTGCAGCCGGCACCCGCTGCAAGGTGTTTTGCCATCACATTTCCGCTGCGTGGTACAGGGATGTCGTCAACCTTAGAGCCATAATCCAGAGAATGTTCCTTACCTTTTTGGCCCGGCATACTTGGCATGCTCGCCAGACCCTTGTTTCCTGAGCTTGTTCGATCATATGTTGCTTCACAGGTGCATATAACTCTAGATCTCCGTGACATTGACTGGAAGCCAGGGTGCTATTTCAGAAAATATGAAAAGAGCATGAAGCATGAGTTGAAACTAATAAATTGGGGATAGGCCCCTAGGGAGAATCAATGGCCAAGAGGCATATCCCGTCTATCGGTCGGCAATTCAAAGATAGGATATTCGGCAACTCAGGCTTTCTTAGCCCCACACCCTCCTCGGTACATATCTCTGTTAGGCATTAGAAGGGAAGAAGATGGGCGTAGATTTGTTTTCGGACCTATCATTAAATTGATGGAGAACATTGTCCACTCTCCAAAATACTCTGTTCTTTTCGTTTTTCGGAGAAGGGAAGCGAGCTCGCCCACGCAGGATTCCACGAATCCTTGTCTCACAAAAGACTAATGATTTGGCAGACCCATAATTACATTTGGCTCGAGACACCAAAGCTTCTACAACTAATACTGATATCTGAAATGGATGTTCTCTGTGTCTGTCATATCCGACTCTGCATTTAGCTGTCCAAGTTTCTTACTCTCCTCAAGGGAGATGCCCATTTCAGCAACAATGCGATCACGCCTTTTATTCTGCCAGATATCTGCACAAAGTTAGCGTTTGAGTGTCGAAGGGGGATAGTAATACGGACAATAAAATCGCCAAGCCGCAAACGAGCAAAATTCGATACCATATAGGATACCACAAGCCGTGAGGCCTCGTATGTACCGTGGCGCATCTGAGGCAACAAACATTTGAGCGCCTACGGCGTTCCCGATGCAGTAGGCGACAAATAATACTGTTGCAGTAACAGTCTTCTTGGTTCTACCAGCAACGTTCGAAGGTAGGAATGTCCATATGACTATCCTATCCGCATCAGTATCAAACTGAGACAAAAATCGATGGAAACTCACGTAGTCCTGGCAGGGTTCCAAAAACTTGGAGGATGTACATGCCCCATCGGAGCCATGTCCTACCATTTGCAGGGAGAAGTGCAAGAGCCATCATTCCACTGAACGCCGGTAGGAGAGATAACATAGCAAAGATGACTGTAACATTGTTAGGATTTCTCAGTATTGGTGTAAACCGAAGAAGATCCCTCACATCTCATATTCGGTTTCTTTAATGTGATATAGCCCACCACTAGAAACCATGCAATACTAAAACAGTAGTATGGCGTCGACCCTTTGAGCAATGTATCTAAGCTAGAGAACCCGAAAGATCTCCAAATGAGTTTCGAGAACGTTGTGTTGGCTCCATTAGGCAGAGCATTAATGATAGCCACGAAGAAGAAGAAATATGTTTGGGGATCTTTGAAAGCCGCTGCGACCTGGTTCCACTTGAATTTAGAGTGCTTTTCTCGATCAGAGCCGGTCTGATTGGCGACAACTCGCGCCATCGCGGCGCGCTTCTGTTCAGCATTAAGCCACCGAACCTCTCGGGGGGTGCCGAGGAAGAAATAGACTAGGATAGCATCAAAAATGGTTAAGACACCTAAGAAGAACGAGATGCCTTTCCAGGGAGCAAGGCCACCAGGGTTTGCTTGAGCATGTCTTCCGATTCCATAGTTGATAAGACCCGTGATGATATTCATGCCAGCATTAGAGGTTCCCCAGATAAGAGATCGGAAGGTGTGCTCCGTCGAAGTGTACCAAGTACCGGTGATCAACATGAATGTGGGCGAGATGGTGCATTCCAATGCGCCCTGGAAGGCTCGAAATATCATCAGGTGGGTGAAGTTCTTTGCGAAGGCTATACACATGACAATTATGCCCCAGAAGAACATGACAATGGCAAGAAACACTGATACATTGCATTTCTGCATAAGCCAGTTACCTGGTGCTTCCGCAGTCATGTACGCTAGATAGAAGATAGTGCTCAGCCAGTTGAACTGCTCTCCCACTAGGTTGGTATCCTCCCGGATACCGAATACCGCTTGCACACTGAGAGAGGTCTTGTCTGCTTGTTGGGTGCCATAGCAGATCCACATGACTGGGAGCAGGAAGAGGTCGATTCTCCAAAGCAACTTGCGGTAGTATTCTTGAGAGTAATCATCCACAGCGGTGACAGTGTCAGCCGCAAGATCATTGGACGTCCCGATCTTGGTCAACTCCACGTCGCCTGTAGATTTAATATCCATAGCAGCGACTGTAGATTGCTTGGAGGCGCCAGTGGGATCGCCACCCGTGATTTCGGAACTCATATTCAAGAGAATTCTTTTAGATCAGAGACTCGGGGCTTGTAAGTGAAAATCCAAAAGATGAATGGATTTTCTAAGGTAATTTGGAGCACATTGCTCTACAAAGGCGTAGGTTAGATATCCTGTGCCTTAGAGCCTCGAATGCTATCGTTACGTGCCAAGTTGGTCAATTATGATAAGGCTGCTAGCGGAGCATCTCCGACCTTTGATACCAAGGTCATTGATAGGAGATCTCCCTATGATTCATACCAATCTAACCAGAAGCTCACAACCTGGAGTCGGGCCGCCACTCCTCCAGCGATAAGGGAGATATCCCGGTCATTATGGCAAGTAGAAATAAGGGTGGGAAGCGGGGACATTCGATCATGATCTCCAATATTTGACTTCCGGCGAAAGATATACGTCCGTGGTGCGGCCGGAGCTCATCCGTCGCCAAGTCACTTCTCAACACTACCTAAATAGGGATGAATTCAGAGTCACACCACTTGGCCTGAAAGCACCGAAGCAGAAGTGATCCAATTGTGAAGGGAAGTCGGAGACGAAAAGACGCATCGTTGCTGTATCAGGTGCGATTTGGACAGTCGTCGACATGATTTCCAAAGCGCCTCGACTTTCAATTGACCTGAGCCATCATCTCAATAATGTATCAAAATCAAGGAGACCAAGTCCATTGAAAGATATTGTAAAGTATATGGCTGCTGAGGGGATGATCAGCCTCGCTGGAGGGCTCCCGCATCCATCACTTTTCCCGTTCGCCAACATGACAGTAGACGTCTACCCACCATCCACGGTACTCGATCCTGTCCAACCGACAAAGCCAATCACACCACTAGACCAATTAACAATTCTTAGAGTATCAGCTGAATCCAACTCGATGGATCTGATGACCGCTTTGCAGTATGATTCTGGACCAGGAGCTATCAGCTTGCGCAGTTGGGCCACCGAATTTACCAGGAGCGTTTTCCAGCCAGGTTATGATGATTGGGACGTCATCCTCAACTCTGGCAATACTGATGGATGGAGCAAAGTGGTGCGTCTCCTTTGCGAACCAGGCGACTATATTTTGTGCGAACAGCAAACATATCCTTCGGCCCAGGCAGTTTGGGCCCCGATGGGTTGCAAGGCACTCCCCATACAACTGGATGCAGAAGGCATGCGTGCAGACGCGCTGGAAGACTGTCTCTCGAAATGGGGGATTTCACATCCAGGTGTCTCAAGGCCTCGACTGCTCTACCTAGTGCCAGTGGGGTCCAATCCTACCGGATCTACTATGGGTGCACAGCGCAAGCAGGACGTATACAACGTTTGTGTTAAACACGATGTCATAATTTGTGAGGATGACCCATATTACTTTCTTCAATTTCAGGATTCCGAAGCAACAAGAAAAGATATCGATGCGCCCTCCACCATACCTTTATCAACGCAAACATACTTAAAGTCCTTGGCGCCCTCGTTCCTGAAGTTTGACTACCAGGGACGAGTTATACGTCTCGAAATATTCAGCAAAACGCTGGCTCCTGGAAATCGCGTGGGGTTTTTCATTACAAATCCAACCTTTATCGAGCGTTTACTGAGAGCTACTGAGGTCGAGACACAAGCTCCAAGTGGGTGGTCTACCGTCATTCTCTCCAACCTGCTACACAAATGGGGCATTGATGGGTATCTGCTGTGGTTGGCGCAACTGAGAGATCAATACCACACAAGAAGAAACTGGATGTGTTCCGCCATTGCAGCAAGCTTTGGCTTAAATTCTACTGGTGAAAACACTGAGCAGTCACCAGCTTCAGGAATCATCACCATCACACATTCAAGTGGTGCCGAGATGTTCAGCTTCCAGCCTCCAAAGGCAGGCATGTTCCTGTGGGCACGGCTCTACCTCTACTGTTCCCGAAGATTTCAAAGGCTGCAAGCTTCCGGAGAATCTCTCGACCCGGAAAAGGATTTTCAAGGTGAGCTGTGGCTTGCACTGGCATCACAATCCGTGTTAGTTACCCCTGGCTCATACTACACGCCTTGGGAGGGATCAGAGAAGCTGAGCATCCAGGCCCAAAATGCGGAGAGTGGAATCGGATACTTCAGACTGTCCTTCTCGATGTCGACAAAAGAGGATATGGAGATTGGGATCTACCGAATGGCAAAGGTGATGCAACAGTTTTGGGATTGAATTACTGCGATTATACTATGTGACACCCAGACCTTCGATCGGACGGGAAGGTGGTCATTGTGAAGCAGCGAGATTGCCATGCTAGGGGTGACAGCCTTACACGTGACATCACATGACTGGATATCACAAATCCATCTTGCTCCTCATCATGCAATGGGGAAGTGAGCATCACCAAAGCAAAGACCAAAGCTCCCAGGAAGGCTTTAAAAATAACAAGCTTACAGGAACGGAAATAGCACCAACTAGTACGAGGGATGGATACATTGAAGGCACCATTGGGTATTTCATTTTCACTAGAAGTCTAGGGTTACCCTTCAGCCATAGCTTCTATGTGAGGCTTTCATATTTAGACATTGCTATCGCACCCTAATCGCGGCTACCCATAAAGAACTGGGCAATATTTCTCGAATATATCCGCTCGCTCCAGCCTACTACGTACGTACACAGGAATATAGCACCACTAAACTAAATCTCTTTCAGGACCGGCACAGTTTTCCATAGAGGTGCGTATGCTGCGAGAGGCATAGCAGCTGCGTTGGTGTAAGGGAATTTCTCGTGCAACTTCCAACCAAGATTCGATACAGGATGTGCCTCTTCCTGCGATCGAGAATTTTCGCCTGGCAGATGCATCGACCAGCTCGCCCCGTGAGCAAGTTGCCGTGACTGGAGGTCTTGTTCTATTGCTGAATATAATCAGACTTAGGCATAGGGAGAGAACTTGCTGCTCATCATATGTGTTCTGCTGGTTGCCATCTCGTGATCCTACGTGGAAGCTAATAAGGCATGTACTGCTGGCTTTTGCTGAGACATTGAGCAAGACACTAGTTAACAATCAGCTCTCCAACTCTTTCAATCTGGCCTCCCAGCCTTCCACACCACGCAGCATAGTCTCCAGTTCTTCTTTCTCGTCCTCCAGCTTGATTCTACGTTCAGCATCGAGCTCGCTAAAGACATAGCCTCCCTGGCCATCGAACTGGAGTATCACACTGTGGTACTTCCAGAGGCTTCTGCGATGGCTCACGGTCATGAGCGTGGTGCCCAGTCCTTTGGCTGTTTCATACATGGTCTTTTCCATCTCCAGCGTGACTGAGCTTGTGCATTCGTCTAGAATGGCATATTTTGGCTTGTGGTAGAACAGTCTGGCCATGGCAATGCGTTGCTGCAGGCCGCCGGAGAAAACATCTCTCCATTCTTCGATGGCTTCCCATCCATTGGGTCGATCAATAATAGAATCGATTTCGAGGATGGCAAGGATTTCTCTTAGAGATTCTTCGGAGCCATTCTTTGCTCGAAACTCGTACAACGAATCCGGGTAGATGATTTGATCTCGCAGTGTACCTCTGCTCAGGTAGGGTCGCTGAGGGATATAAAATATGTCTTCAAAGTTTGGTTTTTTCACACTCCCACCATATACAGGCCACAGGCCACCAAGGATCCTGAATAGGCTGGATTTCCCGCAACCGTTGGGGCCAACAATTAGTAGGTGGTCACCAGGCTTTATGTGGAAGGTCAACTTTTTCACTAGGACGTCACCGTTCGGACTGACGATGGGGACATCTGTGAACTCGATATTCTCACTTTCTTCCACTGTGCCACGTCCTTGTAGAACAAGAGCATTCTCTTCAATGCTTGCTGAGCTCACGAGCTTTTTCTGGAATCGGCCAGCGGATACCTCGTCCATGACATCCAAGAGTCCTGAGACTCTGGAAGTATATCCCGCTAATTCCGTAATCTCCTTATAAGAGAACATCAGCCGTCCAAAAGCATCCGAACTGCTTAGTAGCATTCTTCTGTTCTTGACAAAGCTTTCGGTATGGTCGCCAGCATTTTCCAGTGCCCGACCAGGAATCTTGAAGAACACTGGTAGCGAGCACAGGACCAGGCCAAGAGCGCCCCAGAAATATTTGATGACAAAGTCTTCCATAAAGCCATGGTAGAATCTCCTCCGAAGAATGCGGTTGACGTGCTTGATCAGAGTAAAGTAGCCTTTGTCCAACCCATCTTTCTCTGCTTCGTGTCCAGCATAAAGGGCAATTTCTTCGCTGTAGTCAATGAGTCTGGTGTGTTGAAATCTGAATTCTCCTTCTAATCTTGCTTCATCGGCAACATATTTCCCAAAGGGAGGCGTAAGAGCTCGCATCACGTTTGCGGAAACCTGTACAAGTAAAGCCATCGCAAATAGGCCTTCTCCACCGACAGACTTGGACAACGAATAGTTGTAGATGACCATGTCGAGTATTGGTTTTGCAAGATTCGAGTACAGCTCCGCCAGTGAATTGCTGAACCGTGAGATATCTACTGTAATGAGCTGATCCGCATTCTTTATCCGATCGTCTAACGCTGAGAGCGTATAGAAGGTCATGTTGTCCAGGTACTTTTCATGGACATGGTTCGTGAGCCGGGTGCGATAGCAGAGAGCAAGTTTGGTCTGATGATATTGTAACATTGAATTGGTGAACGTCGCAGGCACCGCAACCAACATCCACCATACAAGGCCTAATATGAACTCCCTACCGCGCCCTTTGACCAAGGCGGAGACGACTTTGCCATCAAGCTCGGCCACATATAGTGAGAGGAGTGTTCGCAGGACTAGGAACACGCTGTGGCTGATCAATAGGCGTAGCTCTTTACTCCGAAGCCCAGGGATGACAATCTTGAGCAAGCGCAAAAGGTTGCGGAAGAATTCTCTATTTATTTCCACACGCTTTTTCTTGTGCTCTTTATTCGCTGCGTCCGCATCTCCAATAGTTGCGGTTTGGTGAGCGCGCAGCTCGGCCTGCCTTCGAAGGGCGGTTTTCTGCTCGGAGATAGCATTGTAGACTCTATGAATGAGCGCGATGATCAAGGTGATATAGACAGTTCGCGAGATCTTTGTACGATGTTTAAGATAGAGCGAGGTAAGTTCGGAGATCAACTGCCTGAGGGTCCGTGGCGGGGGCAACAGCTTCGATTGCACCGCCATAGTGCGCGGTCGCTGAGAAGTCTCAGAGGTGAGATGGATATCTAGAAGATTAGCAAGAAGGTATCATCCTTTGAGCCTGGAGGAAGCACATGTTGTCCACACAGCGCAGTGAATGAGCGAGGACGTGTCACGTTGTGCACTGGCAGTGTTCAAGTTGCCTCGGGTCAACCATGTGAAAGTCCAACCTCCTACGTCACCAAGAGGTGCGTCACGTGTAGTATCGACTGCCACCGATACCACGTGACTGCCAAGACGGCACGACTATACATACCTAGTACTAGTATGTACTAGGTACGGTACGGAGTACCTCCAGGCTATGTAGATAAACCTTTAATCATATCGTATTGTTATCATAAACGACGAGAGAATGACGTGTAGTGACCTTCTTCAGTTGGAATCCTGATGAAGGCTGCAGGAGATACGAAAGCATGCAGATAGGGATAATTCAACGTTATGTGGTTGATGTGGCTAATTGTGGCTGCAGTGTTACCGTAATTTTCCGCGTCAAAGATTCTTCTGCCACCATTGGCACCTCATATTCATCATGTCATCCCTCACGAGGGAGGAACCTTCGGAGCTGATATTCAAAATCATCTCCCCCTGTTTGTAATCCGGGATCGGAGAGTCTCCATCTGCACCTTTTACATTCCCCATGATGGCAAACCGTGTCAGATACCTTTGAATTTCCATCGCGACAGTTACGTTCTCAACATGCGGCGATTCCTTTCCGGGTGTGAAGAAAGAGTAGGCGATGTCCTGGCCATGCAGACCTGGCGATACCGCGAATACATAACCGAAAGAACCATTTCCATGAGCTGCAGCACTGGCGAGTCCGAAGGCGTTGCACCCGATAAATGCTTCGGATATCAGCAGTCCTAAACGTTCCTTAACCGTCTTATATCCGTTTGAGCCATCATAACGGGCCGGATAAAGTGTTTTTATTATGTGCTCTTGAGAAGCAGGTGAATAGAGGGAGAACAATTTGTTCGAGATGTAGGCGTCGAACGCGGCATCCGTCACGATCGAAGGATCAACGAAGAGATTGCCTTCGTGGCTGTTGTGTCCGACCAATGCTACCGCGTTTAGATCGCGACCAGCAAGTAGCCTATTTGGAAGATCAGGTACGTATGGGCCATCAACGGCCGGTCCTGGGCGCGGGCTTGAGCTATGGCAATTACTGGTAAGTAGGGTGGCAGGGGGAACACTCACCAAAAACGTATGACCCGTAGAAGGCTCCATTGATAACTTCTTGATTAGCATTAAGCAAGTCTTCACTCTGTAGTTTTCGCGCTTCCTCCAAGGTACTAACATTCAAAGAGTCTAAGAATCGACCAAAGGTGATGTCTAGGGTTGTAGAATGGGAACGAGGTAATATAACAGGGCTCTGGGCAATGACTTGATGAAAAAGTGACGACTTATCAGGAGCAACCAGGTGATTGAGAATTGCTCCACCTCCAGCTGACTGACCCATGAGTGTGACTCTTTTCGGGTCACCTCCAAAGAGATGGATGTGTTTCTGAACCCATTCTAGAGCAAATCTCTGGTCAAGCAGTCCAGCATTAGAGTCGCCTCCTTGAGCCCGAAAATTGGATCCAGCAAGCCAGCCAAATGCACCGAGCTTATAGTATAAAGGTTAGCTTATTGAATTCATCGAGGATATGAGGAAACCTTACTCTGTAGTTAGGGGCGACGAATATCAAGCTCTCTCGCGCGCTTTCCAGTAGTCCAATTGGATCGGTGAGGCTTCTTTTATCACCATTCACGAATCCCCCTCCGTAGAGCCATACCAAAACTGGTTTGGGTTGTTGACAGCCACTGCGGAATATGTGTTCCGGAACTATAACATCCAAGAAGAGACAATCCTCTGCTTCAGTCTGCCCAGTGCCAATGTTATCGTAGTAAGAGACTTGGTTAGTTTCAAGAGCAGTGGATAGCCATGAAGGAAACCCTTGTGGGCAGATGTTTCCGTATGAACCATCTTGAATACCAACGGAAAGAGCGTCAAGGGGGGGCTGAGGCGCTTTGAATCTCAAAGCACCAATTGGTGGAGCGGCGTATCTGATGTTGGAGAAATTGTAGTAGAGGTTAGAAGTTGTTGCACCCTCAAAGCCTGTTAGTCTCCGGCCACGCCCAAGAAGTCGAAATGGCTTGTCACCTTAATTATCGAAGCCTTGTAAATCGAATAACTCAAGTTCACCGATGGAACGTCATTGCCAATCGCGCAGGCAGACGCGACAAAGACAAGAAATACAGACAGCGTGAATAGCTCAGCCATCACGTTGAATAGCGTCTGTCAAGCGATTACAGCTTGGATCTTTCACATGTTGTGAACCACAAGGACGACGTTCCTTATATGCGAGGAACAACGCCAAGGACTTCGACCATGAAGAGCGATTCCAGATGCGGAGCTCATCTTGAGGCGTTCTGTTGCGTATTCGTATCACTTCTCCTTTGAGGCGAAGCGCGGTCTTCCTCCCAGCCTCCGACACAGCCATTCATGCTGGTGATAATGCTGCTGCCTTGCAAACAACCTCCCTACGTTCAGCGCTCCAGTATCCCACAACCGTTCAGGGTGTACGCACGCTATCTGAGCCATTTTGTTGTTGTGGAGGAATTTCACCTTGATGGCAACGGAGCAGCAGTTGGAAGTCATAGAAAGGGCTTACGATTGTGGAAATTGGTAAACTCAGCAGCCCTGAATGCCTCAACCATGACTCCTCTACATCTTGCTCCTAATTCTCTACATGACACCGCCTTTCAGTCGCAAGTCTTTAGTCGATTCTGAGATTCCTGCCTGCCGGGCTCAAGTTACCCGACCTACTAGTCAAGATACTGTTCAGTGACCAGCGACTATTTCGTATGTAGTTGTCACATATGAAGGAAACTTACATGAAGCTTACTCCACATCTATCCACAAATTCCATCCCGGTGCTATTTCTATGACAGATTCTCGAACGGTTGTGAATTGGGATGGAAAGTAGTGATCTGGGGGCGGAGCTTGTGTAGTTCAGGAATGGTAATTGTTTTAACAGTGGTCGAAGGGAGGATATCAATCCGGCGATGATACAGATCCAGCATTCAACGGTGGCCTAGATATAAGTGCTGACTTTCTCAATAGTGCCAACCGCATATAAACTCCAAAGACTGTCGGATATTGCTTCAAATTTCAGACCAAAGCATATTCTTTCAGCTGTCCAAAACTGCGGCAGCAAGCAACGGGCGGAGCGAGAAGATGTATTCGAGATGCGCGGATGATGACGAGTAGGGTTTCTCTTCGACGTGAGCGAAGTACCAGGTGTAATCCTTTTTCAACAGAATTTGTTATCATCAAAGCAATTGTCCAATGAGACGGTTAAAGAAGAGAAGAGATACTATTGCTCCAAACTCTCAGAATGAGGAAGTAATAAACTGATACGTACTATATCCGTATTAGGTCTCAGTGCTGAAATTCGTTTCATCTCTGTACTGCTTCAAAAATGGAATTGGCAACGACCCGGCTGTGCCTTTTTGCTCTGGAGCACTTTTCCCTCTGGTCTCAATCGCAGCGGGCTGAACGATATACCTTGACACGATAACAACGTGCTTTGTTCTCCATTGTCTAAAAGCGTCTATAACATCCTGGAAGGCAATTTTCAATTGTTGATCCTCGGGATACTGTTCGATTTTATCTCGCAAGGAAGGCAGTTGTTCAACGATTTCCAGAAAGCATCTGTGGTTCTTCGGCATATAGCCTCTCATCTCGACAAGCATTTTGGACTCGTGATGAACACCAAACATGTGATCGAGAAATTGGAAGAGAGCACTCTGTGCAGCACTACCTCCTACACATTTTGTGGAGAGCTGGGAACCATCGCTGCGTTGGAACACGATGCCATTTGGTAAACCTTTATCCTCAGCGCCCACGCTCCCAGCGATCATTGGACGAATCTGTTGATAAAAGATTGTGGGGTCACAGTTCTGATGCAACACTGCAAGTGTCTCCCCCATGGCCTTCAGTGTTGTTGTACATGTCTCAAGTGTTGCTAACAAGGTCCTAGGTGCGGCTTGCTGATCTGCATTTAATGCATCAAGCAAGAGTTGGACAAGTGGCCCTGCCTGCGCCTCAACCATGACGGGGACAAGGTAAAAGGCATCTTCGTCTCTTGTTCCAGTGAAAAGCGCACAAGACTTGATGTTTCCGAAGTCAGAGAGAGTCAACGATGGGTGTGAGGTACGGATTTGGCCTTCTGGCACCCAGTTCCATATACAAAGTCCAGCATAGCTTAGGATTGGCTCCATGCCAAGATGCTCGCACACCTTGATAAAAGGATCCCCCAGGCTGGCTGGCACGATGGCTGAGGGGCTTGTCTTCTCCTCCCAGACATAAGCCTGTGTCAAGAAGCCGAGGATAACATAGGCTCGTTGCCAATGGCACAATGTATGGAGGGATTCAGTAGCCAATACCTCCAAAGATTCCACTCTCTTCCTAAGGGTCTTGGATTCAAGGAGCCTTGGTAGATCCGAGATGATATTGCACCAGGGAGTAAAATAATCTGGAAGCTCCGAAGGCTGAGGTGTTACGAAGCCTATGAGGGGATCAATGTCGTAATCCACAGGGTTAGGAGCTGATGGGCGGGAGAGCATTTTGCCAACGAACGGTATCCTGAACGTGTTGTACTTGAGAATAGAGTTGAGCTTTTAACAGAACCGTCTTTTAACCGTAGTTATTGTTTCCATTTAGAAGGGCTCCAAAGCCTGCGCCCTTTGCGTGACATGGCGTTCCCTTTGATTGGTAGGACGCGAGGAACTTTGCTGGATTCCAGCCTAACGCTTTCGCCTTGCATCAGAGATCGTATTCCCTCGGATTTCACGTTCACTTTCACAATCACGGCCAGAATTCCGCCGTGGTCCATGTCAGTGGCAGGAGTTTGCGCGATTTATCGCCGCCAAACACTCGGATCGTCAATTTGCAAAGACCCTGGTGACCGCCCGAATGCTCCGCGTCGCGCACCCCTCCATTGCAGATGGCAACAGATCTGTGTGATCCTAAAACCAGATGCCGGTCAGGCTAGTGATAACAGCAAAAGCCTACAATTTCGGTGAGTGCCTATGGCTCCTTCCAGAGTCAGTGCTGGCTATCGGCTACGCCATCATGTTGTCGATGTTCTCGGTGGCCAGTCGGTGTACGATACTTTGCCCTTTATGTCAGGGTGGCTGGAGGCTTTATAGCTCACCCTTTGACGATTGGGTGCTTGAGCAACAACATCAGCGAACATTACAAGCGTGGTGTGGGGACTGCAATTCAAGTTGCCATTGGTAATTTTGGGTAAGCCACTCTGCTGATATGTGCTCAATCATTCTAGTAGCATGTCAGTTTTAATTCATATAACTGCGCCGGCAGGAAGGCCATCGCCATTAGCAATGGCCTTACCGATCAATTAATTTCTCTTGATACTCCAGAGCTAGGGGAATTCGTAAAAATCCGCCAGGTTATACGACATATCAAACAACCCAGCAAACTCATCACATATCTGCGAATCGAACAGCATATGGCTTTCCCCAATTTGCATGCCGCCGACATCGCAATTGCTGTTCAGACTGGCCGAGGTGTCGCTTGGCCTTGCACCCGAGATTCCTGCAAAGTAGTTCAAGCTCTGCTGCTGCGTCTCAGCCTTGCGCCGTGATGCAGTCAATATTTTGGCCTGCAAGTCCTCAAGCCCCTTGAGCCGATCCCAAGCCCTCAGTATTGGGCCAGACCGGACGCTCAATTTTCTCAAGAGTGTCAAAGCTGTGTGGAACGTATCCTGGATCTCCGTCCAGTACTCGGTTGTGCCGTGCACTACGATCAGCAAGAGGTTTCCAAGGCTCGACACGATGAAGTGCTTGAAGAACATGGCGTGAGTCTGCAGTAAAATTGTGGTCGCATCGAGATCTACAAATGCCTGTATGGAATCTTTGGCGATGTTGAGCGCCGCGAGAGTGTGCTCTGGGTCGTTCTTGATACGAGACGCTGATTGCAAGAGGGGCCGATAGATGACATTTCGGAGCTGGTTGGCGCGGACAAAGAGGGCGACGCTGAGATACAATAATCGCAGGCCATCACCTTCACTACTCGTTACTTGAGTGATCTCCGTCAATCCGTGGCAATAGCGAAGTGATGCTGGGATCTGCTTCTGCCATTGTAGAACCTGGTAGTCGAGGTAGTCAATCTCTTCGCGGACAGCATCTGGTTCTTTGCTGGAAAATTCGTTACTCATCTGCCAGGCTTTTCCAGAGATTTTGGCAAATGGGACCATGCTACGCAGGTAGAGATGGTCAAACTCGAGCGAAGTCAAGGCCGGATCCACCAAACTATCTTGAATGACAAACGGAACCCCTAAACCGAGGCTGGAGCGGCGATCGAGTGTAAAGACTGACCAAAATATTCTCAACGCTTCTTTGCGCGCGGATTCCTGTGGGAAATGCTTCAATATCGCATCGCGACGATGAAGACCCATTTCTAGGCATCGCCGCGATGCGAGGCAAGAATACCGGCTAGCTCTAAGCTCTTCATCCAGGTTGTAGTAGAAGAGTGCCTTTGGTGTGGGGATATCATGTCAGTATTGCAAGGAACTCGGGATGTAGACAAGGAGAATCAAGCACTTACGATCGAGACAAGAACTTGGACACCGCTAAGCCCCTCTAAATTCATCAGAGAGTCATCTGATGAGTCGATCACACTTTGTACCAGGCCTCGAGCAATGTCTGTCCCAGCCGCCCCCAGCTCCGTCACCATTCCAACCGCGACCTGGATCTTAACAATCTCTGTATCCATACTGAGCATCATCTCCACAAGGTTACCAACTCCTTGATACCGTCGTGCTTTGGCAACATCTATGGAGTCGTAGAGGAGCTGTAACTTGGAAGCTAGGCGGAAGCTATCCGTAACAGGATACATTGCCCCTACTGTGTTATAGTACAGATCCAGATATCTCAAGGCATCTGATCGGGCAACCGTCCACAATGGATTCCGAGCCAAAAGCCTTCGCAGCAGTGTTTTGTCAGCTGTTAAGCTCTGTACGCTCCTAGGAATAGGGAGGCATTCGACAGCTTGGTTCGAATTGCTAGCTGAGCATTCGACCCTCAGCTCATTCAAGCTCTCGTTTGCTACCTCAAAAGTGAACTCGGAACTAGTAGGCCCATGATACTCTGGGACTATCGTCTCCTGCTCATCGATAGTAGCGGCTTCCATCGGCCGGTCCCTTGCTTTTGGACTGCTAAGTTGTCCAGGTGAACATTGTTGGTTCGCTTGGTCCCGAGCTATATGAATACTAGTTGTTGACTGCTGGGGCAGGTGTGATGGACCAGGAGGCGATACCGAACCCAGTCGCTCGTTTAGGCAATCCACCTTATCCATGACCGTTCGCAGCTGTTCGGACATTTGTCGCAATTCTCGATCCAGGGCATTTTGAGTCCTTTCTTGGGCAAGGACAGCATCTGCGGCAGGGGACTGCCCTGTTCTGCTGTCCCTATTTCGAGATGAACGTTGATAGCTGCACAATGTCATACTTTTCACGCATCGTTGGCAGGGCTCTTCTCCGTCACATTTGATTTTTCGCCGTTTGCATTCGTTGCTAGTGGTATAAAATTTAACATCACTCTGATAGCAACTATGGTTTGACGCAAACTTACCACGCGTTCGAAACATAATGAGGTCTTTTCGATCTGGGAGCGTTCAACGGACTGTCTGGGTTCTTTCGCTTAGGCCCAGATTCTTCGACATCCGCGTGGAGGGCCATGGTCAGTCATACAAAGTGGACAAGGTGGGATATGAGTGACGGAGAACGTCGAAGGCTATTTTGTTAGCAAGCTTCTCAGCTTCCGAATTTCCGGGAGCTGTTGGGTTGAAGAGGGGTTGAGGAGGGCGCAAGTTATAAGGCGCCTGTGCGCTCTGACTACTTTGATCCAAGAGCCCATGCCTAATCCCAAGGTTCTTACTCGTCCCGACCCCAGGAATGGCTCTTCTTGGGGCACACACACCAGTACAAAAGTGCGGAGTCTGGGGCAGGCAATGGAGAGTCTAATGCCTAACGGGCCTGGTCTCTGTTCATGAAGCATGCCTGAACGAGCGCATCGTGCCCTGACTCTCCCGGCAAAGCTATTTTGGATCGCCCATCAACCAGAGGGTACTCCGCACACAACCTACTCATAGTTTGTTTAGGTAATTGAGCATCTGCCCACCGAGGACTCGGTGCCGAGATACGCATAGTACGGAGTACGGAGTACATGAGCCTTCTAACCTAGCAAAACCCATGGACAATTATCCTAACCCACCCATCTCAGCCAATCTGTAAATTGCCTCGCCTGCTAACTGCGTTCCCATGGTGTACCATCCCTCAGTGAATGCTTTCAGTCAATTTTTCCGGGTAAGGCTATTGACGCTCCAGTTGTCTGATGCCTACTCCTCTCCTATACCTGTTGTGGTTGCTGCAATGCCTTTTCCAAGACTGGCAAATTATGAGGAACGAAGCGAACCTTGTATTCTTTGGGTTGAGTTGTCAGGGATGCAGGGTTTGCAACCCCTTCGATGGGACGAGTCTCGATGAACCCGTCTGGAACAATCTTGAAACTATTCAAGATTCGCAAGAATAGCACATATAGCTCGCGGTATGCCAATTGCGTACCCACACACATTCGAGACCCCGTGCCAAACGTGAAAATAGGGCTCTCTGGCCGCTCTAGCCAGCGCTCTGGGCGGAAAACCTCTGGGGCATCCCAAAGTTCTGGATCTGTTCGGGGCACAAAACCGTTAGACATTGAATTATGCGCGTCAGTCCTGAGGATCTCACCCATATTGCAAGCCCAGACATTTAAGAACATGACCGTGCCCTTCGGAATGACCTTGTTGTCGTAGGCAAAATCTTCAATGGTACACCGGGGTAGCGATAGCCTGGTCACCGAAAAGTATCTAGATGTCAAGGCTTAGGTTAGAAAGGAAGCTCTTGGTGAAAGGGAATATGGACGCGCACCTCAAGATCTCTTTGATGACAGCCACAAGATATGTGCAGCCCTGGTCGTCGGCCGCATCGCAAAGCGGACTGTCGATAGGGTAAGTCTCACGAATTGCAGCAAGCGCTTTGTCCTGGATATCCTGTCGCTCGGCTAATTTAGCAATCCCCCACGAGACGGCGGAATTCATAGTATCCAGGCCGGCAGCCAACAAGGTGAGATTGAGTGAGCTCAATTCCAACGGGGTAAGCCGCGCTTCCTCATCGACCAGCACATTCGCCCTAATGCACGGTTTATGTTCCCCTTTTTCTATGCGATCGTCGAGATCCCTGTCCAGGAGTTGCATATACCTATCTCGGCGGACTTTCATGTCCTTGGCAAGTGCAGACTGACTATTCCAAGGATTCAGACGAACAAGGGGAATATAATCCTGAAGGTTTCCCGTCGTACTTCGAAAGTTGCTGATCGTATCTTCAACGTGGACAATCTCGTGAAAGAGGTCGTTCTGAGACTCCATCCTAGTTCCCCAGTGGAGAGTCAGGCCTATACTCATGTTCATACGGAGGAACAGCGGCATTGGATTGATGCCTTTTTTGCCGTAATCGCCGTCATTGAGCGCCTGCAAAAGGAACACTCGAGTCTCACGATCAAGGTGAGGAATGTAAGTCGCAACAGCTGGTCGGTTGACGGCTGTTGCAACCGCCTTCCTTCTCCTCTTCATAGATTCAGACCAGGGGCTAGTTCCCAAAGTTGTCCCAGCTGTGTCTGAAATAAGCTGAATACAATGTTAGCTGGTTCAGTGGGAAATCAGTGAAAGCCACAGCGCTCACTTTATGGAAGGTGTAAAACTCCGGCCGCGAACCTGTCGCATGTGAGTTCTGGTTGAAGATAGTCTTCGCTGCTGCTGCGGAATTGACCACGAGGACTGGTATATTCCCTAACTGGATCTGGTAGACAGATCCATATTTCTTAGCCCATTTACGATATTGCTCTGGAGCGTCCTTCTGGCGGATCTGCCATAAGTTGCCCACAACTGGCCTGCCAGGTGGTCCTATAAACCCCGGCAGGCGTGTTGATAGGCGAACAATCTCATAGACAGCGAGTGCGACAACCGTCACCGTAAGGATGATAATAGGAATGATCAGTCGGCCCTCGACGAGGTTCGCAATAGGTAATAGCGCCATTGTTCACTGGAAATATTCTCAAGTCCAACCAACCTTCAATCATCAACGGCCCTTGTAAATGGTCAAAGAAGCGGACAGTGTCCTTATCCACACGAAGGCATGCATATTTGCAATGAGGACATTATTATTCATACCTGCTATTCCGAACTTATCAGGTGAATCAACGGCATTGTCAATGATTCGT
>Ga0105239_10001291_pt1 | contig 33746 bp, 25 predicted proteins | sample KBSC44metaG_FD_92761 | JGI IMG/M metagenome (GOLD analysis project Ga0105239, IMG submission 92761) | Corn rhizosphere microbial communities from Kellogg Biological Station, Michigan, USA - KBS C4-4 metaG | ecosystem: Host-associated > Plants > Roots > Rhizosphere > Soil | place: Michigan, USA... | reverse complement strand
GGGCTCTTCAGCTATCCCGTCGCGTTCGCATTGTGGACGTTGTTGACCCTGTTGATCCTCATCGGATGTTTGCACGCAATGTGGCAGGAGTTGCCCAACGGCGCGGCTCCAACACCTATTTTCCTGCCGCTGTTATTCGGTCCCGCGGTCGTGCAATTTATGCTCGGGCAGTGGACCATCCTCGTCCTTCTTGGAATTGCCATTTTTCTTATTGCAGTCGAACGTCGGCAGGATTGGATAGCGGGCGCATCCTTGGTGCTCGTGCTCGGCAAACCACACGTAGCTCTTCTCTTCTTCCTGGTGGTAGCAATATGGACGGTGCGCTACAAACGTTGGCGCATTTTCATCTCAGCCACGCTCGCAGTCGTGTTTGCAAGCCTCCTCGTCGGACTGCTCAATCCGCACGTCTGGGCTCAATTTGCCGCACGTACTGCACAGGTGGTCCATGAGACCGAGTCGTATCCCAATATCGGCGGAGTGCTGTATCGATTTTCGAGCGCACACGCTCTCGGGCTCATTCCGCAATTTGTCGGTGTTATCTGGCTAGTCTTTTATCTGCGAAAGCACTTGAAGGACTGGAGCTGGTGGAACCACGGAACCCTGGTGATTCTCTGTTCTGTCGTGGTCAGTTACTACAGCTATCCTTACGATGAGATCCTTGCACTCCCTGCTCTGCTGGTTGCATTCGCCAGATCCAGAACGAAGCGTCGTCTGTTCCTTATCCCGTTTTTCATTACGAATCTTGGATATGCTCTCTACATCACGAACGTCACAGCGCGTTTCGGATTCGGATATATGTTTCTTTGGTGGACCGCTTCAGGATGGCTGGTGACCGTGATCCTGGCTTCTTCCGGACGCCTGAATGAGACGGTAGAATCAGCGGCTTATTGACAATCACTTCGCCTTTGCGACGACCAGCAGGCTCTGCCCGATAGGCGGGGCTGAGATAGACGTCTCCGACCAGTTCATCACCGGGAAGATTACACGATCAAAGAAGCGAACACTTCCTCGCTCAAAAGCGCGTTTCCTCAGTACACAAAAAACTAGCCACCATCCGAAATAGCCAACGAGATTGTGGTATCGAATTTGTATCGCTGAAAATCCCGCTGCTGCAATCTTGCCCTTGAGCTCGCTCCGAACATATCTGCGAAAATGCCCAAAGTCTCGATCGATAGGCGCATAAATCTCAGGACGAGCTGGAACGAATAGGCACAATGTGCCATTTGCGCTGGCGAGCAACTCCCGGTAATTCTTTAGTTCTCTCTCGTCGTGCTCAATGTGCTCGAGTACATTGACGCTGAGAATCGCATTCCAGCCGGAGCGTTCTTTCAAATCGTCGATTGTTCCGTGTATCAAAAGCTGATCTGGCAGTTTCTTTCGGATCAGCTCACAGAAGTTTATATCTGGCTCGACTGCACAGAGCTTCTTGATGTCAGGTCGCGCACGCAGCTCTTCGGTAATCTGGCCGATGCCTGCTCCCACTTCGAGCACATTTCCTTTTAGGTAGGGCGCAAATTCCCGTAGCAGCGCGTTTCTGTAGTTCTTCGCTTCATTCAGCGCTTCGAACTCAAAATCCTCTGTACTCGCTGTCGAATTTGGAACCCCCGGCGAGTTGTTCATGTGCTGAGCAGGTTATAAATCAGGATGCACCACAGCGCGCGAAACCCGTCGCGCCAACCAATCTTCTTGCCCTCAGCGTACGTTCGCCCGCTGTATGATATCCCGACTTCGTAGATCCGCAGGTTGGCTTTCGCGAGCTTAGCAGTGATCTCCGGCTCGAAGCCGAACCGGTTCTCCTGGATTTGAATCTTCTGGATCACTTCTCGCCGGAACGCCTTGTAGCACGTCTCCATATCCGTCAGATTCAGATCGCTGGCCATATTGGAGCAGAGGGTCAGAAACCTGTTTCCAACGGAGTGCCAGAAGTACAGCACACGGTGAGCTCCCAGTCCACCCAGGAATCTTGAACCATAGACAACGTCCGCCTTGCCTGCCAGTATGGGGCCTAACAACAGAAAGTATTCGGCTGGGTCATATTCGAGGTCTGCATCCTGAATGATGACAACGTCTGCTTCGGCTTTTGCGATTCCAGTCCGCAACGCGGCGCCCTTGCCTTGATTGACTACATGCCGTATCAGAAAAATGCGCGGCTCCGCTGCTGCTAACTCAGTGAGCACTCTGTCTGATCCGTCGCTCGAAGCATCATCCACAATGATCAGTTGCTTCACTGGCCTCTGTGCGAGCACCTCACGAGCAACCTGTTCCACGGTTCCAGCTTCGTTGAAAACTGGCATAACCACAGAAATGCACGGTGCTATGTGTTCATTACCTTGTACTTCGAGCATGCGGGATCTGTTCAGATTTCTAGTACTTGTTGGCTTACTATAGCTGAGAAAGTGGCGTACGTTTCGCTCTGAGGCTGCCTTTTAGGGCAGAAGTAATCTTTCTTGAAACGGACACATCCACCTCAGCCTTACCCTTTTCTTTCTCCGGAGACTTGAGCGCAGACTGTATGGCCAAACGGAATTTTGCGATCCTCTTAATTTTTACTTTTCTGAGTGGCTTTTCCCTGTGTTGGGGGATCATTCGCGCTCGAGCAGCAAAAGGCACAGAGGTCGACTACAAGGTCGTTTACATCGGTGCACGATGCCTTTTACGGCATTGCGATCCCTACAACCGCGACCAGCTGCTTCAGACTTACTTCCAGGAAGGTGGAGAGCAACTGCCTCCACCTCCCCCGGGCTCCCAGACTTATTATTTGGTTGCCGAGCAACTGTATCCTCCTTCTGCGGAACTTTTCTTCGTTCCTTTTGCGCTCTTTAAGTGGGCGACTTCCTACTTCCTCTGGGCAGGAGTCACTTTCGTGCTCCTCAGCGTTTGCGCCTTCCTGATCTGGTGCGTCGCAAGCCGCTATGCTCCGGATCCGCCCTTCTATCTGACGGCCATCATCCTTGCAAACAGCGGCATTGTCATCGCAACGGCCAACCCTGCCGGAGTCGCAGTGAGCCTCTGCATTATCGGAGCATGGTGTCTAGTCGAAGACCGGCTTATCACGGTCGGAATGATTTGTCTCGCCATCAGCCTTGCCATCAAGCCTCACGACACTGTCTTTATCTGGGTCGCCCTCCTTCTGGGGGGCGGCGCGTTGCGGAAACGGGCTCTACTTTCGCTTTCCGTTCTGGCGGCGATTGTAGTCGCGACCTCAGTCTGGTTCTTGCAGGTTTCTCCACACTGGCTACATGAGCTCCAGGCAAACATCGTCGGTTACTCCACGGGTGGAACTCGCAATGATCCCGCGGGCGCCACCGCGCAGGGAATGACAAACCTGCAGCCACTCTTTGCAATGATCCGCAATGAGTCGCGATTCTACAATCTGGGCTCCTACTTTGTGTGGGCCGTTCTTTTTGCTGTCTGGGTTCTAGTGACGTTTCGCAGTAGTCGCACGAAGAAAGGTATCTGGATAGGAATCGCTGGCATGGCGTGTCTTACCCTGCTGCCTGTCTACCACCGATACTATGACGCTAAGATTCTCATCCTCACTCTGCCGGCGTGCGCCGCCTTATGGGAAGAGGGGGGTATGGCGGGATGGGCCGCGGTCACCTTAACGTCGCTAGGTATTCTAGTGACCTCTGATCTTCCATTCGCCGCGATGGAAATTCTCGCGCCACCCTTCCCTCCAACAGGTAGCACCCTGTCGAAGTTGTCTTTCATCGTGCTCGGCCGTCCTCCCGGCTTTGTAATTTGCTGTTTGGCTGTCTTCTACATCTGGGCTTACGCTCGATTCTCCGGCAGCGGACTGCCCAATGAAGTAAGTAACCGCCAAAGCCGAAACGACACAAGAGTGAGGCAAGAATGACATCTTGGTTGCGGCAAGTCCCGTGAACAAATGTAATGGGAGGCTCATCGGGCGATGCGAACTGTGAGTCATCGGTTTTTATAGGGGGGGGCATGCAATCCAGAGTTATCGCGGATAATGTCGCTGGTGAAACACGCGCTCACCGCGCGGTTGGTTCTTCCCTTCGCGTGCATTGCGCGCTCGCCTGCGCGAGCCTGATTTTGCTGGCTTTCTGTATTTTTGCCGCTCCGCCAGGATCGATGAAGTCCGCACGGCCGCTCCTGATTACAGTACTCGTCCTGAGTGCTCCACTATCGATACCCGCGATTCTTTTTCACGATCGTAAGAAATGGGACAATCGGGATAGCGCATGGATGCTACCGTGGACGTTGCTGATCGCAGTCGTTATCGCTCAGGCTGCGCCGATCACTGCAACGTTCGCGTATCCATTGCGAGACAGCCTCTGGCGCAGTTTTGACCAGCACCTCGGTATCAATGTGCCCGGGATCATGGACCTTGTCAGGCGATACCCTGTACTCGAGTCTCTGCTTTACCGGTCGTACGCTTTCACGCTCCATCCCCTGGTCCTGTGTGCAATCTTATTGCCCGCTTTGCTTGGCAAGAGGGAAGCAGCTCAACGTTTTGTTCTATCGAATGCCTTCAGTTTTGTACTGGCCTTGCCGCTGATGATTTTCCTGCCGGCGGTCGGTCCGTGGGTGGGTTGGGGATTCCAGCCCGATAAACTGCAGGCGGCCTGCGAGGCGACGATCCACGCCCTTCGCCATGGCTCGCTCAACATCCATGACAACTTTGGCGGGATTGTCTGTCTGCCCTCGTTCCATACTTTTTGGGCAATCGTGGCCGCACAGGCCCTGTATCCATTCCGTTACCTTCGTTATCCCGCCATCGTCGTCGCTGGCCTGATCACCGTCTCCACAGTGACGACCGGCTGGCACTACGCTGTCGATGTCATCGCGGGGGTCCTGATGGTGGTCATCTGTAGGATTCTGTCGAACCTCGTAATTTATGGGAGATTTCGGTCAAAGGAGCAAGTCATGGGGGTCGATGGGGGACGGTTGTCGCGGTTTGCTTAACCTCGCATACCAAGATCTTGCGGCCTAAACGATCTTCACCAAAAAGGCAATCCACCAGCAAAATACTTCCCAACTGGGAATAACACTTTAGTGTTATCCGGTGGCGAATTCTGCTTCTTGCCGTTCAATGTGCCGCCTTAGATAACTATCGTTACCCCATAAGTGCTATGCCCCTCTGACAGCGATTGACTTTAAATTAAACCAAGTGCTAAAACCAAAAGCACAACACTTGCTTCAAGCCATGCACGACACCCAGTCTTAGACTGGAACCCCAACCCAGGAAATGGAGATTTTTCAAAAATGAACAACACCATGATGAAGATGTACCTCGTTGCCAAGTCGCTCATCGAGCGCGAAGAAGGCCAGGACCTCGTTGAGTACGCCCTCGTAGTTGCTCTGATCGCGTTTGGCGCGATCACCGGCATGGGCTACCTCGCGACGGGCTTGAACAAGGCATTCTCGAGCATCGCCAGCACCCTCACCACCAACGTGTAGTTTCTACAGGCGAGGCTCGTCCTCGCCTGAAACTCCAAGCTGCGAAAAGCGGAAACAGCCAGTCTGTTTCCGCTTTTCCTTTTGGGTGCAACGTCTACCGAAACCAACCTCACAACAACTCCGTTTCTCCTTTCGCATAACTCCTCCTGACTCGCGAGTTACTCCGGCTCGATAAATCGATCCAACTTCGTTCTATTCGAGTCTCTTGCCCCCGTATCATGAAGTTGCCATTCCCATGCTTCTCTCTCCCCAACCAGCTATTGGACAAGGCCCTAGTGAAGCAGGGGGCGCCGAGAATCGCTTTAGAATTCGCACCTGGCAGCATCTGCTCTTATTTGTGTTTGCGTACGCGCTCGTCGTCTCGCGCAAGCCTGACGCCATCTTCCACGCGCAGTTCTGGGCAGAAGACGGCACCAGGTGGTTTGCTGACGCTTATAACCTTGGTCCTTGGCGTCCGCTTGTTCGCACCGAAGTAGGCTATTTTCAGACCCTGCCGCGCATTGCCGCCGATCTGTCTTTGCTCGCCCCTCTTCTTCTTGCCCCGCTCGTACTCAACATCATCGCCATCGGGGTTCACGCGCTGCCAGTGAACCTGATCCTTGCGGATCGTTCCTCAGAGTGGGGCGGAAGGCGGCTCCGGGCTGTCCTTGCTGCGATGTACATCGCCCTTCCCAGCAGCCCTGAGATCTGCGCCAACATCACAAACGAGCAATGGGTGCTTGCGTTTTGCGTTTTTCTCTTGCTTGTGGGCGCTCCACCCACGACCAAGGGTGGCCGGGCCGCCTACATAACCCTCACCCTATTGAGCGGGCTTACAGGCCCCTTCTGTATCTTTCTCTTGCCCATCTCCCTTATGGTGTTCCTGAGACACACTGTCCGGTGGCGGCTGTTGCCGGTTTGTATCCTCGCCGCCTGCTGCGTCATACAGGTAATCGGGCTGACAATCGTCAGTCCCACCGCCCGCACAGGGTGGGGCACTCGCGGAGCCGCATTCAGCCTCTTTGTCCGGATCATCGGAGGGAACGTTTTCCTGGGCTCGCTGATCGGTGCCAACAACTTCGCGGGGATCCCTGGCCGGCAAGCATTTGCGGTTCTCTTGATCGCCGCAATTTCAGGTTTGATCATCGCCTCATTAGCCCTGAGGCGAGCGCCGCTACCGATGAAGTTCCTCTCGATCTATGCCTCGCTTCTGCTCTGCGCAGCGCTGGCATTGCCCTCGTCGTACGCACCGCCCGGAACCAGTCAATGGGAGATGATTGCGAAGGCTGGCGCCGTGCGCTACTGGTTCCTGCCTACTCTTACGTTCATCTGGCTCCTGATCTACGGCGCAAGCGGACAAATCAAGTCCCTCAAGGTCATCTCTGGCGCGGTATTGTGTTGCGTCTGTTTCGGCATAGCCATCCAGTGGAGACGCCCGGTCTTTGCTGACCTCAACTACCCCGCAGAGGTGCGACGCGTCGAGGCTGCTCCCGCTGGCGACACGCTTTTGATCCCGATCAATCCTGAACCCTGGCAAATGCGGTTAGTCAAACATGCTGACAAGGTGGAGCGATGACTGCGCTCCCGGCTGCCCAACCCGGCCCCGCATTCTCCCTTATGGGAATCGAAGGCGCCCTGGTGGCGGTTGTTGTTGCGGCCTCGTTCGCTTGGCCTCGTTTGGGACAGGGGTTGTTCAGCCACATCAGTTTGCGCTTCAGGCGCATCGCAAGAAGACCTTTTCTTTCCCTCCTGGTAGTGGGTCTTGCCCCGTTCGTCCTACGACTTGCGATTCTGCCGATTCACCAGATTCCGATGCCGTTTGCCCCAGACGACTTCAGCAATCTGCTTGCGGCGGACACCTTTGCCCATGGTCGGCTGGCGAATCCAACCCCCGTCATGTGGGCCCACTTCGAAAGCATCCATGTGGACATGCTGCCCACCTACGCCAGCATGTATTTCCCCGCGCAAGGGCTGCTTATGGCGGCAGGGAAGCTGCTCTTCGGGCAGCCATGGTTCGGAGTCCTGATCAGCGGCGCCGTCATGTGTGCAGCGCTACTCTGGATGCTCCAGGGCTGGCTGCCTCCCTCCTGGGCGCTCCTCGGCGGCTTCCTGGCTATCATGCGCATCGCGCTATTCAGCTACTGGACCAGCACCTACCACACCGCAGGTCCCATCTGCGCCATAGGCGGAGCCATGGTGCTCGGAGCTTTGCCGCGATTCAAGCGGTTCCCTCGGGCTCGTTACCTCGCCGTCATGGCCGCAGGAGCAGTGATCCTGGCAATATCCCGTCCCTATGAAGGTCTGCTCCTGTGCCTTCCAGTGCTCATCTCCATGGCGCTCTGGCTCAAGACAAGCCGTCTCTCCAGTCGGACATTCCTTACCAGCACCACTCCCGCCCTCGCGATCCTGATCGCCGGAATCGGCTGGCTTGGTTATTACGACTACCAAGCATTCGGCAACCCGCTCACTCTGCCGTACACCATCAACCGCGCTACGTACGCCATGGCGCCCTATTACGTGTGGCAGAAGCCCCGTCCCGAACCGAACTACCGCCACGCCGAGATGCGCCGCTTCTACAAAGTCGACGAACTGGACGACTACAACCGCAATCACTCCGTCGGCGGATTCTTTATGATGACCACAGTCAAAGCCGTCCGCGGAGTCTACTTCTTCACCGGGGTGGCATTGATCCCACCGCTGTTCCTGCTTCCCTGGGCCGTACGCGATCGCCGCCTCCGCTTCCTTGTGGTCTCACTTTGCGTGCTCGCCTTGGGCATGGCGATCGAAATATTTCTCATTCCGCACTATCTCGCGCCATTCACGGCCGCCTTCTACGCCGTCGGTCTTCAGGCTCTTCGTCATCTCTACTTATGCAGGCCGGGCGGCCAGCCCGTGGGCCGAGCGATGACTCACTGGCTCATTGCGATCTGCTTCCTCATGGCCGTGCTGCGCCCGTTCAATAGGCAGTTAAAGTGCGCAATCCCCGAGAAGCCAGTTTCAACCTGGATCGTCAGTTGGTTCGGCCCGGATCACTTCGTCACGCAACGATCGCTGGTGGAACACCAGCTCGAGCAGGGCGCCGGCGGACAGCTCGCCATCGTTCGTTATGCACCAGACCACGATCCGCTCGATGAGTGGGTCTACAACAGAGCCGATATCGACGGATCAAAGGTCATCTGGGCTCGCGCTATGGATGTCGCGAGCGACGCGGAGCTCATTCGCTACTACAGCAAGAGAAAAGCATGGCTCGTCCAGCCCGATTCAACTTCGGATCAACTGATCCCGTACCCATTGGCGCAACAGGTTACCGCGGTGCCACTCCGTTGATTGGACGAGGCTTGAAAGATGGGAAAATAGAAGTTAAATCGGAGGGTCGATCCAGGGGATGATCAATGGCAAAAAAGTCGCGGTGGTCATGCCGGCCTACAACGCCGAAAAGACCCTCGAGATGACCGTCCGCGAACTTTCCGATGTGGTCGACATCCGCATTCTCGTCGACGACTCCAGCAAAGACCAGACCGTCCAGTTGTCCCGCGACCTGGGTATTACGACCTTTGTTCACGAACAGAACTACGGCTATGGCCGCAACCAGCAGACCTGCTATCGCGAGGCGCTTGCTGCCGGCGCTGACATTGTCGTCATGGTGCACCCCGACTACCAGTACACTCCGCTGCTGGTGCCCGCCATGGCCGGCATGATCGCCAGCGGCGTCTACGACATGGTGCTTGCCTCGCGCATTCTCGGAGGAGGAGCACTACGCGGCGGCATGCCGATCTACAAGTACATATCCAACCGGATCCTGACCGCCTTCCAGAACATCTTCCTCGGAGTAAAGCTCTCCGAGTATCACACCGGCTTTCGCGCGTTTTCGCGGCCCCTGTTGGAGTCATTGCCTATTCTTGAGAACTCCGACGACTTTGTCTTTGACAATCAGATGATCGCGCAGGCAGTGATGTTCGGCTTCAAGATCGGCGAGATATCCTGCCCGACCAAATACTTCGAAGAAGCCTCATCTATCAACCTGAAGCGCAGTATCGAGTACGGCCTGGGCGTCGTAGGAACCACTCTCTCCTTCGTGGCACACAAGCTCGGCATCATTCATCTGCCGCGCTTTGATGCCAAAGGGCGCAAAGTCACACAGCAGATCTACTCGGAAGCCCCCAACCATTCCTGATCCATGTGATGGACCCGATCATGTCGAATGTGCGCTCGAAGAGTGTGATCCTGATTCTGCTCTGCAGCGCCTTTTCCATCATTACAGGTAGATTGCTCGATCAGAGTTCGGGCGCAGGCACCTCCAGCTACCGCGCCGTCTACTACGGTGCGCGCTGCCTGATCCAGCACGCGGACCCCTACAATCCGAATGAGTTCTCTCGTGTGTACATGGCCGAGAGCGGCTCTCTTCCCAGGGATCCCGCGCGAAGACCTCTATTTCTCAGGGCAGTGATGGTGTGTGTAAACCTGCCCACCACTCTCTTCCTTCTCATTCCCTTCGCGCTGATTCCCTGGGGGCTTTCGAATGTCCTTTGGCTCTCTCTCATTGCAATCAGCCTCACGGCTGCAGCTGTGCTCGCGTATGACCTTTCAAACGCGGAGGGATCATGCCTGCCTTTATTCCTGATCTGCTTCATGATGGCGAACTGCCAGGTCCTGTTCACGGTCGCGAACACCGCCGGCGTTGTTGTGGGGTCATGCGTAATCGCGGTGTGGTGCTTTATCAGGCAGAAGTGCGGGTGGCTTGGCGTCATCGCTCTCGCAGTCAGCCTCGCGCTTAAGCCTCATGACTCCGGCCTCGTCTGGCTGTGGCTTCTCGTCTCTGGGGGCCTGCTGCGCAAACGCGCTCTGCAGACTGCAGTAGTTGTTATCGCAATCGCGCTCCCGTCTGTGCTGGTCGTCTCTCATTCGTCCCCGAATTGGCGCGCAGAACTTGCAGGGAATCTGGCCGCCACCTCAGCGCACGGCGACATCAGCGATCCGGGCCCAGCCTCCAACAGCCGGCAGGGAAGCGCCGACATTATCATCGACCTGCAGACGGTTCTTAGCCTTCTGCGTGACGACCCGCATTTCTATAACCCTGCGACATATCTAATCTGTGCGATCCTCTTGCTCGTCTGGGCCTTCTCGGCCCTCCACTCTCACCATAGGCAATGGAACCGCTTCGTCGCATTGGCTTTTCTCGCTCCGCTTACGATGATTGTTTCGTACCACCGCCCCTATGATGCGAAGCTTTTACTACTCGCTGTTCCGGCCGTCTCAATGTTCAGCCCGGTGGGGAATCAATGGCGCAGAGCAGTTCTCATCGTCGCGACACTGGCGGTTTTCGTTACGAGCGACCTGCCTTTGGCTCTGCTCGCTGTGCTGATTCGTGCTGTCCACGTTTCAGCACTGGGGATCTTCGCGCGAATTGCATTACTCCCCATCCTTCGTCCTGCGCCCGTCGTGTTGCTACTGATGGCCATCGTTTTTCTCGTCGTCAACCTTCGAGTCGCGCCGAATGAAATGCCAGACTTGGCCCCAGCTCAGCGAGGCTCACATTGACCAGAGCAGCTGCCCGCGCGAACAAAGCGCGACGTGACGGTCTCGTACTTCTGTGCCTCGGAGCCCTTACCTTCCTCGTAAGCGGCATCTCGTGGGCGCACGTCGCCCTCATTGAGCAGGGAGATTTCAAGGTCGTCTACTACAGCGCTCGCAGTCTGCTGCAGCATGGTGATCCCTACAACGAGCAAGACGTGCTTCATGTGTATAACGCAGAGGGCCGTGAGAGAGCCTCCGAACCCGCGCTCGACAGGGAAGTGAAGACTCGCTTCTTCTATCCGCCAACAGTTTTCATTCTCACGGTCCCACTCGCATTGCTTGGCTTCGCGGCCGGCAAGCTTCTGTGGATGGCGCTTTGTGCAGGCGCCTTCATCTTGGCCGCCGTGCTCGTCTACGATGTTGCCGCGGACTTCGCACCGCTCGTAGCTGGCATACTTTGCGGGCTTCTGTTAGCCGGCAGTTTCTGGCTCCTGATGATCGGCAACTCCGCTGCAGTTGCCGTCAGTCTTTGCATCATCGCAGCGTGGTGCTTTTTTCGCGACCGCTTTATTTGGATAGGCGTTCCATGCCTCGCCCTCAGCCTTGCCATCAAGCCCAACGACTCCGGTCTGGTTTGGCTCTTCTTCCTGCTCTCCGCTCCATCCCTCCGCAGACGAGCTTTTCAGTCTCTTGCCTTGCTTATCCTTTTGAGCTTGCCGTTTCTGATCTGGGTGACACACATAGCTCCGAGCTGGCTTACAGAACTGCGCACCAACATGGCATCCTTCTCCGGCGTCGGAGGCATTGTCGACCCGGGTCTTACGGGAACGGCCGGCAGAAACATGGATTGCATCGTTCAGCTTCAAACCGCAGTCAGCGTGATCTTCACCAATCCGACAACCTGGAACCTCGTCACCTGGTGCATCTGCGTTCCGCTCCTGCTGCTCTGGGCCTACCGCACAGTGGCTACGCGCCCTGCCCCTACTGGCCCTGCTTTCTGGATCGGCCTGGCCGCCGCCGCTCCGCTCACCATGCTGCCCACTTATCACTTCCAGCACGACGCCAAACTGACTCTCATTGCCATCCCCGCGTGCGCGTATCTCTGGAGCAAAGCCGGCCGTACCGGCAATGTCGCACTCATCATCACCTTCACTGCAATCCTTATCAACGGAGACATCTTCTCAGCCATCCGCATCCTGCTGACCCGCAATATCGTCGTCCCTCAGCCGAGCCTCGCAAGCCATCTAGCAACCCTGATTCTCACCCGCCCGTCGCCTCTGTTCCTCCTGGCCTTGGCTGCTTTCTATCTCTGGCTCTACAGCAGGCATCGTGAACTCACCGCCGAGCCGTTATCGCAACAGATTACCGTCACCAACGAGAGTAGTAATTGAGGCCAGCACATTAGAAAATGATGCTGGAATAATTCAATAAAGCATGCTGCATGTGCGACGTTTTGCTGCTCGAGTCACGCGCCAAGCGTGAACCACACCATCGGAGGCTGAAGTGACCCAGAACATCACGGTCCAGGAGGTCATCGCAACTCTCTGGGCTGTTCTGGCATTCATTCCCGTTTTCGTATGTACGGGCTACCTCACCGGATGGTGTTCCGACGTCCTTGGTTTTCGTCAGCGATCGCTAATCGAGCGGCTCTTCTGGAGCATCCCGTTATCCTTTGCAGTCGCTGCTATCTTTGCCATCCTTATTGGAAAGTTCATCTCGCTCTCAGCTGCTTCTTTCCTAATCCTTGCAACTGCTCCGCTTTGTCTCGGCCTTCTCGTCCGGGAGTGGTCCCAAAGCCGCCGCTCCGAACGGCCCTTGAACATTGGCCTGCGCCCCCTCGGACCAACCGCAATCCTCATAGCCCTCTTCTGGATCGCTCTCGTCGTCGTCTCGCTTGTCGACATCCAGAAAGGCACCAACCTCTACGCGAGTCTCTTCTCACTCGACCACTCCGCACGCGTCGCCTGGACCGCCAGCGCGCTCCGCACTGGCGTCCCCCCCGACAACCCGCTCTACTACTTCCGCCAACCCGCGCCGCTTCGCAACTACTACTTCTGGTACGTCGTCTGTGCCGTCGTCTCCCGCTTCTCTGGACTGCCCGCCCGAGCCGTAATGACCGCCAGCTGCGCCTGGTCCGGTTTCGCGCTCGCCGCCGTCATCGGCCTTTACCTCAAGCATTTCCTACACGCAGGCGCCCGACTCCGCAAACAGTTTCTCATCGCCATCGGCCTGCTCTGCGTCACCGGCCTCGACATCTGCGCCAACGCCGTCGATATCCTCATCCTCCACAAGCCCCTCACCATGGACCTCGAATGGTGGTCGGTGGAATCCGTCTACAGCTGGTACAGTTCGCTCTTCTGGGTGCCCCATCACGTTGCCGGACTCGTCTGCTGCTTCTTCGCTTTCCTCCTCGCCTGGAACGCCCCATCTAGTCCAAACCCCGCCCGCGCCACCTTCATTGCCAACGTCATCCTGATCGGCGCTGCCCTCGCCAGCTCTTTCGGATACTCCATCTTCGTCACTTTCGGATTTTTCCTTGTCATGCTCGCTTGGGCAGCATGGCAGCTCCTCATCGAACGCAACAGCCCACGCTCCGTCGTCACCATCGCCGCCGGAGGCATCCTCTCGCTCGTCCTGCTCGTCCCATTTCTCCTTGAACTCGCCCACAACCAGGCCAACCCCGGTGGCGGCAGCGTCAGCGGAGGCGGCAGTGCAGCCGGCCATCTATTCACGCTCGCCGTCCGCGAAATGATCCCCCCCGAGCCCCTCCTCCAGCACGAACCTCTTCGCCAACTAGCCATCGCGCACCCGCAGTCCGCCAGAAACATCGCCAAGCTCATCCTGCTCGTTCCCAGCTACATCATCGAATTCGGCTTCTACCTCGTCGTACTCCTCATCTACCTCATCCCCTCCTGGCGCGCCGACCGGCGGCCCGGGCGCAATCGAACCCCCCTCACCCCCGCGCAGCGCTCGCTCCTCTTCATCGTCCTCGTCACCCTGCCCATCATCTCCTTTGTGCGATCGACCGTCCTCAAGGGCAACGACTTCGGATGGCGCGCCGCCATGATCCTCCAGCTCCCCCTGCTCCTCCTCGCCTCCGAACTCATCGCCGCATGGGGCGCAGAGAGCCGCACCGCCGTCGCGCCCCCACCCTTGCGCCGACCCCTCCACGCCCTTCTTCAACTCACCCTGCTCATCGGACTCATCAGCACCGCCTCCAACATCTTCATGGTCCGCTTCGCCTTCCCCCTCGTCGAATCCGGATACCGCGCTCAAAAGAGCCCTCTCGCCGGCTCCCTCGCGCACAACGCCTACATCTCCTGGCTCGGCTACGACCACCTCGACCGCGCCATCCCTCCCGACGCCATCGTGCAGTTCGCTCCTCTTGAGCCCGGAATGCTCCAAAGCAGCATCCAGGCCGAAGACGTCAACCACCAGGTCGCAATGCAATTCGACGCCGACGGCTGCGGAGTAGGCGCAGGCGGCGACCCCACCGGCTGCCCCGCAATGCGCGCCGACATCCCCCCGCTCTTCCGCTACGGAACCGCCCAGCAAGCCCTCGCAGCCTGCCGAAAACACAGCATCCAGTACCTCGCCGCCAACATCTACGACCCCGCATGGCACGACCCCGCCAGCTGGGTCTGGAAACTCAACCCCGTAGTCGCCGACCCCGAATTCCGCGCCTTGGATTGCAGATAGTTTGAGTTAGTCCAGAGCGAACGCAACTAGAGTGTCGCCGGTCTGAGTTCCCCATAGACCGTGTCCTCCCGCCGCAATCACGACGTACTGCTTTCCATTGACTACATACGTCATCGGGGTAGATTGAGCCGAGCGGGGCAAAGTCCCTGTCCAAAGTACCTCGCCCGTCGAGGAATCGTAAGCTCTAAGAATCGGCTCCTTGGTGCCGGCCGAAAATACAAGCCCGCCCGCGGTTACGATGAGGCCACCCAAACTGGGTGCTCCTCTACCTGCGCCATGTGGCTGTTCCCAAGTCATGCGACCCGTCTGCAGATTGAGCGCGGACACTGTCCCGTACATACCCGGCATGCACGGCAGCCCGTTGTGATCGACGATCGGATGCCTGTAGAGACTATATGGAGCGCCGGCTTGAGGTGAGTGATCTTCTCCAAACGCTCCAGTAATCGCGTCCAATGAAGGCTTGCGTGCGAGATCGCTCCATGAATTCCACGATAGTGCAGAGATAAAGGCTGCTATGCAAATCGCTAGAATGCCCCAGCGATTTTGCATGCGTCGCCATGCGCACGCAAGGAATAATAATGCAATTGTGATTAGAACCAAGACAGGGAAGCGGAGGATATAAATCGTGCGAAGCAGTCCCATGAAAATGGAGGGAGGCTTTATAGGTGGTAGCAATTGCGCGGAATAGGGAACTCGGTTTACGTTGGCGTATAGATTTCCGCTTGTCGGATCGTACGCCGCAGAACCCCAATTCACCCCTCCAATGCTGCCTGGAAAGACGAGAGACCCCTTCAAAGAAGGCGGTGTATACACTCCCTCGTAGCGCAGACTCGTAATCTGTGCGAGACAAAACTCCGAGATGCCTGCACTCGAGGGAATCCGTTTGTCCGGAAAGGTCAATGGCGACAATGAAGGAAGACTCGAGAACGGCTGGGTAGGAGAACTAACTTCGCCGGGTACATCGCTCTGCGGGACCGCACGCTCCTCAATTGGATACAGCGGCTTCCCGGTCCGACGATCCAAAACAAAAACCATCCCCATCTTTGTCGTGACAGCCACGGCGGGCGTGTTCTCGTGCCACGTGAAGAGTAGCGGTTCACTCGCCACGTCGTAATCCCACAAGTCATGGTGCACGACTTGAAACGCCCAGACCTTTTTACCTGTATGCGCGTCAATTGCAACGACAGAATCAGCATCTCGATCGTCCCCGGGCCTCATACCGCCGAAATAATCTGGTGAGGCGCTGCCGGTTGGAACAAAGATTAGGCCGGTCTCTAAATCAGCTGCGATAGTGCTCCAGGCATTTGCTGCTCCCGTTCTTTGAGCCGATCTTTCTTGCCACGGAAGAGGTTCCCATTTCCAGAGAAGCTTCCCTGACTCCACGTCATACGCCCGTAGCGTTCCCTTGGCTTGATCGGCGAGTTGATTGTCCGGAATCGATGATCCGACGACGACAACGTTGTCAACAACAGTTGGCGCGGAGGTTACATGGAATTCCCTATCATGTCCCTGAAGACCATCAGTAAGGTCCACGACGCCGTCGTTTCCGAAGGCCTTGCACGCTACACCCGATGAAGCGTCGACACTAATGAGATGTGCGTCGTTTGTGCCTATGAAGATCCTCTTTGAACAGGCTCCGACTGCACCGTCTTTAGCCCATACTGCGACACCTCGCGATGTGATTAGGTCGCCTTCATGAAGGTCCTTCAGTTTGGGTTCAAATCTCCACCGCTCTGATCCAGTAGCGGGATCGATCGCGATTATCTCGTCGAAGGGAGTGCTGAGGTAAAGAGTTCCTTCGAACAGAATCGGCGTGGACTCAAACATTGCCGATCGACTTCCAACGCGGCCGGAATCCAGTGCATGAGTATGGAGTTGCCATACGATGCGAAGGCTACGAACATTCTGTGTGTTTATTTGTGAAGCCGAGGAGTACCGCTGCCCGCCTGCATCACCGCCGTAGGTTGCCCAAGCTGGGCTCGTACTCTGAGCCATTGCTCCGCAAGCAATTGATGTGACCGCGCAACACAAAACTCTCGCAAGCTTGAGTCCCAACGCTTTCGGAGAAACAGTCTTCAACTCGCTCTTCATAGTTAATTGTCGAGAGCCCTTAAGATCAAACGACCCGTGGGACATCTGCGTCAGTTAATGGGTTTGTGATTATGCGTTCCTGGGAGTTCGAATACCAGTGTAGGCAACGCCAGAGGAATGCCGGCAACTCTATAACGACGATGGTCACACTAGTGCACCAAAGGATCGTGGAAAGGCCAAGGCTCGGCGCCAGCAGGATTTTGGTAAATACTGCTAGCGCACTTGCGATGGCCGTCACAATGAGCTGAAAGCGCACGACGGACACGCCGTTTAGAAACAGATGCGGTATGCGAATGAGTGCCTGAGCGATCACCCAGCCAGATATAGCCCACAACAAAGCTTGCCCAATACCTAGGCTCGAGTGCAGCCAGATTTGAAGCAAGCGATGGCCAAAAATGAGTAAGATCAATGAACCTGCACTTGAAAGGCCCGTCAGGAGCGCGATTCCCTTATAAAGATGGAGGCGAATCCAGCGCTTCTCTCGTTTGGTCGCGGCATCCGCGAATGCTGGCCAAAGTGGCTGCGATATCACCAGCAAGAAGCCTAGACCGGTCATGCAAATCCGCAGAGCAATCGTCATTTGCGCCGAGGCTTGAGGACCAAGCAACTGCAACGTCAACACGTTGTCCAGAAGAAACGAAAGTCCTCCTACTAGGTTCAGGGCAAAGAGCAGAAACCCTTCGCCTAACACCTGCTTAACTTCTAGGATTGGTGACCAGTGGTGTGGCCGAAGATCCGAGTGCGTAATTAGTAGGTGGAGCAAGCTCCCGCCGTTCGCAACGAACATTGCCCCGTAGACTACTACGACGAATGCACGCACATCTGTCGTTGATAACGAGGTAGCGATCAAGCCCGCGAGCGTGAGCACTGTTTGTATTAGGTCCCAAAGCCCCGATACATGACCCTTCTGCAGTGCCATCCACACATTGTTCGCCGAGTTCAGCGGCACATTGAGGGCTAATCCCACCATAGCGATCAGATAAGGCGAAAACTCAGGTTTTGCACCTAAGGCCCAGAACAGGATCGCGGCAATTCCCAGGATTCCAATTGTTATCGCGCTCCCGACGGTAAGCGCACTCGTCAGGTGCTTGCGTGCTTCTTCATTGTCCCCCGCGGCCCGCGCCCTGGCGATCAGCGTCACCAACGCTGTCCCAACGCCGATATCCACTAATCCGCTGAACCACGCCAGAGAAGAAGCACTTCCCCAAATCCCGAACTTCACCACACCGAGCGAATGCAGCAGGAGAGGCATCAGAATCAGTGTGCTGGCGACTTGCACTAGTCGCTGAAGCACGCCCACACTTGCGGCAATGTAGACCCGTCGTTCACGCTGGAGATCCAACATGCGTCCTCAGGGTACCCCTTCGATCAGCGGCTCTGATTCACCGACTTTGTCGCGCACACTTACTTCATATCCGGCGGACACGAGAAATTCACAGCAATGTTCAGTAGATAGTTGGCCGCCTACTAAATGTGGTTCGACAATCAATCTGGCTTTTACCTCTTTAAGGAACTTGGCAGAGGCCCGAAGCACTTCGACTTCGCCGCCCTCAATATCCATCTTCACAAAATCGGCATGGCTCAACTCGATTTGAGCGAAAAAATCTTCCAGCCGAACGCTATCAACCAGCTGAACTGAACCCCTTTTTCCACCAACCACAGCCACTGCACTCGATCCCATCGTTCCTTCGTTGGAAAACTGCACTCCGTCTCCATGGGACCAGATTGCCTTATGCAATAAGGTGATATTTTTGATGCCCATCACCTTAGCCGCCATCTCGATATTCGTCCTGGCGCACTCGTAGTTGAGTTGGTCGGCTTCGAAGGCATAAACGTGACCGTTAGGTCCTACGAGCTGTGCAAAGATGATCGATGTCACTCCGGCGTATGCACCGATGTCCAGAACGACGTCTCCGTCTTTGAGGTTCGCAAATTCCAGATATTCGGCCGTCGTCTCGTACGGCTCAGTCTGAGATGGAAAGAGAAATGGGACATCTGCGAAGCCCTTAAGCCTGTGATATCTCGGCCCGCTCATATCTACCAGGTTCATTCCATCGATGCGAACAGGAATTACTGAGTCGACGTAGTAAGCAAAGTTCTCGATCATGTGCTGCAGATAAATCTCGTGAGAGCGAGCTACTCGCAGTATCGTGCCATTTTGGACCAGATCGAAAAAGGCATCATGAGGAACCAATTTAATACCGGCCTGAGAAGCCGCTTTCTTTCGAGCGCGTATCCAAAGGAGAGAAAAGATCGAGTGGGGAAGCAGGGGCGCGATTCTTTCCTTAAAACTCTCTATCGGGCCTTTGGTCATGAGTCAGCCCTCTGGGCTCGGCTGCGAATAGAAGCTTGCTTCCGAGCCCCCTGGAGCAACGCTGTTCGCAACAAGCGCCTGGGCAACAGCAAGCCCGCCCCAAGCCTGCTCAGCGCACGAAAATCTAGTCCGATGAACGGCAGGCACTCGAAACTCCACCCCCACGCCTTGGTCACGCTCGCTCCCCGGATTCGAGTCCATACAAACTGGTTCGCTGCCGAACGCGCTACATGCTGCCGGCACGCCTTTCGCAGCCGGGCCAGGAACTCGGCGCTCGCACCCGCCTTGCGGCAGCCCTCCATCACCTCATCCCCCAGCAACTGCGCCTCTCGTGTCCACGCTAGCGGCGACGTGCCATGCGATATGTTGTCATTCTGTGTCCGAAGCAAAATGTAGTGCGACTCAACTTCCCGCACGCACCCCACCGGTCCCAGAAACGCCATCTTCGTCCAGAAATACATATCGCCGACGATCCGGTCGTCCGGCTGCGGACCCAGAGCCAGCAAATTCCGGACGCGCGTTGCGCACGCACACCAGGACACCTCCCGCTGGTCCTCATAGTGCCCTAGAAGAAAGTCCAGCCCGGACTCAACCTCCGGGCCTACCAATGCCGGAACCTCAATGTCCTCATAGTGCACAGCGCAGCCGGTATACACAAAGCTGAGCTGAGGGTGTCGGTCGTAGAGTGCCAGCACCTTCTCCGCAAACGCAGGCTCCAGGTAGTCGTCATCCGACAACCCCACAAAGAACTCGCCCCGAGCCTCTCGCATCAGAAACGTGCCGTTCTGGGATGCAGGAATAGTTTTGGCCTGTCGAAAGGTCCGTACGCCGCGCTCCGCGTAGGGTCTTAAAACCTCGGCCGTCTCATCCGTCGAGGCATTGTCCGAGACGATTACCTCGATTTCTCGCGAAGTCTGCGCAAGCGCGCTGTCAATTGCCCGGCAAAGCAGGCCAGCCCGGTTCAGCGTCGGAATAGCGATTGTCAGGCGTGGGGTCATGAAGGACTTTGCAATTATCGCAGTCTAACCCCGGCACTTAGCTCCGGCCGCAGCGCATGAGTACCTATCCGGATGCCTTTATCTGGCCTTTTGCAGGTTATTTCGGCCGTGAGCGCAGAATAGCGTCAGGGCACTCCATATCGACCCTGCGACTTGGCACGCTAACTTGATTGCTTGCAGGATCTTACAACTAAGTGCTTTGAATGGAATATCTTGCAGAAAGCGGTGGGGAAAATGGTCCGGATGATCTCGAAACCCATAGATGCTGCTAAACCGTTTAGATAGTATTAATTGCACCTAAGTTGTGCATCATGTATTAGATAGCAAAAAAACGAGGAATTTTGGTTCCGATCGAGGGAAACCCGGCAGGTGCTCTAACCCTATAGCTGTGTATTATTACATAGCCATAAGTCTCGATATATCTATTAGATTCAAAAAATGATGGTAGAGGAGCTTCCCTCCTCAAATCCGGAAAGGCTGTGCCCGTTTCCGCCACCTCTAAACCATTCCTTTTGTATTATCTACCGCTAAGTCCCTATCCATCTATTAAGTAGCAGAAATCGGGGATAGGAACGGGGGATCGTCCTCCAGGTGACCAGAAGCTAAAGCCTAACGGGCTCAACGCTTGCGCCGAATTTCTGCCATGCTAGACTGCCCACAAAGCAGCCATGTCCAAAGAATTGATCACCGGCCAAAGCCCACAAACCACAGAGCTAAGCGGCGCTGCACCGGCCCCCAGGCTGATCACCATCATGACCCCCTGCTACAACGAGGAACTCAACGTACGCGAGCTCCATCGCCGCCTCCTGGCCGTCGCTGCCGGCTTCCCCCATTACCGATTCGAACACCTTTTCATCGACAACGCCTCTACCGACAACACCGTAGCAGTCCTGCGCCAGATGGCCGCCGAGGACCCCTCCGTCAAGGTCATCGTTAACGCCCGCAACGTCGGCGCCGACCGCTCCGGCATGCACGGCCTCCTACAGGCCCAGGGCGACGCCGTCGGCGTCCTCGTAGCCGACCTCCAGGACCCCCCCGAGCTCTTTGTGGACATGATTCACGCCTGGGAGCAGGGTGCACCCATCATCGCCGGAATCAAGAACACCAGCGACGAGAGCGCCATCATGTATCGCCTCCGCACCGCCTACTACCGCTTGGTGGCGCGCCTCACCAACGTGCGCATCCTGGCCCACTTCACCGGCTTCGGTCTCTACGACCGCTCCGTGATGGACAAGATCCGAGCCGACTTCCGCGACCCCTACCCCTACTTCCGCGGAATGATCGCCGAGCTCGGCCTTCCCGTCACCCAAGTCCACTACAACCAGAACCGCCGCGCCCGGGGAATCACCAGCCAGAACTTTTACAGCCTCTACGACTTCGCCATGCTGGGCATCACGAATCTCTCCAAGGTGCCCCTCCGGCTCGTCATCTTCATTGGCTTCATCTCGGCCTTCATCAGCTTCCTGATGGGTATGTTCTACCTGATTTACAAGCTGGTCTTCTGGGCCAATTTCAATGTCGGCATCGCTCCCGTGGTCCTCGGCCTCTTCTTCCTCGGCTCCGTCCAACTCATCGCCTTGGGAATCATTGGCGAGTACGTGGGATCCATACATACACTCGTCCTACGCCGACCTCTTGTGACTGAAAAAGAACGTATCAACTGTTAAGTTGATCCGACATCATTTTGCGGATACGCGATCGAGATACCAGTCTGCCGTCCGCTGAATAGCCTCTTCGAGAGGCGTCCAAGCCTCCAACCCTAACTGCTCGCGCGCCCGATCCACGCAAGGGACATAACGCGCCGGCCCGGCTCCTGGCACCGATCTTTGCGCGATACGAATCTCCGTGTTTGCTCCTAAGGCTCGTGTCACCAGTTCCGCCAACTCAAGAATGCTGATGTCTTGTGCCGATCCCACGTTGAACGGCACGACATCGGGCGCCTGAAACAACATGGTCCAAAGCCATGCGGCAAGATCAGCCGCATACAGGTATGATCGGCGTGGTGTTCCATCTCCCTTTATCTCGATTGCTCTCCCCGCAAGCACATCTCCGATGAAATTTCCGATCGCGAAATGCGCATCAAGCGGCAGGTGCGGTCCACAAAAGGCCCAGCACCGAGCGATTTTCGCTCCCAATCCATATCGATTGCTGTACTGGGAACAAAGCTGCTCTGCCAGCCGTTTTCCTTCTGCATACACGCTGGCTGCATCAAGAGGATCAGGCCCCCCAAGATAGGTCTCCGGTACATGGGTCAAATTGCCCGGCTGTTTGCCGTATACAGCGCCTGAACTCGTAAACAGGAACGCCTGCGTACGGTGTGAAGCGGCAAAATCGAGCGCGCGCTTTGTACCTTCAACAATCGTAGAGAGCATGTCCAGAGGCGCTTCCGCCGACTGCTTGGCACTCGCCTCGGTCGCTGCGTGAATAACAAAGCGATAGTCGCCTTCTGGAAAGTCAAAGTTGCGTACATCACCTTTCTGCAAGCTGACAGCGTTGTCTTTTGCAAGGTGTGGACATTTGTTTGCGAACTGCCCAGGATTTCTCGTAAGTATTGAAATATGTGCGTTAAGATCCAACACTCGGTTCACATGACAGAAACTCTCGACGAGCCAGCAACCAAAAAAGCCAGTTCCTCCGGTCAGAAAGACTTGCTGCCCTCGCATTGGCTCCCAGAGATGTTCGGTTCGCTTCCGAACCATCTCCAGGTCGTGTTCGAATGCGCTTAGCATTTGAGAATTCTTTTCGGAAGGTTCGTGACCATGAGGTATCGAGGTCTACTTTGGATCTATTCCGCGGTTGTAGATTACCTGCCGGAGAGATGGAATTTGAGAATAAGGACTCTCAATATCATCGATTCGGACAGCCTCATCTTTCTTCACTGGCTTCAGGAGAACTTCTCCCCTCATCAGTTCCCGACAAGAAAGCTGACCTTTCTGGAGCGGGATCGCAAGATATACATCTTCGTCTGCAAGCAGATGTCCTTCCGGCAGGTCCCCCTTCGCGTAGACACCACGAACCAGGGCATCAAGATATTGGATCTCTTCTTTTGGTGGAATTCTCTTCTGTGTGCCGGCCGCGCCGCACATTTCGCGAGCCTTATGGAATGACTTGAACCACTGATCAACCTGATGCGGAAGACTGCAGTACGTCGATACCTTATTGCCATCGCTTTCGACATCTATGTGGCGCTCAAATGTACGGGCGCCTTTTGCATAGGCAATCAGCATCGAGTTCGACCAATCGCAGTACTCATGACTCGAGAAGCCGATCGTATTGTTGGGATAGCGATTCTTCAGAAAGTCGATCTGGTTTAATTCCAGCTTGGAGTCATCCGTCGGATAGATCGAAACGCAATGGTTGATGGCCAGCGGTATAGAGCGGTTTGCGAAGAAGGTCACGATATCGTCAAGATCTTTCAGCGAGGAGCCGCCGGTGGAAATGATTACGGGCTTCTTGGTCTTTGCAATCCTCTCGATCAGAATCCAGTCGTTTAGATCGGAACTGGCAATCTTGATCATTTGAATGCCTAGTTCGCAGCAAAGGTCCACAGAGCGTTCGTCGAACGGTGTCGCCGTGGGCATGCAGCCTGACTGACGAATCGCTTTTACGAGCGCTGCATACTCCTCATCCGTCAATCGCGTACTCAGCGTTTTCTGTATATAGCGATCCTCGCGGTCGCGAAAATCGCGATGAACAAACTGTTCGACGTCCCTGAATTGGAGCTTCATCGTTGCTCGGACATTGTTGAAGCGCACCACTTGTGCAAATTCGCTGATGATCCGGAGGCCGCGCTCGACTTTGCCCAAGTGATTGTTGGCTATTTCGAGCACAAACAAGTCTTCGAAGATGTCTTTATCGATCATGAGCAAGCTCCAGTTGGATTCGTTCCGAGAGTCGAGATATTTCTGAGATGTAGAAGTTAACGGGGAATGGGGGCATATCGCGGATCGCACCGTAACCGTACGTCACTTGAGCGAACCTCACGCCGGATCCCGCAGCAGCCTTGCCATCTTCTTCCGCGTCACCCACAAACAGACAATCGGTGCTGGCTAGGTTGCAGGAATTCAGCAAGTCATCGAGCATCTCGTGTTTGTCTGCGTAAGGAGGCCGACGTGAATCGCGGGTGATGATGCGCTCAAACATTTGCCCAATTTTGGCGCACTCCAAAATCTGCGTGGAAATATGAAGCGGTTTGTTAGTCACTACAAAGAGGCGGAGACCTGCATCGCGCAAGGTTGCTAAAACTGCTTCCGTCCGCGGGTACACTCTGGTTTTTTTCCAACCCTCGCTGTCATAGCTGCCCCGAAATGCGTCTTCTAGTTGGTCCAAGTCTGCTTCTGAGACGTCAGCTAACTGACCAAGAATCACGCGGATTGGCGGACCGACGATAGTGCGGAGGTCGATCATTCTAGCCTGAATTTCACAGCGTTTCAATGCCGCTGCAATAGAGAATTCAATCCCTGGGAGCGAATCGATGAGCGTTCCGTCAAGATCAAACGCGATGGCTTTGGGGCGAGATTCGCTCATTTCTTTTCTCGTGCCAGCATGTTCTCTGACAGCTCTTCCTGGGAAAGAAATGGGTACATATCTTCAAGATTCGGGGTCACAATCTTACCGTCGGAATCAATTCGAGAGCGAAGACGCGGCTCGAATTCCTGGGTCGGATCGAGGTAAACGTCAAAAAGAGTTGGGCCAGGAGAGTCAAGCTCTCGTGGAATGGTCGCCAGATCGTCAGCTTTCTCGATCCTGAATGACGGTATTCCGTATGCCGCTGCGATCTTATTCATCGCTGGGAATGTGACGCCGCTTTCAGAGCTCTCCCCGATCTTGCGACCCTTGAAGAAGCCAGTCTGTGTTTGTCGAATCGACAAATACCCTCCGTTATTTAAAACAAAAATCTTCAAAGGCAAATCGTAGCCCACTACTGTCTGAAGCTCCTGGATGTTCATCTGCAATGAACCATCGCCTGCAATGCAAATCGTTCTTGCATTGCGTGCTATCGCTGCTCCGATTGCCGCTGGTAGATCGTATCCCATGGACGCGGAGCCAGAGTTCGATATCAATCGCTGGCCCTTTTTGAGCTTCCCCGCCTGATACGGCACGATGCATGCAGTTGCATTCCCACAAACAACTGCATCTTCGTCGGTCAAAATCCCAAAAAGTCTATCAATGAAGTCGTAGCTGTTCAGGGGTGGGCCAGATACTCTCTGCTTGTCCTGTACGACAGGATATTTTGTCTTCCACCCGCGGGCGCGAATCAGCCATTTTTCATGCTCGCCCCAAGAGTCTGAGGATTCCAATTGCCGAACAGCTTCAGTCAAAAACGTTTTCAACTCGCAATGGATAGGAATATCTGGCTTCACGAAAGGCTTACGTAACTCGGCCGCATCCACATCAACCTGTATTTTCAGCGCATCACGGGCGAAAGATGCCCAGTTGTAGCTGACCTGCCTAATATTGAGTCGCGAACCGAGTACTAAAACCAGATCAGCGTTCTGCACCGTGAAGTTTCCCGCACGTTCGCCGATTGTTCCTGGACGTCCGCAGAATAACTCGTCGTCACTTGCGATAATGTCATGCGTCCATGCGGTAACAATTGGGATTCGAAGCTTACGAATCACCTTTTCGAATTCCTCAAGTGCACCGCTGATGCGAACTCCGCTGCCAGCGAACACAACAGGACGCTCAGCCTTTCTTATTCGCTCGAGAACGTCTCCCACCTGAGATTCAACCAACATTTGTTCAAAAACGAGTTCATCTTGGGACGGCTGATAATGTCTCAGGGTCTCGGGATTTAGCTCTGCGGACTGTACGTCCACTGGGATGTCAAGCCAGCAGGGTCCTGGTCTGCCGTTCTGAGCCAAATACCAAGCGCGTTCTAAGTGGTATGCAATCGATTCCGGATCATTAATCAGGACGGAGTACTTGGTAATACCCCCAACCATGCGAATGATATCGACTTCTTGGTCTCCGAGTTGGCGAAGATCCGTGAACCCATAAGTCGACATACACGTCTCACGTTTTACCTGTCCGGAAATCACAAGCATTGGTATAGAGTCGGTCCAAGCGCCAAAGACACCGTTTAAAGCGTTTATGCCACCCGGCCCCGTCGTCACGTTCAAAATGGCTGGTATACCAGAAATCCGTGCGTAGCCCTCAGCAGCCATTGCTGCCGCTTGCTCGTGATGTGTGCAAACGTATTTGAGACCGCTCGTGCCGACCGAGTCATTGAGATGCATCGCGCCACCACCCGTGATCAGAAACACATGGCGAGCGCCCCAGGTCTTAAGCTGGCTGAATACGTAGTCAGATAGCTTCATTTGAGATCACGCATGATCGGGTTGTAGAACCTTGAGGCTATTGCCTTCCGAAACAAACTGGCGAATGCTCTCAGCGACATAATCCAGCATCTCGGTCGTCAGGCCCGGGTACACGCCGATCCAGAACACGTTGTTCATCACGAAGTCGGTATTCTTCAAATCGCCGATGATTCGATACGAGCAGCCTTCGTACGCGGGCTGGCGAATAAGGTTGCCGCCGAACAGTAATCTTGTTCCGATCTTCTTTCGGTCCAAGGCGAGGATCAACTCATTTCGTGTGAACGGTGCAGATTCCCGCACACCAACGAGAAATCCGAACCACGAAGGATCACTCCCCGGGGTCGCCTCGGGCAAAAGCAATACGTCTTCCAGTGGTTTCAGTGCTTCATAGAGATGCTTGAAGTTCGCCTTGCGGCGCTCGATAAAATGTGGAAGCTTCTTGATCTGCGATACGCCAAGAGCGGCCTGCATGTCCGTTGCTTTTAAGTTGTAGCCGATGTGCGAGTAGATGTATTTGTGGTCGTAACCGCAGGGCAGAGCTCCCAGCTCCCATTCAAATCGTTTGCCGCAAGTATTGTCTTTGCCGGTGTCGCACCAGCAATCACGACCCCAGTCCCGGAACGAGTCAATCAGGACTTGGAGATTAGGTTTGTCCGTGAGCACGGCGCCGCCTTCACCCATAGTCATGTGGTGAGCAGGGTAGAAGCTGACGGTTGCGATGTCGCCAAAAGTGCCGATGTGCCGGCCCTTCCATGTGGACCCCAGAGCGTCGCAGCAATCTTCGACTAGCCACAGGTCGTATTTTTTGGCGAAGGCGGTCACAGTATCCAGATCGAAGACGTTCCCCAACGTATGCGCGACCATGATGGCGCGAGTCCTGTCACTCCGCGCTGCTTCGAGCTGCGTTACATCAATCTCGTAAGTCGGCAGGGAAACATCCACGAATACAGGTACGAGCTGGTTCTGAATGATGGGATTCAGGGTAGTCGGAAATCCAGCGGCGACTGTGATGACCTCGTCACCAGGCTTCAACCTGCGATCGCCCAGCTTTGGCGAAGTCAGTGCCGACAATGCAACGAGATTAGCCGATGATCCTGAGTTCACAAGCGATGCGCTGCGCACGCCCACAAATCGCGCCAGCTCGCGCTCGAAATCTTTTGCAAAACGCCCAGTGGTGAACCACGCATCGAGGCCCGACTCGACGACTGCGCTGATGTCTTCGGCGTCGATGACTTTTCCGGATACAGGAACAGGTGTGACGCCAGGCTGAAACGTGGGTTCAGGGAAGGCCTCAGCAAAATACTGCGCCGTGAGTTCCAGGATTTGCTGCCGAAGCCGTTCACTGCCGTTGGTCATTGGGGGAGTACGAAAGTACACCTCTCAGCATACCCAATTCGTTCAAGAGCGTTGTAGTGTATTACTCAAGGAAAGCAACCAAGGTACCCAATTGATTCAAGCTGCCGCTCCCGCGCGTCTTGCCGGCAGCAAGGGGATGAGATGAAAGCAGTTATTCTGGCTGGCGGCCTTGGCACTCGGCTGAGCGAAGAAACCAGCGTGCGTCCGAAGCCGATGGTTGAGATCGGCGGACGGCCAATTCTCTGGCACATCCTCAAGATCTACTCACAGCACCTGATCAACGACTTCATCATCTGCTGCGGGTATAAGGGATATCTGATCAAGGAATACTTCGCGAACTACTTTCTCCACATGTCTGACGTCACCTTTGACATGGCCGAGAACCGCATGCAAGTGCATCAGAGTGTGGCCGAGCCTTGGCGTGTCACCCTGGTCGATACTGGCGACAACGCCGGCACCGGCGGCCGCCTACGGAATATTGCTCGTTATCTTGACGGGGAAGACGCTTTCTGTATGACATATGGCGATGGCGTCAGCGATGTAGATATCACCGCTTCTATCGAGTTCCACAAGAGCCACGGCAAGCTGGTGACCGTAACCGCAGTCCATCCCGCGGCTCGATTTGGAGGCTTGAGCGTCGAAAGCACCGCTGTTCACGCGTTTCGCGAGAAGCCTGAAGGAGAAGGCGGATGGGTTAACGGCGGCTTCTTTGTCTTATCGCCTAAAGTCATTGCCGAAATTCCCGATGACTCGACTACATTTGAGTTCGGACCTATCCAACAGCTCACGGGGAAAAATGAGGTGCAGGCGTTCTTCCACGGCGGCTTCTGGCAGCCCATGGACACATTGCGGGACAAGCAGAAACTGGAAGAACTTTGGGCGAGCGGGAGAGCTCCATGGAAGAGCTGGTAAATCCCTGGAGAGGCCGTCGCGTCTTCCTCACCGGTCACACCGGGTTCAAGGGCAGTTGGCTCGCAGTCTGGTTGGCCGGCAAAGGTGCACATATTCGTGGCTACGCTCTCGATCCAGCAACCGAACCTAGCCTTTTCGCCGATGCTCGCGTAGCTGAAATTCTCGATGACGATCGCGGCGACGTACAGGACTACCCGAAGCTCGAAGCTTCCCTCGTTGACTTTGAACCTGAAGTCGTTTTCCACCTCGCAGCACAGCCGCTGCTACGTCGCTCATACGCGGATCCGCTTGGCACCTACAGCACCAATGTGATGGGCACCGCAAATCTGCTGGAGGCGGTCCGCAAATCGCCCAGTGTACAGGCAGTCGTTTGCGTTACCACTGACAAGTGCTACCAGAATCGCGAATGGACGTGGCCCTATCGTGAGACTGACCCTCTCGGGGGGCATGATCCATATTCATCGAGTAAAGCGGCAGCTGAAATAGTCGTCGCCGCGTTCAGGGATTCGTATTTTCCAGTAAGCCGCCTAGCGGATCATCGCGTCGCAATTGCCACAGCACGTGCCGGGAATGTAATAGGCGGAGGCGACTGGTCTGAAGATCGCCTCATACCCGATCTCATTCGTGGATTCGAAGCTGGCAAGCCAGTCCTGATCCGTCGTCCTAAATCCATTCGCCCCTGGCAGCATATTCTAGAACCTTTACTGGGCTACCTCACTCTCGCTGAACATCTGCTGGAGGGGCGCCCCGAGGCAGCGACTGCATTCAATTTCGGCCCTGTCGACGACGATGCGTGGCCAGTGGAACGGATCGCAAACCGGCTAGTTGATCGATGGGGCACAGGCGCTAGCTGGATTCGTGATAACACGCCGAGCGTTCATGAGGCGCACTATCTGAAGCTCGATTCGAGCAAAGCCCGCATGGAACTCGGGTGGAGGCCGCGACTCAACCTGGAGGTAGCGCTCGACTGGACGCTATCATGGTACCGTCAGCGGAAATCCGGTATAGACATTGCTGCCGAGACGCGATCGCAAATCGCCCAATACGAGAAGCTCGTTGCGTCTGCCGAATGACCCCGATCCCTTCGAAATCTGCAAAACTGCCAGTGCTAAACTCGGACGATGCCAGAACAGCTCGAGACCTCCACGATTCGACTGAACGACGCGCGCCGTTCGAGGAAGGACGCTCTGTATCTGCTGACCCTCGGTGCTGCTGTGTTTCTGCTGTTTGGCTTTGCCTTGCAATTTTCAGCGTCGGACTCGCGCGAAGACTTCAGGGCCGTCGTCTATGGCTCACGGTGTCTCCTTCATAAATGTGATCCTTACAATCAGGACCAGTTATTCAACTTTTACCAACGGGATCTTGGCACGCCGGCGGCTTTGCACTTTCGCGGTCATTCATTAACTCAATACGTCAACCTGCCGGCAACTCTCCTGATCACCGCTCCCTTTGCGATGCTGCCCTTCGGAATTTCATCGTTACTCTGGTCTTTAGTCACTGCCACGAGCTTCATCCTTGGTTCATTTCTGATCTGGGAAATGAGTTCGAGTTATGCTCCAGTCCTTTCCGCCGCGCTGATTGCGATGTCGCTTGTGAGCGGTGCCATAGTCCTCGGCAACGGAAACCCTGCAGGACTCGTTGTAGCTTTCTGCCTCATCGCCGTCTGGTGCCTTCTCAAAGATCGATTCATTCTGGCAGGGGTGCTCTGCTTTTCGATAAGCCTTGCCCTGAAGCCCCATGACGCCGGCCTGGTGTGGCTCTATTTTTTTATAGCTGGCGGGAAACTCCGCGTGCGCGCGCTGCAGACTCTCGCCATCACTGCCTTGCTTAGTCTCGCTGCCGTGCTTTGGGTCTCAATAAGCGTTCCGAACTGGCTTCCTGAACTGCGAACAAACATGGCCACGATGGCAGCACACGGCGGCAATAACGATCCCGGCCCCGACGGACCTACAAGCCGCGATCGCGCTATTGAGAAGATCGTTAACCTGCAATCGACAGTCGCTCTAATTCAGGACAGTCCAGGTTTCTATAACGCCGTCACATTTCTTGTTTGCGGGCTCCTTCTTCTCTTGTGGACGGCTTGCATCTTCCTTTCACCGCGCGCATTAGCGTTCGCCTGGCTTGCATTCGCCGTGATTGTGCCGCTTACGATGCTTGTGACTTACCACCGTGCTTATGACGCGCGGCTGCTAGTGCTCGCGGTCCCTGCCTGCGCGATGCTATTCGCTGAGGGAGGGAAAGTTGGCAAAGCCGCAATCGTAGTCACGACTCTCGCGCTTTTCTTCACCGGCGAACTGTCTATCGCCCTGATCAGTCCGCTGCTTTCCCAGATCCCAATGCCAACCGCAGGGAGGCCAGCGCTTGGGAACCTCCTGCTTACCCGCCCAGCCCCGCTCGCACTGCTCCTGATGACCGGCTTCTACTTGTGGGTGCTTATTCAGCGCTCGTCTTTGAGACGAACCGGGATGTCTAGCTCTGAATAGCTGCATCTGTCGTTGCAAGGGGTTTCAATCACTGGCGAAGCTTGCGCGTGCCATTTCACCTCCGCTGTTAAACTCGTACAGTGCCAGCCACAGTCTCATCTGCCAATCAGAATCAAGCCAAACCGCCCGTCTTTCTCCTCGACGCGATGTCTTTTATTTTTCGCGCCTATCACGCAATGCAGCGAAGCAGGCCGATGTCCACGCGTTCCGGACTTCCGACGGCGGCGATTTATGTCTTTGTCAACATGATTCGCAAGTTGCGCGAGGATTTCGACCCAAAGTATTTCGCCGCCGTCTTCGACCCCAGCGGCGCAGTCTTTCGTGACGAGCGTGCGAAAGATATCGGCACTCTTCGCAAGTGGAATTCGAAGCTCCAGGCTTTTGAAGAAGTCGCCTACGACGGCTACAAGGCGAAGCGTGAATCGATGCCCGATGACCTTCGCCGCCAGGTCCCTTACATTCGCCGCTCCCTTGATGCGCTGCGCATTCCTATTCTTGAGGTTCAGGGATTCGAGGCTGACGACGTAATCGGCACTTTGGCTCGCGAAGCGTCTGAACAGGGCCACGAGGTCTACATCGTCTCCGGCGACAAGGACATGATGCAGCTTGTCTCAACGCACGTGAAGGTGCTAAACCCGCAGAAGGACAATCTGATCCTCGACGCTGAGAAAGTAAAAGAAGTGCTCGGCGTTCCACCCGAAAAAGTTGTCGATGTCATGGCTCTGCGAGGCGACAGTATTGACAACATCCCTGGAGCACCAGGCATTGGTGACAAGGGGAGTGTCGATCTGATTGTCGAGTTCGGCAGCCTTGAAGCTGTCCTCGATCGTGCCTCCGAGGTTAAGCGAAAGAGCTATCGCGAATCGCTCGAACAGAATCGCGATGCAGTGCTGCTTTCAAAAGAACTCGTCACGATTGACTGCCGCGTCCCTCTTCCGCTCGATCTCACGGCGATGCAGACTCAGGAGCCCGATCTTGAGGCCTGTCGCTCGCTGTTCAGCGAACTTGAGTTCACTTCGATGCTTCGAGAACTCGCGCCATCTGCATCAGCACCACAGCTGGAACTCATTGACAAGCCCACCGCCGAACTGGCTGCGGCCTTCTATGCAGCCGCTCGTGACGATGGCTTCGCATTTGCCCTCGAAGCCGAAGAGCCGACGGAATCAGAAAGCGATTCCGATGAGCCCGACGTGCCTCAGATTCTTTCGCTACTTGACGCTGTTGAAGAGGCTGAGAGGAAGACGCAGTCCAGCATCGGTGTCAGTACCGAGGTCGGCAGAGGGCTCTGCCTTGCCCTTACTCCCGAGCTGAAGGCGCTATTCGAAGATGCTGCTGTACCCAAGCGAGTTCACGATCTCAAGCTTGCCCTGCATGTTCTTGGCGGCCTGAATGTCGAGCTTCAGGGACGAGTCGATGACTCTCAGCTGCTATCCTATGCGCTTAATCCAACACATACGACGCAGACTCTCGCAGATGTAGCGGCTCGCCAAAATCAGTCTTCTCCTGAGACATTGCCCGCGGCAGCCGCTATAACTCAAGCTCTTGTAGCCGATCTCCGGGTTGAAGCGGAGCGCTTGAACGTCATCAGCGTCTATGAACGAATCGACCTTCCCCTTGCGCCGGTTCTTTATCGCATGGAAAGGAACGGCGTGCGCATCGACAAGGACGTGCTCTTTCATCTCTCGACGCGCTTCGGTTCAGAGATCGAACGTGTCAGCGACCGCATCTATGAACTGGCTGGGGAACGTTTCAACATTGGCTCGCCGAAGAAGCTGGGCGAAGTGTTGTTCACCAGGATGGATCTCCCCATGCCAGTTAAATACGGCAAGGGCAAGACCATCTCCACGGCGCAGGATGTGCTCGAACCGTTGGCTGAGAAATACGAGGTCGTTCGTCTCGTCCTCGAGTACCGCCACCTCTCCAAGCTCAAGTCAACTTACATCGATGTGCTTCCACGTCAGGCGGATGGTGAGTCTCGCGTTCACACTACTTTCCAGTCGGCCGCCACTGCAACGGGAAGACTGTCCTCATTCAACCCCAATCTCCAGAACATCCCGATCAAAACCGAACTCGGCCGCGAGATCCGAGCCGCTTTCACTGCTGCACCTGGAACCGAACTCCTGTCGGCCGACTATTCTCAAATTGAGCTCCGTCTTCTTGCTCACTTCAGTGCTGATCCGCTACTTATGCGTGCCTATCAGCAGAACGAAGACATCCATACGCTCACAGCGAGCGAAGTCTTCGGAGTTCCGGCAGAGACGATGGACAAGGAGACCCGCAATCGAGCTAAGGCAGTGAACTTCGGGATCGTTTACGGTATCTCGCCATTCGGGCTTGCAGCACAGCTGGGGATTCCGCAGGCTGAAGCTCGTGCGTATATTGACCGTTACTTCGAGCGTTATCAGGGCGTCAAAGCCTTTATCAACAAGACGCTTGAGGACACTCGCAGCGAAGGCTCCGTACGCACCATGTTCGGGCGCGTCCGCCCCATACCCGACATTACGAGCAGAAACTCGAACGCCCGCGGATTTGCGGAGCGCACCGCGGTCAATACTCCGCTTCAGGGTACAGCGGCCGACCTCATCAAGCTCGCAATGATCTCGCTGGATCGCAAGCTCACAGAAAGAAAACTCAAGACGCGCATGGTCCTGCAGGT
>Ga0105239_10001290_pt1 | contig 33815 bp, 30 predicted proteins | sample KBSC44metaG_FD_92761 | JGI IMG/M metagenome (GOLD analysis project Ga0105239, IMG submission 92761) | Corn rhizosphere microbial communities from Kellogg Biological Station, Michigan, USA - KBS C4-4 metaG | ecosystem: Host-associated > Plants > Roots > Rhizosphere > Soil | place: Michigan, USA... | reverse complement strand
TTTTCTCAGGGGCATGGGTATCCTCACCGGCAGCTGCAAATCTGTAAATGGTGACGGTTAACTGGATGCTTAAGCTGTTTGGTTTCCCGGTGCGCGAGGGTGGCGGATTATTCGTCAGCGGTGGATCGGCAGCAAACCTGATGGGTTTATCAATCGCGCGAAAACAAAAATTGAATAATCAGTTAAAGGGTGCGGTTGTTTATTACCCGGATCAAACGCATTCCTCTGTCGATAAAGCGCTTTCGGTACTGGGCTTTGCTGCTGAACAGATTCGACGCTTGCCGTGCGACGATGATTTCAAGTTATCGTTAAGCGCTTTAGAAAACGCGATTAAAGAGGATTTGGCGAACGGTTTAAAACCTTTCTGCGTTATTGGAAATGCGGGAACCACCAATACCGGAACGGTTGATCCGCTTTATAAGATGTCTTCGCTTTGTCGTCAATATGGTTTATGGATGCACGTGGATGCCGCCTATGGCGGCGGAGGCATCTTGTGTGAGCAAGGTCGTCATGCGCTCAATGGCATTGAATTGGCGGATTCCATTACAGTGGACCCTCATAAATGGTTTTTCCAGCCTTACGAAATTGGTTGCCTCCTCGTTCGCAATCACCAGCTGATGAATAATACCTTCCAAATGTTGCCGGAGTATTTGCGTGATTTGGAAGGGACATCCGAAGAGCCGAATTTTTATGATTACGGCATTCAGCTGACGCGTGGCTTTCGGGCTTTGAAATTCTATATGTCGATTAAAGCGTTTGGCCTGGCCTCTTTCAGGGCGGCGGTCGAGCACGGTGTCCAATTGGCAGAAACGGTTGAGGATAAACTACGCCAGGACTCCAATTGGGAGATTATTTCTCCGGCTCAGTTGGCCGTGATTAACTTCCGCTATAATCCGCGTGAACTCTCTCTCAATGAAACTCAAATTGATGAGTTGAATCAATATCTCTCTCAAAGAATTCATGAAGACAGTTATGCCATGCTTGCAACAACCATTTTAAAAAATAAAAAAACCTTGCGCATGTGTTTAATTAATCCACGTACAACCCGGGAAGATATTGATGAAACGTTTTCTCGTTTAGAAACATACGCCCAAGACTATTTGAAAAAATAAATAAAATAAAATTAAAAAGGTTCCAAATTTTAAAACTTGGAACCTTTTTGATGATTTTTATAAACTAGACGACGGGCACTTCTTCTTTTTTGGAAATAACATCCAATGCACCGTGTTGTTTGAAAATATCTTTAATTTTATTCGCTTGATCTTTAGCAACATGGGTAATAACAACCGCATTGCCAGCTTCTTCAAGTTGCTTTTCGTAAGCTTTCGCTTCGTATTCAGGAACACCCAGTCCCGCTAAAGCCCCTACGAGTCCGCCAGTCGCTGTACCAATCGCACCCCCGGCAATCGCACCAATAATAGGTCCCGCTACGAGCAAGTTAAGTCCCGGAATTAATAATGTACCGGCCATTGTTAAACTACCTAAAATGGCACCAATCGCACCCCCGGATAATCCGCCAATACTGGCACCTTCAGGTGCTTTATTAACTTTGGTAAGATTTAAATACTGATCCCGAGTTTTATCGGACATAAGAACATTGGTCATATTGTAGCCAAGTCCTTGTCTTTCTAAATCAACCATCAACGATTCAATTTGTTGTTCTGATGAAAATAAACCTGATACGACTTGTTGGTTTTCTTTATCGTAAATAGTCATAATAATCTTACCCTTTCAAATTCAAATAAGGCATCTCTCAAATGCTTAAGAAACCTTGATACACTCTCTACAGTAACCGGGCTGAGTATTTATCGCTACTCCCCAGAGGTCTCATAAAAGAGGGGTTGAGTTCCACTATTGGCTATTTATCCGCGTAAAGTCTTTTTAATAGTGAATTATTATTGTTGAGTAGACAGCGGTTGAGTTTTAATAAAAACTTATTTTTGATTATTCAAAGTTTTCTAAAAATTGAAGCGCTCGTTTTAAATTGATGGCTTTCCCGAGAACAGGGCGCCATAATTTTTCGGCATCCTTCAATCGTTCGCTTGCGTTCTCAATGGTAAATTGACCGGGATGCAGTCCTTTTTTAACTTCAGCCCAATCCAGTGGCATTGAAATGCTTGCCTTTTCCGTTGGGCGAACACTGAAAGGCGAAACGAGGGTTTGTCCGAAGCGATTCTGTAGATAATCCAGGTAGATTTTCTTTTTACGCTTGGCGGGGCTTCTTTCCAAGCTGGTAATGCGAGGAAGCTTTTGATGCACCAGGGTGGCAACCAATTGCCCGAAGTTGCGCACCGTATCCTCATCGTAGGCGGCACCCATGGGAACATAGATATGAAGGCCGCTTGCGCCGGATGTTTTACAAAGATGAGTCGCTTTAGCGGCATCCAAAACCTCATGGACAACCTGAGCGGTTTCAATCACGGAATCAAAGGAAATCTCTTCCGGATCCAGATCAATCACCATCCAATCCGGATCATGAAGCTTTTGTTGTCTAACATTCCAAACATGAGTTTCAATGCAGCCCAAGTTGGCCAGGTAAATCAGCGTTTCTTCGTTCTGACACAGCAAATAGCGTAATTCCCGATCATTCGATTCCGAATAGATGGATACCGTTTCAATCCAATCCGGCAAACTGTCGGGCTGATCCTTTTGATAAAAATGATCGCCATGAATGCCGTGGGGAAATCGATTCATCACGAACGGCCGATCTTTCAAGTACGGAAGAATGAAAGGAGCAGCCTTCTGGTAGTAGTTGGCTAAATCTTTTTTGGAATAGCCCGCTTCCGGCCAAAGGATTTTTTTAGGATGCGTAATCATTACCGTTTGCTTATTAATCGTTAAAGACTGACTTTTTTCCGCATTGGGCGATTCTTTGGCGAAAGTGGATTTCTTTTCAGGTTTCTCTGCAACGGCTTTAGAAGCGCTTGTGTTTTTAGAGGCACGTTTTTTAGTCGCAGGCTCAGCCGTTTTTGGTTGTGCTTCTTGCTCTTCTTCTTGAAGCGCTTTCGGAACCGTTAAGCCTTGCTCGCGAACCACTTGCTTGGCTGGTTTATCTTCTCTTATTTCAATGAAAACAGGCTGCCGTAAATGCCCATCTTCCGTCCACTGGCTGAATTTTACTTCGCAAACAAGCTCGGGCTTTAGCCAGGTGGCTTTTTGATTTGTAGCGGGCTTTTTCTCGAAAGGACATGTACTGGTTTCATAAGAATGAAACAGTTCTTTGAGAGCTTTTAAACGTTTGGCGGAAAACCCCGTTCCGGTATGTCCGATATACTGGAGCTTTTTATTATTGTAAACGCCTAAAATGACAGCGCCGAAGTCTTTGCGGCTGCCTTGTGGTTCTGTATAACCGCAAATAATCGCTTCTTGTCTGAGTTCGGTTTTGATTTTCAACCAGGCGGGGCTGCGCGTTCCACAGCGGTAAATGCTTTTATCGTCTTTGGCAATAATGCCTTCGATTCCTTCGTCTTCCGCCGCTTTAAAAAAGCTTTCTCCGTCTGTGTCGATGTGTTCGCAATAACGCAGTGCGGCTAGTTTCTTAGGAAGGACTTTTTTAAGTAAGGCTTTGCGTTCCAGGAGGGGGCGTGCGCGTAAATCCTCTCCATCACAATACAGGAGGTCGAATACCATATAGGTAATCTCGCTGGAGCGATTACCGGCATCCTGAAGGTGCTGAAATTGCGCATGGCCCTCTTTATCCAATGCAACAATTTCGCCATCCAGAATTAAATCATGGTCGTGAATGCCTTTAAGGGCTTCAACGATAGTCGGGTATTTCGTATTAAAGGGTTGCTGATTGCGAGAATAAAGCCTTACTGAACCATTTTCCAGCTCTGCAATCGCGCGGTAACCATCCCATTTAATTTCATAAATCCAGTCCTTTTTGCTGAAAGGCTCATCAACGAGAGTCGCCTTCATCGGGCTGAGATCGTGAGGAAAGGGATCGTCTATAGTCGAATCGTTTACTTTCTTTTTAGGGGAGGCTTTTTTGATGACAACTTTCTCAGTTGTGGCTTTTTTAGAAGCTTTGGAATGCCATTCTTTCGTTTTTTTATCTTCCGCGATTTCAGCCATCGTGCGTTGCGTTAAAACAGAGGTTTCCTGCTGCAGAATGTCGTCTTCGCTTGCTGCCTCATCCTTGTGTTTAATGAGTAACCAGCCTTTTTCATCCCGATGTGTTTTAACGAGGGCAAACTCACCGTGTAATTTTTGCCCGTTAAGTGTAAAAGCCAGTTTCCCTTTTTCCAAGCCTGCCAGTATCTGTTTTTCTGCCTCCGCACGGGTTAAGGAAGGATCGGTGGTATAGGTGCCCGTATCCCACAGCATAACGGTTCCGGCACCATAGTTTCCTTCGGGGATAATCCCTTCAAAGCCGCCGTAGTCAATCGGATGATCTTCAACCGCCATGGCCAAGCGTTTTACCGAGGGATCCAGAGACGGGCCTTTCGGAACTGCCCAGCTTTTGAGAACCCCGTCTACTTCCAGACGGAAGTCATAATGCAGGTGAGAGGCTGCATGTTTCTGGATAACGAATAGAAACTCACTTTTGTTTTTACCGGGCTTGGAGGCGTGTTTTTTCTCGGCTCCGGAAGGTTCCGGAGTTTTATCAAAGCGTCGCTTGGCTTGGTAGGTTTCCAAAGACATCATGAATTCTCCCGCACCTTAAGAGGCTTTTTTGCGTGCTCGCGAAGCGGCTTTTTTCTGAGCTGTTTTGTTGTCCTCTTCGGAACTCTTCTTGTTGGGAGCATTCTTTTTTTCGATGCTGGCTTTTAACAGGCTCATCAGGTCGGTCACCTTGGAAGGAAGCGGTTTTTCTCCTTTGGCAGTCGGTACTTTGCCTTGAACTTTTTCTTCGATAATGCGTTCGAGTTCTTCGGTGTAAGTATCCCGGAAATCTTCCGGGGTAAAGGCTTCCGTATGTTGCTCAATCAGATTCAAAGCCATTTTGAGTTCCTGGGAATCCACCTTTGCAGAGCCGGGAAGTTTCAAGTCGGCAGTGTCATGCAGTTCGTGGGCAAAGCGCAATTGATTCAGGATTAAGGCCTTACCTTGAGCCCGCACAAGGGCTAAATGCTCCCGGTTCCGAAGTACGAAGCGAGCAACTCCGACTTTTCCGGATTGCTTTAATGCTTCGCACAGGAGTGCATAAGCTCGATCGCCCCCTTTTTGGGGTTCAATGAGGTAGGGCTTTTCGTAGTAGCTGGCATCAATTTCGGTAATCAATGCAAAGGAAACCACTTCAATCATCCCGGTTTTAGTAGCGTCCGCCTTTTCAAAGTCTTCATCGGTTAGAACGATGTATTTGCCATCTTCATATTGATAGCCTTTCACGATTTCGTCGTAGGGGACCTCTTCCCCTTCTTCTTTGCATACTTTGGCGTAACGAATGGGAGACTGATCCTTTTTGTGGAGCATGTCCAAGTCCAGCGATTGTTCGCTTGAGCCGCTGTAAAGCTTGACGGGAATATTAACCAGGCCGAAACCAATGGAACCAGTCCAGATGCTTCTCATCTGTGGAGACTCCTTATTATTTGAAGTCTCATGATCATAAAGAACTGATTTCTAAGAAAACTATTCCCTGACCAGCTTAGCCGATATAGCTCATTACAGAAAATAAACGTCTACCTCAGGGTTAATCAAGGCGGATTTTTATTAACTACTGTAATTCAGAAGGAGATTTTTTAATTAAATCTATAATCTTATTAATTCCTGCTGTTGCAAATGGACTTCGACGATAATTTAATTTGGACATTTCTCAGTATAAATTTTCAATTCGTCAGGAGACATGGGGGGTAGTGTGCTTTCAAGAGAGAACTGATATCCTTCCCATGGCTGTGCCTTACCCCGAGCAGGTGTAATCCACAAAAAAGCGGGATGTTTTCCTTTTGCGGTAATACGATACCAGCGCGGAGCGGGTAAATTCGCTTTTATTGGGCAACGTGCTGTGGTGACTGCCGCGTCAGAACTTTTCAATGCCTTTAAAACGTTATTTTCACCTAAAGGAGTTGATTGATTTAAAATATAAAATGCCATTACCATTTCGCGGGCGCCGCCAGCAACAATGTTTATTGATTGATTTCCGAGGTTAATGAGACCTTTGCGTTGGAAATAGTAGCGGTCACTCATGGGTTTATCAAGCATGGTTGGCGGTAAAGCGGCCCACTGAATATCGGATGCTTTTTCCGGGTAATGCCAGTCGTAAAAGCTGTCTCGGGAAATGCTGAATGGACTCATGAGTTGGATCAAGGTTCGGGCAAATGCTTGGCTTGCGGTTGTGTTCTGATCGTCATTGTCGGAATGGTCAGTGGCAGGATTTTGCGAACAAAGTTGCAAAGCAGAGGCTTTTACGACTGCATTCAGGGGAGTGCTTACGGGTGTTGAAAGGGGGCCGGGATTTGTCGCTTCCATGCGACCCTTTTGCTCATTGGCGTTAAACATGAGTGTTACCGGGCTTGTACCGCCCCAACGATCACGCCCTTCCTTGACGGAAACCCAACGTTGGATGCCATTATATTGGGCGCCACCGGCACAGCTGTAACAAACATCGACAGGTAGCGGGCCTCTTTTTTGACTCTGATAATGAATGAAAAGGCCTTTTGCGGATACATCCACAATGGGATCTTTGGTGCAATTGCCGGAAGGGGCATACCGGCCATAGATCTCTTGCGGAATAGGTGGATTACCACTGTGTCCAGCCGGTATGAAACCTTGAGTCACAGTGAATAATCCAACGGATATTACTGCCATAAGTCGATAAGGTTGCGATAATTTCATTTCAAGAGGCCTCCACTATTCAGCTTAACATTAGGCGTAAGTTATTTCCGAAACAGATCAGTTCTCAATTTTATTTTCAGGTTTTTTGCCATTTTATGGGTTAATTTTTAGGTTAAGGGATATGAAAAGTAGGGCTGTATTAAGGCTATGTTTAGATTAGAGTGTATTAACCTGAATTGGAAAGCGTGTTATTGACTGGATTTTAAATGCGATATTGTCACGTTGACTGGTTCAATTCATCATCTCTTTCCATCTTAGCTTCTGCCCTTCTTTTTTAGACCCGATTGATTAAGCGAGACTCTCATGGATTGTTCAAGGACCAGTAACGTTAAATTTGGAATGCCAAGACCGCGAAGCCTCCGAAATTCACGAAGTCCAGGAGCTTCTGCAACAGCATCTCGTCGTTTATCTGGAGGCGTAGAAGCAGCAGCGAGTTCTACCCCTGACGTTGATAAATTCGATCCCAATGTGGTCCATACAATGAAAAGAGCTAAGGGCAGTTATCGGTATGCTGGACCGATAAAAAAGGAAGATGCGGAGAAGATGGATGAGAAGGCTTTAGCTGAAAAATGGAGTGCGTCAGGCTTTCGAAAACCCAAGAAGGTTGACCGCAGTAATCGATTAGATGATGCTGCAATTAAAGCCCTCTTAGAAGAAGAGGGTGCGGAGTTTACTCCTTCCGAATCGGGAGATAGTTCTTCTATGGCTAGTTCTGGAGAATCCTCCGGTGAACTCTCTGAAGGGAGCCATTATCGTGCCGCGCGAACATCGAGACCAACATCCAGTAGACGAACTGCCCAACCCCTTAGAAAGAGAGTACGACGATCCGGGTCTCACTCAGGGAACTCTCTTGTTGCAAGTCAATCAAGTAGGGTAAGGGAGGTGGCAAAAACATCTCATGCCTCCGGTTCAAAACCTAAAAAGGCCAACAGGTCCTTGTTAAGCCGAGAAGTCGTGGTAGATTCGGAAGATCCGATCGAGGATGAGCAGGGAAAGTGGAACGAAGCATTACGCAAAGCGAAACCGCTTTCACGGCAAGGCCTGAAAGAATTGGTAGCAGGTAAAGCAGAATCAAAACCCAAACCTAATCCCGTTCATAAAAACACTTCCGCACCACGGGCTTCGAACAGCAGAGCAGCTTTGCCTGCTTCAGTACCGGACGCTGTTGGCAGAAGAGGTTCCAAAAGTATCGTTGGACAATCAACCCGCTCCCGAACAACAGGCATAGCCGTATCTTCGATTGAACAAGCTCGAAAAAAAGCGTTGCAAGCTACTCTTTTCTCTGAGGAGTATTCGTCTCAGTTCGTTGAACAATCAAGGCTCTTTTTGTCAAATCCTTCAAAAGCGGCGGCAGCAACATTATTGAAGCTGAGACCCGTGCCAGAGATTGACACGACGGGTTCCCCATTATCGAACTCAGGCTTGGTTTTAGAGAGTGCATCGTCACTCAGGGGGCAGAGATCACCTTTTCAGAAAAGTTCCTCAGCGCCGCCCCAGGCAAACCCTATACCTCCACGCGCGGCCAAATCTCCAGTCCTGCCACGTACAAGCCCCAAAAGCCCACGGCGGACAACACCAGTTCCTGGAATGGCAAACGTTTTGGAAACGACGGAGAAAGATTACACTCCCGTCGTCTCAACGTCTCCATTTCAATTACCAAAAGGAACCTCTCGTCCTCGTCGTTCAAAAACTCCGAAGACTTATGTTGATGCGGACGTGCAAACAGACTCTCGTTTAGGAAGTCCTGGAGCAAGAAGGAAATCCAAGACTCCTCCTGCTCCCGTTGTTCTTCCATCCATTAATACTTTACTTCCTCCCGATAATCCTGAGTTGCCGGTGCAGGGTTCAGAGCTTCTGTTGAATACTCCAGTATCACAAGCGATGCTCAGTGCTTCTCCTCTTGGACTACACAGGTCTGCAAACTCTCAGACACTCTTCCATCAGCCGTCTGCTCCGGCCCCACGTCTGCCACAATATGCACCAAGAGCAACTAATTCGACTGAGGCTCGTGAAGCGTATCAAGCCAATATTCTAAGGGCAAGTCGTGCTCGGACGTTGACTGATGAGCTAATTGACGCTGTACCGGAATTAGAAGGTAGTCCTTACTCTGAAGCGCTTAGGCAGAGTAAGGCCGTCCAATTAAGTATCATTCTAGACAATGATCATTTGATGCGTGAGTTATATGGAAACCATCCTGGGCTTGCTCTGCCTGATGTGGGCTTTGATGATGAACAATTTATACAGGCGCGTTTACAAAGAGGCCCTTCTCCTCCTTCGGAAAATGCACCAGGCGGTGGACGTGAGTATAACGCGCTTAAGGCTCTTTCCGATTCCCGAAGAAGATAGATAATCGTTTACAAAGATTTTCGCTTTAGGAGTTCACTCCAAAAGCCTTGCCAATGGCGGTTGTAACTGCCAAGGCGATAATGCCCCATAAGATCACACGGATTGCCGCTTTTACCGGATTGGCTTTTCCCAATTTTGCACCAATTAAGCCGAGTAATGCTAAAAAAACGATAGAAGAAATTGAAACCCCCGTCATTAAAAACGGATCCGGAACAATAAGAACCATCAAAATGGGCAAGGCCGAGCCGATGGCAAACGCTGCTGCCGATGCTAAAGCGGCCTGTATGGGTCTCGCTTTTGAGGTGTCTAATATTCCTAATTCGTCTCGGGTATGCGCTTGCAGGGCATCGTGGCTCATGAGCTGCTCAGCGACCTGTAAGGCCAAACTGTGATCAAGGCCCCGTTTCATATAAATGCCAGCCAGCTCTTTCAACTCTCCGTGATGATCGTCCAGGAGTTCTTGCTTTTCTCTTTCAATATCAGCTTTTTCGGAATCCGCCTGTGAGCTGACGGATACGTATTCACCCGCAGCCATGGATAGAGCGCCCGCCACTAATGCCGATGTTCCGGCAATCAAAATACCACTATGGGATCCATTTGCAGAAGCAACACCCATAATTAAGCTGGCCGTTGAAATAATGCCATCGTTAGCACCTAAAACAGAGGCTCTAAGCCAACCTGTATGCCCCTCCGAGGTGTGGATTTCCGAGTGTCGTTGTTTATGTTGCATAGTTATCATTCTAATTCAGGAATGCATTTGGAGTGAATGCCATTCTGAGTGTTAAGCGTAAAATTCTATTTTCATTCTTCTTTGGAGGCACTGTATAGAGCGTGATGATTGTGAAATTAGTGCGGAAAGAGATTAAGTCTTAAAGTCTTTAATGGCAATAGAGTGCCTCCCTTGGATTTTATAGTATCAAAGAACAATTTATCATCATCTAAAAAATGTCAGGATTCTATACGTATGTCAATGAATCTGTCTGGAGATGTAACCCATGCTTCAAGTATCCCGGAAAGCGTATTAAGCAAGCGGAAACGTCGAGGTTCTGAAGCTTCCTCTGCCTCGTCGTCATACTCCGCATCAAGCTCTCGGGCCCGTACACCTGCATTGTCCGATGCTGGTTCTAATGACGACTTCGCGTCTATTTCACAAAAAATAAGTACTAAACTTGAACCGGTCCAACAGAGCGAATTTGAAAGACTCAAAGCCAAGCTGGATCAAGAATATCAGGCAAAGCTTGGAAAGCTCACAGGCAAGCTTACAAACCATTTCAGTAAAAAAATTCAGAATAGGGCCTCTAGAAAATTAATAGAAAGAGACGCCCGAGTGCAGGAGCAACGACACACAAAAAAATCAAGGCGCACTGCTCCTGCATCACAACCCCCTGTACAACCCCAGCTTATGGCAAGCCCAAGTAATCCAAGGGGATTAATGCAACCGCATCAAGCTTCTACAACGACAAATACAAACCCTCAACAGCTTGGTAATCCTTATTCACAAAATTCTCAAATGCTTGCCCCTGCTCAAATGCCTGTAACGGCTATTACTTCTCAGTATGGTAATTCTTCTATTTACCCTCAACCAGCACCAGGATTCCCGCATGGAACACCAAGACTTACCAAGGAATTAGCAAAAGCAATGATGGACCAAGACCCGGATTGCTTTATTAACAACCCTGAGCTTCTTGCTCAAATATATCGTCGGCCAGTTCACGCTTCAAGTTCACCGGCACTCCTGGCCATGGATAGCAATTCAATAGCAGCTCCTCCGGGTGCAGTAATGCAGCACTGGCCTCAAACAATGGATGGTCAAAGTTATCCCAATTTGATAAATTGGTCATCTGTTGCTCCGAGTCCAATGTCTGCTCCGGGACATGCGGTTTCCGCTTCAACTCAAATGGGAGCCATGGACGGGAGTCAACATCTTCTCCCGCAACACATGACAGCATTGAGGACGAATAATGGCTTCAGTCTGGATCTGCGCCAGTTGACTCAATTTCATAGGGGAACTTTCCCTGCAAGCCCAGCGACATTCCGTCCTGCACCTCAAAGAACAGATACTTCACCAACCCTGGGACGCACAAACAGCGATTTGTCCTCTACAGTGCTTGGAAACGGAAGCCCTCAACAGACTTTGCCAAGTACAAGTCCTCCAAAGGAGTTTCCCTTCTCCTCTAGTCCGCCTCAATCGGGGGGCTACGGAGCTCACTCGGCATCCAATCAACCGTCACCAGGCGTGATAAGAGGTACTCATCAGGCATCCAAACCAAACCAATCAAGTATGGCTAATTCGGCTGTCAGGCGAACAGGTAAAAATTCACAACCAGAAATGGTTGGTCCTATTTTATTTCCCTATGGCTTCCCTACGGCAATACCTAATAAGCCCCCATCTCCCGCTACAAAATAATCTGGAAATAAAAGTCTATTGGAACGCTATCCGAGTGCTTTTTGTTAAAAGATAGTCGGGATTCGTGCTTTACTCTTTTTCTTTCTCTTTTTTGGGATGAATTTTCGGGAGCGTGATGACCAAAAGATCACTGTGGGGATCGACGTGGAATTGAGCATTCTTGAGGTCCACCTTGCCGGGTGGCAGCAGGACTTGGTGGAAAACTGAATTGTGGCTTTCCTGGCTTTCTTTGGAGTGCTTGTTTATTTTCGCATGCTTTTTTTGCTCACTCCCTTCAATGAGTAAAATGTCTCCTTTTCTGACACTCATCTTAATTTTATTGGTGGAGATATGGGGATTGGGCATAATGACCTGAAGATTTTTGCCCATATCCAGCACACTCAGATCCGTCGCAAGAGGCATTATTGCCGGGAATCTGATTTCAGGAAAAACGGGTTCGGGCAAGGTGAAAAATGGATCATTCAAGAAGGGAGAAGGGGTAGAAAAATTTGCTTTGGGAGAGGCGAGTGTAAAAAACATTGCGGGCTCCTTTCCGATCGTGAGGATTGGCAAAAGGTAGTTTAGCGAAAATGTATTGAGAACAAATTGAGGGTGTAACGATTCTGGTTTACCTTGATTTTAAGATGCCGTTTACTTGTTTCGATTGGAATAGCAAGCCTGCAATTGTTCTGCGAAATTTGACTTAAATCAAGGCGGATTGAGGGTACAACCTCTAAAATTCAAGTACTCCCACTATAGAGTATAAAGAGGATTGAATCATGTTCCAAGCATTAACTCAATATCACAGTTTATTAGAGAACTGTACCTTTGAATCCGACAAGCCAGTCATCAATAACTTGCTGGAGGTAGGTGCCACTCAGGTGAAACGAGTAACTCTTAAAGGAGGAACGGAACTCAAGTGCCACCAGACCAGCGATCAGGTTCTCGTGGTTTGGTTACGAGGAAAAGCCTCTTTTACTGCCAATGGTGAAACGTTCATTATGCATCCCGGTTCTCTGTTGGAAATGCCATCGGGAACGCCTCATGGGGCCACCGCTGAAACCGATTGTGTGTTCATCGTTTTAAAATTCAAAGCGTAGGTCACTTATAATAAAGTCATGATTTTTCCGGGTGATCACGGTGTTCGGGAGATACGCTGCCGTCACATGGGTAGGGAAAAGTGTATGAGACATTAGGGTATCATTGCTCATCATTTGATACCGGAAAGGAAAGTCCCGATGACCATCAGTAAGACCGACCAGCTGCAAGTTTGTGCAAGCCTGCTTCAGGAGCACCGGCAAATGGAGGCCTTGTTGGCAAAACTAGAGCAGGAATTATCTTGCCTTAATCATGATCGGCTTGAATCACTGGATGCGATACGCTTCCTGATGACTCAAATTGAGCCGGAAATGAATACCCATTTTGCTTGTGAGGAAAAGGCACTGTTCCCGGCAGTTTCACCGTATCATCCTATGGTCTTGATGGAAGCGGAACACGAGGAATTAGTGACACTTCGCGAGACTTTTCTGGAACTCTTAGGACAGCCGTCATTGGACGCCGAGACAATAAACAAACTGCAAGCTGTCGGGGCCCGCTTTACCAGTGATATGCTGGATCATATCGGGCGGGAGGATGCCGGAATTTTTCCGGCTTGTGAAAGCGCGTTGTCTGACTATGAGAAACAAGCCGTTCTTGAAGGGATGATGCAAATTCGCGCTGAGGCCAAGCAAGTGCCTACGGCACCGATTAGCCGTCCGGAACGTTCTTTTGAGGCATTTCAAGTTGATCTGAACAGTCCGGTCCAAAGGCCGGTTTTCTCGGAACGCCTGTCGGGTACTGAGTGCCTGGAGATTAAGCATTTAACTATCCGGGCGGGACAATCTATTCCGGCCCATTGGTCGCCCAAACAAGGTACCTTGATTTGCCTCAGTGGACAAGCACGTTTTAGCAGTAATGGTCTGGAAAATGAATTAAAACCCGGTACGACCGTGGTAATGACTCCGCAATTGCTGCATGCGATTCAGGCGGAAACGGACTGCCATTTGCTTTTACTGCTTCGATAAAATTCGTTGTTGATATAAGTCAAGGCTTTTTTAAATAAAGGCGGCTAAGCTGGAGTTATGGAACAGAGGAAAGTTCAATGAGTTCTTTAACCAAATTGACGCCCGCGGCAGATGTCCCCGCTCATCAAGCTCCTGGTCATTGGGTGCTGGCCCGCTTGGGCAAACGCATCCTTCGGCCCGGTGGCTTGGCTTTAACCCGAAAAATGATAGAAGCATTAAACATCGGCTATAGCGATAAAGTGGTGGAATTTGCACCGGGCCTTGGTATGACCGCTAAGATGACGCTTGAGAAGAAACCGGCCAGCTATACCGCTATTGAACGAGAACCTAAAGCGGCTGAGCAGGTGCGGCAATATCTCAAAGGTGATACTCAAACCTGCATAACGGCGAGTGTACATGAAACCGGCTTAGAGAGCTTGTCTGCTACCGTGGTTTACGGGGAGGCCATGTTATCCATGCAGTCCGATGGGCGGAAATGTGAAATTATGCGGGAAGCGGCACGCTTATTGCCAATTGGTGGGCAATACGCCATTCATGAGTTGTGTCTTACGAATGTTACGCCTGAACTTCAGGATACTATTCACACAGAGCTTTCCCGGACACTTCACGTAGGAGCAACCCCAATTACGCGGGAGCAGTGGCAGCATCGATTAGAACAGGCGGGCTTTAAGGTTAAGCGGGTTTATACTGCCCCCATGGCGCTGTTGGAACCGGGCCGGATTCTGCGAGATGAAGGTATACGCCAAAGCATCCGATTCTTTTTTAATCTGGCGCTTGATCCTGAAGCCTGTACTCGAATCTTCCGAATGCGCGCCCTGTTTCAAAAATATAAAAACCATTTGTCTGCCATTGCCATTATTGCCGAAAAACAGTAGATGCTTAAAACATAAAACAACCTATTTACGAGTCACGGGCCTGAATAGTTCAAGAGCCACCCTAAATGGGCGGCTCTTGAACTATTGCTTCTATTTTTGAACATTAAATTTTACGGGTTCTCATCGATCAGTCCCGGTTCCATAACGGACCAGCCACCTTTCAAACCAAATACAAACCAGGCTAGGGCCAAAACCCCTACGGCGAAAATGGTATCACCAATCATGCGCATCCAACGCAGCGTGTCCATTAGATCAGTTTTGGTGAATTCAGCGGAACGGGCATACCACATCCCATGCTCAACGCTCGCCCAGGTTTGCAATAAACCCCTGGGCAGGTCGGAGAGCAGTACCATCAGGGCAAGCCCTATATTAATGCACCAGAAGCCAATAGAGAGCCATTTTGTTTTCCAGATGTGTCGGGTAGCCAATCCCTTCAAACAAAACAGCATCAACCCTACCCCGAGCATGCCATATACTCCGAACAGGGCCGTATGGGCATGAACGGCGGTCGTATTGAGTCCTTGCATGTAGAAAAGCGCAATGGGTGGATTAATCAGGAATCCAAATAAACCGGCACCCACTAGGTTCCAAAAGCCAACCGCAATAAAACAAAAGATGGGCCATTGGTAAGCTTGAACCCAATGAGCAGCTCGAGTGAGGGTCAGGTTTTCGTAGGCCTCGAAACCAATCAATACCAAGGGAACGACTTCGAGCGCGCTAAAAGTGGCACCTAATGCCAGCACACCCATAGGGGTTCCGGTAAAGTAGAGATGGTGAAATGTTCCAATAATGCCGCCAAACAGAAAAATAATGGTTGAAAATAATACGGCAGCCGTAGCGGTGGTTGTTTGTAGCAAGCCCATTCGGGTAAACAGGAAAGCAATGGTAACGGTTGTAAAGACTTCAAAAAAGCCTTCTACCCAGAGATGAACCACCCACCATCGCCAATATTCGGCCATGGCTAAATTACTGTGCTGTCCGTAGAAGAGGCCGGGAATATAGAAAATAGGAATAGCTGCGGAAGCGATGACAAATAAGCCCAATAGATGCTTGGACTCTCCGGCAGTCTTGAAAGCAGGTCGGATAGCTCGCCATACAAGTCCCAGCCATAGGAAAAGGCCCACTAGCAGAAAACACTGCCAGAACCGACCCAAATCGAGATATTCATAGCCTTGGGTACCGAACCAGAAACTTTGCGTTAAGCCCATATGCTGAACCACGGATGACCATTCCCCGAAAAGGGAGCCCACGACGATAATCAGCAAACAGATGAATAAAAAATTGACTCCCGCCCGTTGGTAAGGAGGCTCATAATTGGAGATTGCAGGGGCGATAAACAAACCCGTTGCCAGAAAAGCAGTGGCAATCCAGAAAATAGCCAATTGCGTATGCCATGTTCGAGTTACCGCATAGGGCAACCACCGATCCAGCGGGATTCCATAAAAGCCAGAGCCTTCAACACCGTAATGGGCCGTAATGGCTCCTAACCCTACTTGGGCAACAATGAGGGCCATGACCACCCAGAAATATTTCAGCGTGGCTTTCATGGATGGGGTTGGGCTCAATGCCAACAGCGGGTCTCGATCGGAAATTTTAACCTCTTCATGATCATTTTTGCGGTTAGCCGCGTAATACCAGACTAAACCGCCAATCCCGGCAAGCAGCAAAACGAAGCTGATTACGGACCATACTACGATGGGACCCGTCGGCTGATTATTAATCAAAGGTTCTGCGGGCCAGTTTTGCGTATAAGTTATTTGTCCGCCGGGGCGATTTGTAGAGGCTGCCCAGGATGCCCAGAAGAAAAAGGCGTTCAGTTTCCGCTGGTTATCTATACTGGGAACCTTATTGGCCGGAATTGCATAAATGTCTCGAAGCCGGACAATGGCAGGGCTGGTATCCTGACCAAATAAAGCTGCATAATGGCTACCTACCGATTGGATGGCCCTGGTTCTTAACGAAGAGAGGGTCAATGTCTGTTTTTGCTTGTCATAGGTGTTGGTTCGCATCAACTGCGTGACACGGGCCTGGAGCATGGCCGATTGCTCAGGGGATAGTTGACGATAATCCGCCTTTCCATACTCTTGTTTTGCCCAAGTATTTAAGTAAAATTCCGCTTCACGGTGTATCCAGTCCGCAGTCCAATCGGGTGCAACATAGGAACCGTGCCCCCAAATACTACCGACATGTTGTCCACCCATTGATTGCCAGATATTTTGTCCATCCTGAATATCCTTTCGGCTGAATATTACCTGTCCCTCTTGGCTAACGATTTGCTTAAAGATGGGTGGAGCTTGTTGAAAAATTTCCCAACCGTAATAGCCTAGAACAGAGAAAGAACCGAGCAAAACAATTGCCAATGTCATCCAAAGTTTGAAATAACGCATAAATCTTCCCAACCCCAATACTCAAAAAATATTTAAATAGTATAAACACAATCTTTTAAATACTTCAACGTTGATCAAAAATTATGTAGGTCAAAAAACGATCAATACTGGACTGATCGCTATACCAATGGTCATGTCTTTACTGAAATGTATGGGGAACACGCTAATCCTGTCTGGCATTTTTTCGCATTAAATAACCTGCTTCGGCTTTGGACTCCTTTCTTGTTTTTTCAGGGGAATATGATTGAATAGTTGTGCTTCCATGCGAGGTGTCTCTTGCTGTAATGTAGTGATACCGAGAAAAATCCAGCCTAATGAATCAATTTGATCTGATATGAACGTTTCATCTGCCAGCGAAAATGACATGATTCTTTTTGTCGTCAATCCCAATTCTGGGCGCTTTCGTTCCAGCGGTTTAACGGGATTTTTGGCAAAAAAACTAAAAAACCAGGCCCACGAAATTTTCGTGCCGAAGTCTCCCCATGAATTGCGGGAAAAACTGCCTGAAAAACTTAAAAATCCCAACCTGTCTAAGGTTGTTATCGCCGGTGGCGACGGAACGATTATGGATCTCCTGCCCTTTTTGGCGGAGTATCCTCACCTGAAAATCGGGATTCTTCCTTTGGGAACCGGGAATCTGCTGGCTCAAAATCTCTCGATACCGATCGATTTAAAAGATGCCTTAAAGGTTGTTCTGAAAGGTCAATGTCAGGCGGTTGATCTCTGTCGAATCAATGAGAAGTATTTTATTTTGAATGCGGGTGTTGGAGCGGACGCCGATATTATGGCCCGTGCTCAAAAAAGTAAAACGAAGCAGTATTTTGGCGTCTGGACTTATGTCGTGGAAGGCGCAAAGCAGCTTTTTTTGCCTCGATTCGCCAAATTTCATGTTGAAGCGGACGGTCAACACATCCATGCGCGCTCGGTCGGCGTCGTTTGTTTCAACGCGGGCGGAAAAGTGGGTCGTAACTTGACGATGATTCCCAATGTTTTGCCCGATGACGGGCTTTTACATGGCTGCATTCTTCGCGTGGATGGCCTGTTTGATTTTTTCGTGGGCTTGATTCAAATTCTCAGCGGCAGGCAAGGTCATAAACGAGATCCTGTTCAGCATTTTCGGGCAAAAAAGATTACGATCACCTCTCGTCCTCTGATGAGAGTTCAGGCTGATGGTAATGTGATTGGTAAAACGCCGGTTACAATGGAAGTTTTGCCATGTCAGTTGCAATTTTTAGTCGAGCCACACAATCATTAATCGAATTTCTTTAAGAATAAGCACCCGATGGCGATTGAGCAATCAATCAGGCTTTTTTTCAATCTGAGATTCTGCATCGGAGAAGCTTTTTTGGAAGGTGTCCAATCTGGACGTTCCACCGTTAATGACGCGGAGCAACTGCGTATAGTTTTGATCCTTCATCGCACTGAGCATTTTATCTTTATGCTCATAAATGAATTCCACGAGAATTTTAGCGGCGATATCGGGATCGTTCATTTTCTCAGGATTCGTCACAAGCTCATCGCCCAAGCCGACTTTGTTGGAGTAAAGCTGATAATTTGTGCGCCCCGTCAGCTGAAGGTATCCCCGACCTTTGAACTGAGCGCCTTCGCCGATGCCGTTGTTGCCGAGGTCTTTTCTAAAATCGTACAAGGAAAAAGGCTGACCTCCGGGAATCGTGTTGTATTTGGAAGGATGCTCCGATATCGGGATTAAACGTCCGCATCCCACTTTTACCGTTGCCAGGGTAGCGGCTAACAGATGCAAATCATTCAAGCCTTTTTGTTGAAATGCTTGGAGAATTAAGTCGAGATTCTGATTTCGAGTATCCGGGTTATCACTAGGGAAGATGCTTTCCGCGATTTTCTGAGCGCGGATTTTGTAATCCTCAGCCGGATTTCTGTGATAGCTGTGATACTTTGTGCTCGTAACTCCGCCAGAATCGAGATTTTCAACTTTCGAGACGTTGGCCGCAATCGTATTCGCATCTTGCACGATTTCTTTGTCTTTTTCCGGTTTGAGTTGCTCGTTGATTTTTTCTGTGAGGCCGTAGAGCATCGTGCTCAGCTCGCTGATGGTGTGATTCAAAGTGTTAATGGTGAGTTGCAGCTCAGCGACTGTCTTTTGAAGATCCGCGATTTGTTTGTAGGATGCCGCGAACTTGGCATTGATGAGTTCGGAAACTTTGGAGATTTTACTGTTCAAAATCCCCATAATGCCCATCAGTTGTTTTTGACTGAGCTTGTATTGATTGGACAATGCTTTTTGTTCCGCAGCGGAAAGTCCCAAGGTCTGGCTGATATTGAGCGTACTGCCGTTGTCGACCTTGATATTTTCAGCATTAAGCGAGGTTTGTGCGAATGTGGGATATGAAAAATCATTTAAAAGTAAAATCAGGGAAAAACCAGTGTACAGAGCGCGTTTTAGAGTCACGGCTTAGTCTCCGTCACTCTGGATGTTAATTTTGCTGCCATGATTCGACTCAACATGATCAACGGAAAAGGAGCTGGATGTGCTGTGTTTTCCATTTTTGATGTTCATGTCGCTTTGATTATCAGATTTGAGATTCGAGGCATTGAATGCATTTTGCGGATTTTTTGCTTCTGCTTGAGCCGGAGTCGTTTGAGATTGCGCGGAAGTTTGTGTGGATTCAACGTGTGGGGATTCGGATGGTTTATGCAGGAATGTGTAAGCGGCGATGGCGACGATCACAAGGAGTCCGATTAAGGGGAGGAGCGGGAATTGGCGAAGCTCGCGTAAGCTTTCGGGAACAATACTCCACCAGGAGCCAGCTTCTTCACTCATACAATTTTCCCTTACTGCCAATGACTCTTCTTTAGAGAAAGTATAGGTAAAAATTTAAGAACAGTCATTATGCAGCCACAAAAAAGCGAAGCGATCAAACACTTCGCTTTTTCGTATGGATTTATCGATTAATGCTTGATGTAATCACTGGATGTTTTCTGGTCTGCATCTTTCAGAATATTATGCCGATTCTCGTAGCTGTTGTTGCCGTTACGATGCTGAATCGTATCACCCTTATTGTGTTTGCGATGCTCTTGATTCTTCTCGTCGTCTCGGCCAGGGTAACCGCCGGACATTTTTCCAGAACGGGACATACAGTACCTCCCATTATTGGTGTCATTATCAACTTAGCATTATTTCAGATTAATCCAACCCGCCAAGTTGCTAGACCTCGTGCAGCCTTATGGGATGCAAGTTTTGGCGATTCTTAAATGAACGGATGAGTATCCTTTTCTATAGCGAATCAACATGAGCTTTGTCCGTAGAGTGTAATTGTTTGATGAGTCGAAGATAAAAACTTTGGATTGTTGTGAGAAAATGCCAGCGATGTCCGAAACAGGAGAGATGAATTATGGATAGTATGCGGCGTTGGGTTTCAACCCTTTGCACAATTCTGCTGGCTCCTTGGACGATTTACTTTGCGTACCAATACTATTTGTTTAATCAGGCAGCGGCAGCTCATCACACACATTTTTACAATGTATTCGCGAACCTCAATGCGGCGATGTCGAGCCTGGGGTTGATCAATCTATGGTTTGTCGGATTTGTGACCTTAGCCTTACTGGCTTTGCTGCTTCGACCCACGCGATAAACGGGATTTCAATTAACTCGGTTCTCGGATTTATCGGCTTGAGGCATTCGCGTTTGCATTGACGGAAAAAGCGGGAGCGGAGGTGCCGGATTGCGGGACAGCCCAGACCGCATGAGGTTTTTTTGCTTCATCGTCTTGCGCTTTGTCGAAGACAACTTTCGTATCGACAAAGGGACGAATAAACGTATTCCCAAAAATAGACGCGGAAATACTGACCACCGTTTGAGCATTTTCCAGAGTCACCGATCCGGGTTTGAAGGTCTTGGGTTTCAGAACCGGTAAGGCGCGTTTTGCAAGGTATCCTCCCAAAAGGAAGGAGGCAAAATGGATGACGGTGGTGACGGCCTGATCCAGGAATTCCTGGAAATCCTGGTCTTTGCGGTCTTCGGGTTTGACCTTCTTTTTCCGGCTTTCCAAGTCCACGATAATCGGGCTGAAGATCAAGGGGCCGATCGGTTCCAGAAAAGAGAGGAGAGGCACCGTTTCCGAGAGAAGTTTTTTGTCCGATAAAATTTGTTTTGGATTTCTCAGAAGTCGGGGAAGGCTCGTAATAAAATGAGTGGATTGAAGTGTCGTCATAATAGATTCATTTAAACACTAACAATCGATGCTGCCGAATGAGTCGAAAGTCTCATACCTGTTTTACCTAAACATACTATTTATTTGATAAATTGGCTCCTTTTGCTAATAGCCGTTTTTCTAAGGGTTCATGTTCATCCTTTGTCTAATTTAGTTTGAGTTGCAACGTGCTAAGCTGAGGCCACCATCATAAGGAGAGCTTGTATGGTCTCATTGATGTCGAATTATCCTTTGCCTCCTCTGGGTCCGTTTCCGGGAAACCGATCCCTCGAATCGAACAGTATGCCGAAGCCAACATCAGCCCCGGCATTGATACCGCCCGTGAGTGATTCCAATTTCGTACACGGTTGGAAGCAAGGTATACAGGATAACGAAGACCATTGGCCCTTAACGTTCTTTATGGGTTTGGGTTATATGTTGCTGAATTTCATCCCCGCCTTGAGGACGAAATGGAGTAAAGCCCGTAAAATAGCGCTCGCCAATATGGCGCTGATGGTGACGATTACCCAGTTGTTGGCGATGATGAAGGCGTATGGTCGGAAGCCTTCAAAACCGATTGTTTTTGCCTCAGCCGATACTTATACCGCCTCGAAATAATCGGAATTTAATTTTTTAATAATGTAGTGCTGATCCTCGCTGGTGCCGACATTACAATCGATCATCAATTCGGCGAGCTGCTGCCCCTCAATGAGGATAATGCGTGAGGCGATTTTGTCCACATACTCGCGGGCTTCTTTGGTGAAGCGAGATGTCGTCATAAAAACGCCCTTCTTCGCGCGAAATCCTTCCAGGCTTCCGGCGAAGGCCTGGACTTCCGGACGCCCCACCGGATTTTCCCAGCGCTTGGCCTGGATATAAATGACATCCAGCCCGAGCTTGTCTTCTTTAATGATTCCATCCACCCCGCCATCGCCGCTACGACCGAGGATTTGTGCGGCATTTTTTTGAGAGCCGCCGTAGCCCATCGCAACCAAGACATCCACAACCACTTGTTCAAAAAAGGCGGGGGAGACCGTTTTGATTTTTGCCAGCAGATCCGCCGCCAGATTTTGCCGCAGGGTTTGATAAAGGCTCTCAAGTGCCTCTTCAGGGATTTGGTTTGATGTGTCGCGAGCCACGCAAAGGTCATTCCCGCGCAGGCGGGAATCTTTCCCTTTCAAATTCCACGAGCTATAAAGGGTATCCGTTATGTCGGACTGTTTTTGTATCGAAAGATCCTCTCTGGCCGCCGAGTTTACGCTACGCGGCTGAGATTCCCGCTTTCGCGGGAATGACGTTTTTTGAATGTCTGCACGACTTTTCGAAAAGGCAGGGAATCGCGATCGCTTTTTTTCGCCAGGCTTACGGAGCGAGTCCTGAAAGTCCGGGAACTGTTTTAAAAAATGAGTATTGATAGCCTCGGGTTTGCGATGGAGTATGTCCAAGCCGCGCGGGGTGATTCTGCACCGCCGCCGACCGGCGCTTTGGATGAGACGCGCCCGGGTCAGATAGGTCCTCGCCCATCCAGTTCGATGATTAAAAAGCGCTTCCTGTTTGCCAGAGACGCGTTTTACTCGATCCGTGTCATTCAGGTTAAAATGCCGGGCGAGGATTTTAATGAGCTGCTGTTGTGTGTAGGCTTTCCGGTCTGCCAGGTGATGGAGCAGGGGAAGCATGATGGCGTCGTGATTGGGTATCATCTGACTCTGTCTATCCATTGGAAATGAAATCAAGGACACGGGCCTGATCGCGCGGGAAAAAGCCGCACGCCGTTTATCGAGCGATCCATACGCGTTTCAACCGGGGCTTCCGATTATTCCGAACCTGTTGACTCTTCCCTGACAGGGGAACAGGTGGAAGGAGCGCCTTGTGAAGCGAGTATAGCCCTATGTCCTGAATTCATTTATGATGCGTAACCCTCACCAATCGGTCTGAATCCCTTGTACGTCGGTTTTTTGAGGATTGGTGTTTTTGTTTTCCTCACGGTCCGTCTTTTATTTGGGTGTCGGTTACAGACGGTTCGTGTTTCCACATTGACTATGAGCTGCAACCCGGGTTGCATACCATCCGCTCCAAGAGGGGATTCGTTTTTCCAAAAAACAAATCAGAAAAAAGGATCAGTCCGGATGCGCTAGGGGAATTGGCTTTCGGTGTTTCTCGTCCACTGTCTGGGCTTGGAAGCTAGCATCGCCTTCCTTGGGTGGGGAAACCATCAATTCGGTGCGGGGCATCCTTTATTTAAACTGATACATGAACTATAGCATTGATTTTGACCAAAAACGAAAATCTATAAAACGTTGTCAATACAGGGTTTTCGGGTTTATTTTTGATGGGGATATACAAGTTATAGTTCAATAGTAAGGAAGACTCATTACTTTTGTTTACCCATTGTAATGAGATCGTGCCCTCCACAACCGGAGGGTGGACAAGGCAAATCCGGGGATTTCTATTGGATGGATGGACGAGTGCGAAACGGCGCGCCTGGCGAGTATTCACGCGGAGGGAGTTCTGTGAAGATAAGAGCCTTGAATCTCACCACCGGAATGAATATCGTTTAAAACCCGGTTTGCTGTGAGTTTTCAGGCATTCGGAAACCGATCCGTTCATAAGCCATGATCCAATTGAAGGGAGAACGATTATGACGAAATCGATAAAACGGGATGCACGTCACCCGGCGAACGGTCAGGGAAGCGTCGGACGAGGCGGCCGAGACAAGCAGGGTCGCCCGCTCACCCAAGACGGTCATCCGGACCATCGTATTAAATCCGAAAAGTAAAAATAAACCATTAGGGGGCTGGGGCATGCATGGCCAGCCCCCGCCGATTTAGAAAGAAGGATATTGAGTATGGACCGCGTACAAGAAAGCACACAGATTCAAGCCCCGATTAAAGACTGTTTTGCCCAGTGGATGAAGTTTGAAGAGTTCCCGCTCTTTATGAAGCACGTGAAAAGCATTACCAAATTAAGCAACAACCTTTGGCATTGGAAAGTCGATGGACCCCTTTCAGCAATAGGAGTGCCTGCCAAATTGGAATGGGATGCCGAGATGCAGGGCCTTGAGCCGCAATACATGATTTCTTGGAAAACCGTGTCCGATTCCGCCGTGAAAGCGGCCGGTGAAGTGCACTTCCAGGAGATTGGCCCGAATATCACAAAGGTGACTTCCGCCCTCGTGTATCAAGCGCCGATGGGTGCCGTTGGCGAAATGGTCGCGAAACTATTCAGCAATCCCGATGCCATGGTGAAAGAAGACCTCGAAAACTTTAAGCGACTGGTGGAAGCGAAATCTCCGGCCATGGCGGCTATTTAGAAATCGCATCATCAATTCAAGAACTGAGGGGTTGTGGCTTTTGCCGCAACCCTTTTGCTATTGTGCAATTTGTCTGTTGCGCGATAGAAAAGCACAGTTTTGCGAAAAACAGTCCTGCTTTAGGTCATGCTGCGCATAGTCGCAGCATCCAGAAAGATGGGGTTTTATCTGGATTCCGCGACTAGCGCGCGGAATGACTGCGGGCTTTTATAGACCGTTTTCCGCCTCCGCCTGCCATTGCCGGATAAAGTCTTCCGTAAACAGAGCGCCCCATGCGTCCGACGATAGAAAGAGATGATACAGCCGGGATTTTGCGCAGAGCGGATTTTTAGCAAAAAACAGCGCCTTGAGTGTATTCAACTGCATTTGCATGTGTTCGATAGTGGTGAGCATGCGGAAGGCTTTGATTTCTTCCTGTCGTTCCAGTTCCAGGATGGCTTTTAAAAAGATTTTGGTTTCTACGGTGAGCGTTTTTGGCAGTGTTTTAAGCAGGCTTTCTAATAAACGGGTTTGTTCATCCGTGTAGCAAAATTCTTGATAGGTCTCGTGATCGAATCCCAATTCGGCATCCATGGCGCTTCTCCAGCTTACTCACAAAAAAGCCGCCCCGTGAGGGGTGGCTGGGAGTTAGAACGCCGTAACCAAACGACTGCGGCACATTTTAGCCGAAGCTTGGACATGTTGTGCCGCCCCCCAGCCATAGAACTGGAAAGCGGCATCTGTTATGGTCAGATGCGACCATTGGTTACGGGGGTTCTAAATCCCGGCTACCCTATTAAAGGCAACATGTTTACAGTAAATCCCCTTCGCCTCAAATGCAAGGGGTGGTGGTGAAAGAGCAATTTAACGTCGTAATAAAAAGCAGGCCTATAGGACCTAATTTAAACAGTGTTTTGGTGGGATGCTTTAAGCTAGTTATAATGATGAACTTCAAGGCTCTAGCAAGCCTAGCTATTCAGGGTATACGTTTGGAGGTCAGAACGATGAACACTAATCGGAACAGCCAGGCGGCAACATTTTCTAGTAACCAGCAAGATCTGGTAAATTTCATTTTTGCGATTGCAAACAAGTTGCGAGGCCCTTACCGTCCGCCGCAATACCGAAAAGTTATGCTTCCTTTAACCGTTTTAAAGCGTTTGGATTGTGTGCTGGCTTCCACTAAAAAAGCGGTACTTGCGGAGTACGAAAAACTAAAAGCGCAAAGTATGCCTGAACGTGCCATGGAAACAATCCTAGGCAAAGTGGCGGCGGGGCAACGTCGACAGCCCTTGTACAACATTAGTCCTTACACCTTCACTAGCCTTTTAGCTGATCCAGATAATATTGCCCGAAATCTGCTGGCCTACATCAAAGGCTTTTCGCCAATAGCAAGAGAAATTTTTGAAAAATTTGAGTTTGAAAAAGAGTTAGAGAAACTGGATAACGCGAATCGCCTTTATTTGATCATTAAAGAATTTGAAACGGTTAATCTTCACCCTGACATCGTCCCTCCCTTGGCTATGGGTTATATATTTGAAGAGCTGGTTAGACGATTCAATGAGCAAGCAAATGAAGAGGCTGGTGATCACTTTACTCCGAGAGAGGTTATTGAGCTGATGACCCATCTCATTTACACCAAGGAAGAAGATGTTTATAAAAAAGGGGTTGTCCGTACCATCTATGATCCAACCTGCGGGACGGGCGGCATGTTGTCGGTTTCGGAATCTTTTATCCGAAAACAAAATCCAGATGCTCAGTTATTTCTATATGGACAGGATTATAACGAAGAATCTTTTGCTATTTGTTGCTCAGACTTGTTGATCAAAGATGAGCCTGTTGAAAATATTAAATGCGGCGATGTGTTGGGGGATGGTAAAACATCGGATCAACACCCAACCGAAAAATTTCACTACATGTTGGCTAATCCGCCTTTTGGGGTGGAATGGAAACCTGAAAAAGACGAAGTAGAAAACGAGTACAAAAAGCATGGTTTTAAAGGCCGCTTTGGACCCGGTTTACCTCGTATTAGTGATGGTGCTCTCCTATTTTTGCTCCACATGCTTTCTAAAATGAATCCATCACCGGAAGATGGGGGTGAAGGTTCCAAAATTGCCGTCGTTTTTAACGGATCGCCTTTATTTACAGGGGAGCCGGGGCCGAGTGAAAGTAACATCCGACGCTGGATTATTGAAAACGACTGGCTGGATGCCATTGTGGCCTTGCCCGATCAAATGTTTTATAACACGGGCATCTATACCTATATTTGGTTGGTGACAAACCGTAAGCCTCCCGAACGACGGGGTAAGGTACAGTTGATTGATGCGACTCGGCATTTTATCAAAATGAAAAAAAGTTTGGGCAACAAACGGAACATCATTCCCAATGGATTTAATGAAGATGGAGAGCCTGACAATAGCCCGAAATACATTGATGAAATTACTCGCCTATATGCTGATTACACCCCAAACGATACTTCTAAGGTTTTCGTGGATGGCCCCGATGGCAAAAAACAAGAAGTGGAGCGGGTATGCTCTAAAATTTTTGATAACCGGGAGTTTGGCTATCTGAAGTTGACCGTAGAACGCCCCTTGCGGATGAACTTTATGGCAAACCCGGAGCGGATTGAGCGATTAAAGGAGCAAACAGAATTTGCCAATTTGGCGTCCTCGAAAAAGCGCAAAGATGCCAAGGTGATTCAATCGGAAATTGAGGAAGGTGAAGCGCAACAAGCCCAGATTCTGCGAATACTGGCAACACTCGACAACACGATCCTGTATAAAAATCGGGATACGTTTGAAAAGGTGTTAGAAGCTGCTTTTAAAAAAGGCAACTATAAATTTGATGCTAAGTTAAAGAAGGCTATTTTTAACGCTCTGGGCGAACGAGATGTAACAGCGGATGTGTGTGCTGATCACAAAGGCAACCCTGAACCGGATAGCGACTTAAGGGATACCGAGCTAGTGCCCTTACCGGCTGATATTCCGTTGCCGTTACCGTTGGATTATAAGAAAGACCCGGATAACACTGAGTTACTGAAGCTGGTAAAAGCCCACTGCGAAGCTTATATGGAGCGCGAGGTAAAACCTCACTGGCCGGATGCATGGGTGGACTACAGTAAAACCAAGGTGGGATATGAAATCCCCATTAACCGACACTTTTACACCTACGAGCCTCCCCGTCCCTTAAGCGATATTGAAGCCGACATTAAAACCCTGGAGCAGGATATTTTAGCCCTTTTGCGGGAGGTAGTGGCGTGAACTCCTATGCCAACTATAAATCTTCTGGCGTAGAGTGGTTGGGAAATATTCCTACTCATTGGGATCTTGTTAGTTTTAAACATTACATCTATTTTCAAGAAGGCCCAGGGATTATGGCCTATGATTTTGAAAATGTAGGAATCCCATTAATTAGAATTTCTGGTGTAAAAGGTAAATATGTAACTTTAGAAGGCTGCAATTACCTTTTACCTGAGAAGGTGGATATTGCGTGGAAACAATTTCGACTTGAAGAAAATGATTTGTTGATAAGTTGTAGTGCTTCAACTGGAATGGTTTCTAGAGTTTTCAAAGAAGCTATAGGAGCTATTCCCTATACAGGCTTGATAAGATTGAAACCTCTAGCGAGTAATATTACAATTGATTTTATAGAATGGCTTACACAGTCAGATTTATATAATGAGCAAATAAATCTTCTTAAAACTGGCGCAACAATGCAGCATTATGGACCTGCTCATTTAAAACAAATTAAAATTACTCTTCCTCCAGTTAACGAACAAAAGACTATTGCACAGTTTTTAGATGAACGGACGGCACACATTGATACTCTGATTGCCAAAAAACAGCGCTTATTGGACTTACTTGCCGAAAAGCGTAGCGCCCTCATTACCCAGGCTGTTTCCAAAGGGCTTGATCCTAATGTGCCACTTAAACCCAGTGGCATCGCTTGGCTGGGTGACATTCCCCAGCATTGGGAGGTGAAAAAATTTAAGTTTATTGTTAAAAATAATTTTAAATATGGTGCCAATGAAGCTGCCGAATCTGAAGATAGAGATTGTCCAAGATTCATTAGAATAACGGATGTGAATGAAGACGGCACCTTAAAAGAGGATACATTTAAGTCATTACCATATGAAATTGCCGAGCCCTATTTGTTAGAAGAAAATGATATTTTACTTGCAAGAAGTGGGGCTACTGTAGGAAAAACATTCAAATACAACTCTTCCTGGGGAGTATCTGCTTTTGCTGGATACTTGATCAGGGCAAGATTATTAAAAGAAGTCAATTCTGATTTTGTTTTTTACTTTCTTCGATCCAAAGCCTACTGGGAATGGGTGAACAGTTCTTTCATTCAGGCGACTATACAAAATCTTAGTGCTGAAAAATATGCTGGGTTAGTTTTAACGAGTCCTACCGTTATTGAGCAATCGGAAATCGTTGAGTTTTTAGACCAAAAGCTTCAAAAACTTGATGCAGTGACGACGAGTCTTCTTGCAGCTATTGATAAACTCAAGGAATACCGTACCGCTTTAATTGCCGCTGCTGTAACTGGAAAAATAAAGGTAGCTTAGTTATGCCCATAAACGCTCAAGGCTACCTTCAACACATTCGCCAATACCTTAATCTTGCCAAGTATGGCGAAGTATGTTCTTTCAGTGAAAAACTAGATGCTCGAGAGAATGAATTAATTATCTCTGAGAAAGTTGAAAATTCTAAAAAAAGAATAAAAATCAAATTAATTTATCAAGGAGATGTTGTTGCAATTAAGCTGGACAAATGCGTAGACCCACTATTTCATTTTTTAGATACTCCGAACAGGCCTTGGGCAAAACGTTGTGATTTCGTTATTTTCCACTGTAAAAATACTTCATTAAATGCATATTGTATTGAATTCAAACAGGCTGAAAATTTTATACCTGTAAATGATGTAATGTTACAGCTTAATGCTGGCGCTGCATGGGTAAAATGTCTCAATAAAATTATTGGTGCCTATACTGGTGTAAGCAGACCTATTAGAATTTCAAAATATCTTTTTACTGGATGTGTAAAACCAGCGCCAGATCTTGATGATACAGGAAAATATCTCAGAGCTTATCCTTCTATTCGCCATTATTTATTTTCCGAAGTAAATGGCATGTCTTTGGAAGCGCTTGAAAATCAATGTGTTGATACGGTTAGTTAGTAGGAACATTGGATCAAATGAAAAAACATACCGAGATTCGATTTGAAGATGCGATTGAAGTTGCTTTAATAGAACGTGCTGGTTATGCTCTCAGTGAATCCAAGCCATTGTTTGATGCGGAATTAGGACTATTTCCTTCAGAAATGATAGTATTTCTCCAAAATACTCAAGCTACTAAATGGGATTATTTAACAAATATTTTGAAAGATCGCACAGAAGCAACTGTGCTCGATAGCTTGGTAAAAGAGTTGGCGGGTAAGGGCGTGCTACATATATTGCGACATGGTTTTAAATGCTACGGTAAAACGCTTCATGTGGCTTACTTTCAACCTAATTCGGCACTTAATGCGGATACTTTATCGGACTATGAAAAAAATTGCCTCAAGGTGGTTCGCCAAGTCCACTTTAGTGTTAAAAATCCCAAACTATCGATTGATGTTGTACTTTCGGTAAATGGCCTTCCTCTGGTTACACTGGAGCTTAAAAACCCAATGACTGGCCAGGACGCCAATGATGCAATCCGCCAGTACAAGAAAGACCGCGACCCACGCGAAGCTATTTTTAAATTTAAGGAACGTTCTCTGGTTCATTTTGCGGTAGATCCCGATCTTGCCTGGATGACCACAAAACTGGATGGTGAAAACACACGTTTTCTACCTTTCAACAAAGGTTTTAACCATGGAAAGGGTAACCCGCCGTCAACTGGCTATAAAACCGCCTACCTGTGGGAAAATGTACTCACCAAAGATAGTTTGATGGATATTTTAAAGCGTTTTTTGCATTTGGAAATTAAAGAAACCAAGGTTGTTACGGAACGAGGAATAAAACGTTTTAAAAAAGAAAGCATCATTTTTCCGCGCTACCATCAACTGAATGCGGTTAGACGATTAATTGCTAGTGCCAAGCTCAAAGGTTCAGGTCATAACTATTTAATTCAACATTCTGCGGGATCAGGAAAATCTAATTCCATTGCATGGTTAGCGCATCGCTTATCCAGCTTGCACGATGAAGCCGATCAGAAAGTGTTTGATTCGGTGATTGTTATTACCGATCGCCGGGTATTGGATCAACAGTTGCAGGATACGATTTATCAATTTGAGCACAAGCAGGGAGTGGTACAAAAAATTGATGAAAATACTCAACAATTAACCAAGGCTTTATCTGACGGTGTGCCGATTATTATTTCCACGGTTCAAAAATTCCCTTTTATTACGCAAGCCCTGGAAACAATGGCAAAGCGTGGTGAATCGCTCGAGCTAAAAACTGCTGGTAAACATTTTGCTGTGATTGTGGATGAAGCGCATAGCTCCCAGAGTGGTGAAACCGCGATGGAACTTCGGAAAATTTTGAATAAAGATGGTATCGAAGCCGCCATTGCTGCACAGATTTTGGATGATGAAGATGACACCCTGACCGAAGAAGCAAAAGAAAATCTGTTGCGCGAAATGCTGAAGCGTCCCAAGCAGGAAAATATCAGCTATTTTGCTTTTACGGCCACCCCCAAGCACAAAACTTTGGCTTTCTTTAATGAGTCTGGAGAGGATGGAAAATCGCCTTTTGACCTCTACAGTATGCGACAAGCCATAGAAGAAGGCTTTATTCTGGATGTGCTTGCCAATTACACTACGTATAAAACTTATGCGGGTTTAATTAAGGCAATTGAAAATGATCCGGATGTTCCAAAGCGCAAAGCCGCAAAAGCATTGGCACGTTTTATTAGTTTTCATCCTCATAATGTGGCTCAGAAAGTAGAAATTATTGTAGAACACTTTCAGACCCATACTCGCCATAAAATTGGTGGTCGGGCTAAGGCGATGGTGGTTACCAGTTCTCGTCTTCATGCAGTGCGCTACAAGCTTGCTTTTGATAAATATATACAGGAAAAAGGGTATAGCGAGATTAAATCTCTTGTAGCGTTTTCAGGTAAAGTGATTGATCCCGATATCCCAGGATCTGAATATACCGAATCTGCAATGAACCAGGGTATTAAAGAGTCCGAATTAACAGAGGTATTTGACACAGATGATTATCAAGTGCTTCTGGTGGCTGAAAAATATCAAACTGGTTTTGATCAACCTTTGCTGCACACCATGTATGTCGATAAACGCTTAGATGGGATACAAGCTGTTCAAACCTTATCTCGTTTGAACCGAACAACTGCGGGCAAAGACGATACGTTTGTCATGGACTTCGTCAATGAACGCGAGGATATCTATAAAGCTTTTAAAGAATATTATGAAGTAACAGATAAAGGGGAAGATTGCGATCCACAAAAACTTTACCAGCTTCAGCACGATTTACTAGAAAGCCGTGTTTTCGATAAAGAGGATGTCAATGCTTTCTGTCAGGTATGGTTCAGTAATAAGCGAGAACCTTCCGCGAATGAACATCAAAAATTAGATTCGATTTTAAGTAAAGGTGCTTCTCATTACGAAGACTTGGAAGACGCAGAAAAAGATATATTTAAAGGTAAATTAATTAGTTTTAGGCGATTATATACATTTTTGTCTCAGGTCATCCCTTTTCAAGATTCCGATCTTGAAAAATTTTACACCTACTGCCGCTTTCTTTTAACAAAGCTTCCGTACCGTGAGGATAAGGATAATTACAATGTTGAAGATGATGTAAAACTCAAGTTTTACCGTCTTCAAAAAATTAGTGAGGGCAGCATCGATTTACAAAGCGGGAATGCTGAAGGCTTAAAAGGTCCAACAGAAGTTGGTACAAAGAAAAGCCGTGATGATTCTGTCACCCTTTCATCGTTAATAGAAAAATTAAATGAGCGCTTTGGTACACAATTTACTCTTGCAGATCAACTTTTCTTTGAGCAGGTAGCCGAAGCAGCAGTCTCCAATGAGCAGCTTCAGGAAGCTGCCAAGGTAAATAATATTGAAAACTTCTCATTGGTATTTAACAAAATGTTAGAAGGGCTATTTATCGATCGAATGGAAGGCAATGAAGATATTTTTAAACGCTTGATGGCAGATGACGATTTTAGAGGGCTTGCTACAAGGCATTTAATGGAGCAAGTCTATGAGCGCTTACGGGTGGAGTGATTCGTTCAATAAACTTCCATGTTTTTCCAAGTACTCATTGCACAGCGCAAGTAGCTCCTCCGAGCTCACTTCCAGCTGTGCAGTCGTGATACAAACCGGTGTAATGCCGACGCTGTGGTTACACATCAACCCCGCCTGCTTTAAAAAGGAGGCGCGATTGATATAGTGATTCGGATTTTTCACCTTCACCGAAATCCATTTGCTGTTCCGACCCCGTCTCAACTTAAACTCTAGGATATCTTCCCACGGAACAAAGCCCACGGAGAACAAATTCGTATCATCCGTAATGCCCTCCGCGTTCAAAATTACGCCGTGCTTCTTACCCATCATTTTTCGGATATTGGCAATCGCCATGAATCCGAAGAGCATTATGCCCACCGTCAGCAATGCGTGATGCACCGGTGGGTTAGTGACAATGGCGTTATACAAAGCGTTCCGGGGTGAGGCTGAGGGCGTGTGGTTGTTCCAGTCCCAGCAGCAAGCCATGATGCAAAGCACGCAAAAGCAGGTAACCATGTACAGCTTTGCGCCATCAAAGGAAATGATCGTTTCGTCGGCAGTCTTGGGCATAATCGAAAATTGTACATGAGCTGCGTGCCGTTTGAATACAGGCCGCAATGATTGGCTCTTAAGAAAAAGTCCTGAAATTGTATTGCCTGATCGCGAACCTATTGTCATGTTGCGCGATAAAAAGCGCAGCTTTGCGAATAGTCGCAGCATCCAGAAAGACAAGCAGGCATCTGGATTCCGCGACTAACGCGCGGAATGACTGTAGAAGAAGATCCAAGTGGAGAGGTTCCATGGACTTTTCCGAAGAGCCCGCTTATTTTGAACCTGTGCAAAAATTGCACACGTTGCCCTCACAGTTCGTGCAAAAAATGCACATACTGAACGTGTTCCAAAATCGAACAGGTTGCCCTATTGAAAGCCGAGGATTTGTCATAACCAATAAACGAGAGCGGGTTCTATAATGGTGTTATGACGATCCCATTTGAAGACATCCAAGCGATAGCCGGGCAAATTGCCCAGGAATTTAAGCCGAGCAAAATCTACTTGTTTGGCTCTTATGCCTATGGCGTTCCCACGGACGAAAGCGATGTCGACATTTTGGTTGTAATGGATGCACCCGATCCGTCAAAACCTGCCTTTTATGCAGCCTCTAAAATTCGTCGTATTCTCCCTCGTCATTTCCCGATTGATGTTTTGGTGAGAGACCCCCAAGATTTTCAAATGCGTGTCCAAGGTTTCGATGGGTTTCTATCCACCATCGCTGATGAAGGCTTGCTTCTCTA
>Ga0105239_10001289_pt1 | contig 33816 bp, 18 predicted proteins | sample KBSC44metaG_FD_92761 | JGI IMG/M metagenome (GOLD analysis project Ga0105239, IMG submission 92761) | Corn rhizosphere microbial communities from Kellogg Biological Station, Michigan, USA - KBS C4-4 metaG | ecosystem: Host-associated > Plants > Roots > Rhizosphere > Soil | place: Michigan, USA... | reverse complement strand
GCGTTGCGCTTGTCGCCCTTTCTTTCGTACATGTTGGCGATGTTGTTCAGAACGATAAAATCGGTCGGTGCTATTTTTTCAGCCTTTAACAGGCTCTGCAGCGCGCGATCATAATTGCCCTGCAGACCATCGGCAATACCGAGGTTGCTGAGGCTCTCAACATGATTGGGATAATAGGCGAGCACCTTTTCAGCAATTTGTTTCATCCTGTTTAGCTGGTCGTCGCCGGCATTGTACAACTGCACAGAATAATCCTGGATAGCACTTAAAAAAAACCGCCGTGGATCATTTACCTTTTTGTTGTCGGTCCAGGTCCATTGGTTGTGCAACTGGTTGTTGGCATCAATGGTTGTTATGATCTCTTTGGTGAATGCTTCGTAGTTTTCAATTTGTCCCAATGCATAAATTTTTCCAAACCGCATATCCAAACGAGCGGGAAATTTATTGATGCCGGTATTTATATATTGGAGACTTTTTTCGAGCAGGGCGCTGTCATAGGCAATGCCATCGGATAGATATCCTACTGTATTTAATCCGGCGCTGTCTTTTAATTCAAGTACAGGGGACTTATCAGGAGAAGAGGATAAATTCAGAATTTCCTGGCGGCTTCTGGAGAAATAATAATTAAACCAGGCAACAAATAACTCTGCATCATCCGGATTTGCCTGCTGCCAGTTTGTAAGCAGTTTAATCTGTGCGGCCGTATCTTTTTTGGTAGATAACCGGGCGAATTCCTGTTTAAAATTTTGTGCAAAACATTGGGTTGCAATGAAAACTGCAAACAGCAGGATAAATTGTTTCGGCATTTTGGGGGTTTGGGGTAGCCGAAATTAAGAAATATCCAATTATGAATTTTTAATGTCGAATATCGAAGTAAAATCCCTTTGATTTTGCCGTTTACTTCAACGTTTGAAATTGGAAATTGAACATTCAATATTTCTATTTGCCTTTCTGTAAAAAATAATGAATAGCACAAATGGCATTGGCACAATGGCCGCTCCAATGCGTGTCGAAATGCCATTTAAAATCCCATACGGCATTTTGTTTGGCATCGGCCGATTGCAGATTAAACAGCAGCAGAGATTGTTTGAGGTATTTATAAATAGCGCCTAAATCTTCATATACATCACCGTATACAATACCAGCGTCTTTTTTCTTTGCAGTAGGATCAAACACATACCAGTAATAACGATATTCCCACAGGCGATCAGCAATAAAGTGAAGTGTTTTCTGAAATTCTGCATCATCCAACTGAACATCAAACTTTTTATCGCTTTTCTCCTCCATGATCATCATGGTGTTACCCAGGTTATACAGGGAAAGCAAATGACTTTGTGTGATACGTATAAAGCTCAGTGGTGTTTCTGTATCATATGTTTCAATGAAAGAACAGAATCTCTTTGCAGCGTCAACAAAGCTGGTAAACTCGTTTGTCGCAATTATCTTGGATACTAATATCTTGTCAGACAGTGGCACTTTCTTCTCAATAGCGGTTATGAATAATGGTTGCTATTGAAAATATCCAAAAATGATGCCTGTTTGTGGTATTGAGATACCCAAAAGCCCCGACCTTACTGTTTTACATAGATATACTTACTATGCAATCGTACAGTTACGATAATGAATGATAAATATACGGCTTCAACTACAGCTGTATTAATTGTGTCGCTCCTTCTTTTATTACATACTTCTTTTCCTTCCCTCCCTTCTTTATAGTTATTGCCAGTTTGCCGCCTGCAACCCGGCTTACTTCCAGGTCGAATACATTGTTAAAAGAATGAATATTTCGCAGGGCCATCTGATTCCAGCCAACGGGTAATCGTGGTGAACATTCGAAGCTGTTGAAACCAACCGGACGAATACCAAATATTCCTTCTGTATATATTCTGCAATACAAACCGCTTTCGGCCGACAAATGCCGCTGGTTACCTTCAGGATATGCTTCGACCGGATATGGCACGTGTTCGCCCAGCAATCTCCTTTCTGAATAATATCTTAAAAACTGCATGGCCTTCTCTGTTTCACCGGCAGCGAATACACCGCGCAATGCATATAAAGTACTTCTGTCCCAGAAGGTGGAATTACCCGCTAATGAAGCCAGTCCGTCTTCTGTCCATAAACGCGGAGAAAACAGGGCTGCAATAGTTCCTTCTCTGCGATCGAAAATACCAACGGTTAATGGCGAACATATCCACGCACGCAACGTATCGTTGCCTTCATAGTACCGGTAGGTTTTAAATCCTTCCACTGTAGCACCAAAATATTTTTCAATATTGATACGCATTGCTTCGGCTTCCTTTGCATAGGTACTTATCTGTGTTGCGGGTTTGTTCAGTAATTTACCTAACATCGATGCAGAGCGAAGTGCATCATAATACAACACACTGGTATGCAAATTGGCTTTACCAGCGGGAAAGCGTCCTTCCAATTCATCACTATTACTTGCAACTACTCCACTTTGATTGATCTGCCGTTTTAAATATTCAAGACACCATTCAATCAATGGCCATAATACTTTGGCAGAATCAATATTGCCATAGGTAAGCGCATAACGCGAAGCACCATAGGCAATCATAGCCATATCACCTCTGTCTTTTGCTCCGTGCCATGTAGCATCGCCTTCGGCAATGATAGAGCTTGGAATGGGCTTGTATTCATCATTCATATAACTGGCAAACCAGCGGTAGGCATTCATGGCGGACTTATTACCGGTTTCATCGCCCAATAAAGCGAAAAACGGATTTACATATTCAGCCTGGTCATTGGCCCAGATAGCGGCATAATAACGTAATCCGCCAGGGCCATGCAAATAGCCGCCCTTCGTTTTGTAAATACTTTCTGTAGCACGGATCTTCGCAAAAGCAAAGGCAGTGTTTAAGATAGGATCAGGCGTTTCCAACTGTAACAACGATTCAATATCATTTATCCTTTGCTGCCGGGCAAGCAGTTCAGCATTCACTGCATTCATATCGGCAGTAGCCAACGGATTGTTCTTGTCCATTGCCTGATATAAAATAGCAAACTGCACGGAGTCACCCGGTGCTACTGTTTTCAATCCTTCATTTACAGTACTTACTACAAAACTGTGTTGTACAGGTGTTGTTCTTTCTGTTGCCGGACGAACTTCCCTGTACAGATATTCCATTTCAATTTTTACAGGTTGTTTACCGGCATTGATAAATACCCATTTTTCAAGAGCCTCCGGTTTGGTGGTTGATGGAAAAAGGGTACGACGTAGCGTTATCGTTTTGTTATTACCAATTTCACTGCTCAATTGCAATATTCCTTTTTGCCGTATGACGGTAACTTTTTCAGGCTGACCGGTTTCTACAGCAGCATTGTATACACCGGCTTTTAATAACTTATCATTGATAAGAAATCTGGGTAAGTCGCCATCGGTAATATTATACATCATGCTGGCAATGGTGCGCACGGGTAATAAGCGAAAGGAGGGAAAAACAAAAGTGCGGTTGAGGGAAGACTGTCCGTCGGCATTTACGCCATACTGTACCCACATAGATATTTTTTCTCCGCTCATTTCAACATGATCGCTGTGGGGCAGTTGATTGTCGACAGGCCATTCAATACTGCCATCGGGTAAAATTCTCCAGCGGTCCTGTTGCACAGGCAAAGGCGATTGCTGAGAATACCCCCAAAAAGCAACAGCAACTGATATTGCCAGACAAATGTGTTTTTTCATATTGAAAGAAATCATTAATATCTTTTAATGAGAAGTAAACTCAGCAATATATCCACCGCCACTCACCAGATCCAACTGAATTGTAGCTTTTTCTGAATAACTTTTATGTTCCACTACCACTGAAGCGGAATTGTCGCCATCATCTTTTACAACAGTTGCAGCATAAGTACCGGCTTTTAAAAACTTCAGCGGTATGCTTATCTTCCTTGCTGCTGGTCCATTCATAACGGCTATAAACCAGGTATTTCCTTTACGACGGGCATATGCGGCCATCTCACCAATTTCTGAACCAGGTAATACAATGGTTTCATCCCATACAGCAGGAATGTGTTTGATCAGTTCTACTGCGGGATTCGCTAAGATAGTATCCGGATTGGTTGCATACGTCAGCATGGGTGCACTTAATATAGCCGCACTGGCAATCTGGTGTGCGCATGTGGTATTTTTTCTGTGCTCATTAAAAAGCATTACCGTATACTCTGCCGGTCCTGCCAAACAACGGGTAAACGGTATAGTCGTTTCATGCGTGGCCCTGTCTGTAACACGGCTGGATTCCATTCCCTTTACTGCTTCACTGGTTAACAAATTGGGCCACGTACGAGCCAACCCTGTTGGTTTATTGGCGCCATGAAAATCGAGCAGCAAATGATACTGCGCTGCTTCGCGCAAAATGGCTGTGTATAAATCAATTACTTCTTTGGCTTCATGGTCAAAGAAATCAATCTTTAACCCGGTAACACCCAGTTCTTGACAGTGTTTAAAAAATGCCTGTCGCTCTTCTGCATTATGCAGGCTTTTGGAATGTTTCCATAACCAGATGCCTACATTTTTCTGTTTTGAATAATTAATAAACTGCTGCAATGTATCCCCGCCCCAGTGAGCCCAAAAGCCTTCGAGTATATTATGTTCAAAGCCCAGAGAGGCAGCATCATCGGTAAATTTTTTCAGTATGTCCGGTGATCCGGGGCCGCCGCCGTCGAGGTATTTCCATACAGCGCGACCCGGGCGGACCCAACTGGTATGCAGACCTTGGGGAAATAAGGTTTTATCAGGCGCCGGACAAAGATCAGGCACAATATCGCTGTTCACCATCGTATTTAAATCACCACCTATGATCACTACGCGCCAGGGAGTAATTATAGTTCCTGCAATAGCAGCAGGCTGATGCAGACGCAACGTATCTTCAGGACTATATCGTAAGCGATATGGATACGATGGACGCTGGTGCTGCGGTAGTCCTATCACCAGTCCGCCCGCACCATTGGCCATAAGGCCCATGCCCGGATAATTCACCAGGTTGGCTTCTGTTATAGATGCATAATATCCCTGTGGCAATTTATAGGTTGCCGGTGGCGCCACCCACTCACCTCCCTGCACCTGGCTAATTTCTTTTTTTACATGAATCCCTTCGTAATGGCTTTCCAGATCGTGATACCATATAGTGCTGCCGGCCGGTATATTAAACAGAGTAGCTTCATCAGGCGTACGGCTGGTATTGTTATCACCCGGAGAAATAAATCTGAAGGCAGCGCCATCATTGAAAACACGCACATCAAGTGTGTCTGTTGCCTTACCATGCTGCAAAGGAATTTTTGCGCCATTGCAGTGATTGGTAGCAGTGGCATGAACTCCCAACCATGTGTATTGTTCATTGAGCTGGTAGGGATGAATGTCTTTCATTTTAACAGCATAGGTAGTTTCTCCGTTCATTAACAGCGCCATGGAAGAGGTAGTCACTACCGGAACATTTTTATAGGTAATGGCATACCTCAGCGAGTTCTGCTGCTGAAATAATTTAAATTGAATTTGTTTGTCGGGGCTGTTAATAAAGATCGTGTCGGGGGGTAAGGCTTTTAATGCGGGCAATACAAAAAAAACCACATAAGAGATAAGCAATATTTTTTTCATGGTAGCCGGTAATGATTAGTGTTCAGAAAAACGCAATCAACAACTAATTTGCGAAAATGATAAATAATTGGTTAGCATACTATTCAGTTATTCTGGCGCACTAACGACCCATCGCCTTTCCCAATGCCTGCAATATTTCTATATATGAAGATGAAATTAATCCATTACGCTGCACAGGCGTATCCCATGTAATGGCGCCACCTGGCTGTGTTACCTGATTGGCGAAACTAATAACCTGTTCAGTAGTGAATCGTGGTTCACCCATGCCCCAGGTTTTACCCAGAAAACTCAAAACATGAACTTGTTTGCCATCTACTTTACCATCATAGGAACGCTTTACGGAGATCATTTCAGGTTTATCAATTTCACCGGCTGTATAATCTTCGTATGGCGTAAGTGAAATAGTGCGATATACAACACCCGGATTAAATGCGACCACACTTTCAGCATTACCGGCGCGTGCAGCGGCTGCAAAGCTGGCGAAGTTGGGCGCCTTTTCCCCACGATACATAATATTGGGCCAGTAACATCCATCGAACCACCAGCCGTCAATTTTTTTACCCCAACGTAACGACCAGTCATGAATGATCGCTTCCCAGTTCTGCTGAAACGCTTTATTTTCATTCGGACCGTTTTGCCATTGCAAAGCTTTACGTGCTATAGAATCACCGCCTGGTGCGCCTGAAGGAAGATATACGATCAGTTTTAGTCCGCGCCTTTTTAATGCAGCCGACAGATCGCTTACCAGATCGCGCCGGGAACACTTACCGGTAATGCCGGTAATCTTTTCATATGTTTTATTGGGAGCCAGAAAATAACCTGAGTTTTGACCAATGGTAAAGATCAAATATCCCGCACCTGTTGATTTCACCTGCTCCGCTAATCCTTCCACATCAAAATGATCGATCATGTCGTTCCACATGGCGGGCGTTGTAGTAATACTGTCTGTACGTGAACGCCAGTCGGCCAGATAATGCACCATAATACCAAAGCGGGCCTGTTTCATCCAGACCGCCCTGTCCTGTGCGGTAAGGCTAAAGGTGTGAAAGAATATTGCGAGAAAGATAAATAGTTTGATGCTTGTTTGTTTCATGGTTCTACATTGTTCAGCATTGGATATTTTTCTATCTTCCCAAATCTCCATTCTCTTCTTTTCCTTTTTCATCAAGCAATTGTATACACGACGAGGGGCCCAGGTCGGGATTATTCCATTGGTGCAAAGCCCACACAACTTTTTTATCGGGTGTTACTTCAATCACCTGCACTACTTTATCCCAGTCTTCTTTACGCAAAAAACCACCCCAGTTGCAGATGACGGTATTGCCATTCGACAATCGTACTACCTCATGTACGGTGTACAAAGGAAAGCCGGGCAGATCATCTTTATTTATTTCCCATACCGTTTCGCCTTTGGCATTTACTTCCCGAACATATCCATGCTGATTGCCACTGATAAGTGTATTGCCGTTTTTCAATCGCACAGCCCCCCATGTTGAAGGCGCATCAACTGACCATATCGGCTTCCAGTCTTTATCATATTCTATCACCTTACCCATATTTAAATGGGCCAACAGATATGTACCAGCTTTGGTAAGTCGTATATGACGGAATTGTCCGTGTACCGATTTAGGATCGTCGGGACGGGCTGTAGGTATTTCATGTTCCATTTCAACAGCGCCTGTTTTTTTATTGATGAGTACTGCTTTGGCAGGCGTTCCGTTCAAACATAAAAACACTTTATCCAGCCCAACAGGCTGCGCCGAATGGCATTCGCTGCCTGCGGGACATTCATAGCTCCATACTATTTTTCTGTCGGGCGTAACTTCAGCGGCGCCGGTTTTACAGGCATACAACATATGTCCGTTCGATAGCCGGTGAATATCGCTGAACTCGCTGAGTTGTCCGTTGTGATCTTTGATAGGAATCGACCAGGTCCAGGTAACTTTTCCCTTCTGAATAAGAAAGATAGTTTGTGTGTCTTTGCGGGTATCCCATTCGCCGGCGTATAAAAAATCGTGTTGTTGTAATCCTTTGCCGGGTAATACATCGGGCACCGGCGCGCGCGCAGCAGGTTTTGGAGGAGGTGTGCGTTTTGTGGTATCGGCAGTTGATTGTGCCTGCAATGCATATGCAGCATTGAGCAATATGGCAAACAGTATATATTTCATAAGAAAGGTTTTATAAGATAGCCCTTCGGCCAGCTGGCGGAAGGGCTATACAGGAATGAGTTATCTGAGCAATGCAGTAGCACACCACAGTATGGGGGCTTGCCCGTGCAGGTAGCCCACATTTTTTTTGCGATCGAGATAATATTGACGGTCGTTCTTTTTATTGGTCCCTTCGCACACATCTTTCACGTCGGCATTGTCGTCGATATAGGTGATCAATGCCAGCCATGCTTTACGTGCAGCCGGACCATATGTAGCCGCATCGAGCCAGCCATTTTTTACACCGGTGATCATGGCAAACGTGAACATACCTGTGCAGGATGTTTCAGGCCATGCTTCGGGATCATCAATCAATTGACGCCACATGCCGCTTTCAGCCTGATACTTTAATAAAGATGCCATCATGCTTTTATATCCTTTCATAATGCGTTCGCGATTGGGATTGTCTTTCGGCAATGAGCGCAATACTTCCGCCATGCCAACTGCCATCCAGCCGTCGCCACGACCCCAGAAGTAGGGTACGTCAGGAGCATGATAAAACAATCCATTGGGGCGTTGCAGTGAATCGAGATACATGGCCATTTCTTTGGCGGCCCTATCAATATATTTTTTATCGTTGGTTGCACGATATGCCTGACACTGCAGCGCGGTGATCATAAACATATCATCGATCCACAAGCGTGTTTGCCAGCTATAACCATTTTTGTAAAACTCCAATGACTTTTCATTTACATGCGGCGTGCCGGGCTTTGGTTCTGCCCATTGATTATCGGCAATATGCTGTCCGATATCGAGGTAGCGCTTATCTTTTGTTTGAATATATAATTCAAGGGGTACTGATCCGAATACAGAATAGTCAACGTGAACAGGCGAAGGGATCAGTGAATCCTGTGGTCCTAACAAGGGATCAAAACGCTGAATAAGCTGCTGAGTAAGTTGTTTATCGCCGGCCTCTTTGGCAAATGTAAGCGCACCATACCATGTGCAGGTTTCCGGATAGGTAATGTATTTAGGAGGCGTGGCACGGTTGAAATTGGTATGCGGAGTAGCTACAAAATGCTCCGCTATGCGCTTGCCTACTTCCTGTGGCGAAGTACCTTTGGCCCAGTTTGAAAAATATCCTGCCGTCTTCTTCGATTGCGCTTCGCAGGTATTTACCTGTAGCTGTGCGATTCCCATTGCCAGTAACAGGCATTTAAACGTCTGTTTCATTATACTGTGTTATTTATGATTATATAAGCCGTACAACCCACCCCTATCGATTCTTGCTCATGTTTGACACCCTGAGGCCTCCCGACCTTATCGGGACAAGCTCTCCAGGGAGGGGATGGGCTTGCTCACTATTTCAATTCTTCTATCTCAATCTTTCTGTAATAGATCTCTGCGCCTTCTGACTGTACCAAAATTCTTCCTGACCGGATGCTGGCATCGGCGCCTTCATTTACCACTACTCCGTTCATAATATGTGTGCATTTGCCATTCTGCGCTATTATCTCCAGCCGGTTCCATTCACCTGTTGGCTTTTCATTATCTTTTTTCTTGATCACGCGGGTATTTTTTGTAGACTGCGATCTGACGCCATCAATTACCAGCGTTACACTGTCTATCAGCCAAAAATCACCGCAATCGCCTTCCTGCACCTGGCATTCTATGGCGCGTGGCCAAACGCGGTCGCTGTCAACCACATAGTATAAGATGCCATTATCGCGGGGACGGTTTTCACGTGGGGGATATTTTTTTTCGCCCCATTTAAATTCAGCCACCAGGTGAAAATCGCTGTATTTCTTTTCAGTAACAATATAACCGAACTCCTGCCCGGTAATATGCAGTAAGCCATCCTGTACTGAAAATACACCCAACGAATCGTTGTTCTTTCCTCTGTTCTTTATAAATGAATACCATCCATTGAGGTTTTTACCGTTGAATAATGGTTTCATTTTTTGAGCATAGGCAGTACTAAGCAACAGTGCAGCAACAATGATATGCTGAATAATATATTTCATAATTTATATTTTGAAGTCACCATATATGCTACTATTGAGCTTCTGTTGCGTCGCACACTTGTGCTGATAGTTCCATATTCAGCAATTTCTACTTCACAACAACCTTCTTCACGTCTCCCCGCACCGTCAGGCGCGGATGAATAACTACCGCGCGGTATTGATATTCTTTTCCTTTTCAGCATGGGGAAGCGGCAGGCTGAAATTTCCTTCGTCGTGAACACTAACTGCATCTGTCCTTAACCAGTCTTTACTATACAGGTTTTCGGCAAACCCCGCAAACAGACGATATTCAAATAACACCTTCACACTATCGGCATTCCCCTTTTTCTGTAACCGGCCATGCAATTCCACAGTTCCATTTGAAGTAGCAGCATCTACTGTTTCAACCAATGGCGGATCAAGTGCTGGTTCAACATGTTCCAGTTTTACGGTTATGGGGTTAGGCCATTTATAATTATCATATACACGTTGTGCACGTGCTACCGAAATATGCAAACCATCTTCTTTCTGTTCAAACCGCGAATGCACATCCAGTTGATTATTGTATTCGGTCACTTCATCGTTCTGCCCCAATACACTGATTACAGTTTGTGGTGTGGCCTTTACCGAACCCAGCACAAATTCCTTTCGCTCACCTTTTGGCCAATCGGGTATACCTGTAATTACAGCATAAATAGTCCGTTTGTCTTTTGATGCGGTAAACCAGATGTTCTCTTCATTGCAAACGATCCACGAACGAACACTTTCTATTGCCTCATGATTAATAAAATGCCAGGCAGCCACTTCACGCAAAGGCGTTTCCTGTTCATAGGGAATATAACCATCGGGGTGCGGACCAACATTCAGTAAAAAGTTTCCTCCTTTGGCGCGGGCTTCTACCAGCAATTCAATTAAACGGCCACCTGTTTTTATATTATCATTGGTGGGTTTGTAATTCCATTGCGTACCCATGGTAGCATTTGACTCCCAAAACTCATTCAATGAAACACCCGGCAGCGTTTGCTCTGGTGTATTTACTGCACCACGCGTGATTACTACATCGGGCTGTAATTTCCAGGCAACGTCACGGCAGGGCTCTTTGGGTTCTCCATCTATAAATAACACGTCTATTTTGCCATACTGCGTGAACAGTTCTGTTGTTTGTTTGCGCACCAGACTATCATAGGCAGCGGTTGTTTTTTTATCAAACTGCATATCGCCCCGTTTGATCAGTATATGGTGTTCATACAAAAAATGGAAATCTTCAGGTGAATAATAAAAGCCTACTGCCAAACCTGCCTTTCTTATTGCCTGTACATAAAGTTTCAGCAGATCTTTTTTATAGGGTGTGTTGGTTATTTTGAAATTGGTTGTTTTGGTATCCCAGAAACAAAAACCCGAATGATGTTTCGTGGTAAACACCACGTATTTCATGCCTGCCAGTTTAGCCAGTTTGGCAATTTCATCGGGATTAAACTTATACGGATCAAAAGTTTTGGGCAGTTCGTTGTAATATCGTTTTACATAATCATCACTGGCGCCTACCAGGGAGTGACTAATGGTAATGCCCAACTGAGCATCTACATTAAAGTGAATGAACATGCCAAAACCAAGATCGCGCAACCATTCCTGCCTCGCCGGTTTGTTTTTGTTTCCGGCAAACCGGTTGTCGCTTTCTTCTTTTTGCGCATAACATATATTACCAATACCAAATACCAGAATGATTATAAGTTTTTTCATAACTATAAAAATATCGAATCTATGTCCATTCTGTTTATCTGTATTTAGCATTCTATATGTTCTACAACAAGCATACACGGCAAAAGTGAGCCACTATTGATGTGGTCGCAATTTTTAACATCATGAGCTCTGTGACTCACTGTTGCTGTGTATTTGCTTTTGTTTTTCTCCAACCCACCCCTTTTGATCTTTGTTTAATTGTGAAACCCGAAGGCCCCTCCCAGGAGGGGATGTACCCTCCGTTAATTCCACAGCGGGAAGTATAAACTATTATTATACGGATCACCGGTTGTAGTAGCATCTATCTGCGCCTGCGGAATAGGGCGCAATACATGCTTATCAATGATGTTCGCCGCCGCTTCTTTATTATGTAATTTTACACGTTCCAGTAATTTACCGGTGCGAACCAGATCGAGCCAGCGTACCATTTCACCACACAATTCCCTTGTACGTTCATCCAGTATAAAGTCGATCGACAAATCAGCAGCAGTAATGTCCATAGCAGCAACATTGCCGGTTGGATAGGCGGCTCTTTCACGAACTACATTGATATACTTAACAGCATCACCTGTATTGCCGATCCTGAATGCAGCTTCGGCCGCTATCAGATAGGTTTCCGCCAGTCTGTAGGCAATCACCGGCCTGATGGATGGGGAATTTAAATCACCACGTTTGGTATCGAAGTATTTTTTCATGGTTGCTGATAAGGTATTATCATACTTACGCGGCGGAACCAGCAGGTAAGGAGTAGCAGCAATCTTTGCATCGCTTACATCTACGCCCGGCATATAAATGGCCGTATCGCCCAGCTTAAATTTCGGCTGACCAACAACGGCACCAGCGGGGGCGCCTGCAGGTAATGGACTGGTCCAAACGGGATAACCTGTTGGATAATCCGTTCTGTTGGCATACCATACTGTTTGAAAGGTTTTGCCGTATCGTGAGTCGTTCACTCTTTCTTTAAATGCGGTATCGGTTAACCAGCGTGTGGGAGTACAACGGATATAGGGGCGGCCATACGCCATACTGCGCACCATACCGGGGCGTTTTTCGTATTGTCCAACCCACATATGGTTCAGTACATTGTCGGCGCTATAGTTGGTTACGCCACTGTTGTTGGGTCCGTTATAAGCCAGATTGGCTGTGTGTTGTACTGACCAGAGTACTTCGGTATTAGCCTCATTGCCTTCAGCAAATATATTTGCAAAATCGGGCAGTAAGCTTAAACCGAGCGATGCACTGGAATTGATAAGATCAACAGCAGTGTTGTAGGCATTCTGATAATCATCGGCTTTTTTTGCAGCCGACCCTGCCCTTGTAAGATATACTTTCGCCAATACGTGTTTTGCAGCGGCAGCAGTGGCTTTGCCGGCTATTACACCTGAGCTGTTAGGCCCTGCGGGCAAACCGGCAATGGCATCCTTCAGGTCCTGCACTATAAAATCATATACATCTGCTAACGGGTCGCGTTTGGCCGAAGTACTGGCATCGGAGATAAAATGTTTATTGAGTGTTACATCGGCCCATAACTGTACGAGAATGAAATAATAATTGGCCCGCAGAAATTTTGCTTCCGCTACCATTTCATTTTTTTGAGCGGCTGGCAGTGTTACATTATCAACATTATCGATAACACCGTTACAGGTATTTATGAAAATATAGGCTGTTTTCCAAAGGTTGGTAGTGGTGCCGTGTGTTGATGTGTAGCTGTACAGGTTAATATCACTGTTGCCGTCTACTCCCCGTTGAAATTCATCGGTACCAATAACAGTAACGGTAAACCAATCCTGGGCGCCCCAGAAGTTACGCATACCTGCATAGGCAGCATCAAGGCCCGACTGAAAACCCTGGTTAGTTTTGAAGAAAGAAGGAACAAGTATTGAATCCGGATTTTCTTCCAGTTTTCTATTGCAACCGGCCAGCGCAATCATCAAGCCGATGCAGAATAATATCTTTTTCATAAAGCTCATTTTGGGTTGTAATAATTAAAACGACATGTTTACGCCAAAAATCATCGACCAGGTAGGAGGCGTATCAATACCCTGCGTACCTGCACCTTCAGGATCTATACCACCGGCCTTGCGATATGGTGAAAACAGAACAAAAGGATCTGAAGCGGTTGCATAAATGCGAAAACTTTTCGCATGAATGCGCTGAACCAAACCCGGATCGAGGTTATAACCCAGGCTCAGACTTCTGATCTTTAGAAATGATCCGTCGAAATAACTCAATACCGAACGGTTGAGCGGATTGGTAGCACTGGCGTTTGGCTTGGGATTCCAGGGCTCGCCATTGTCGGGCGTCCAGTAATGCGTTTTTAAATTATTATAAGTTCCCTGATAGGTGTTTACGAAATTGCCTCCGTACAAGCTGCTGTTTAACATCCATCCCCAACGGGCAAAAGCAACTACGGTTAAGTCAAAACCGCGGAAAGAAAAACGTTGCGTAGTACCGCCTTCCCATTTCGGCTGACTGGTACCAACAATAATACGGTCGTAGGTGGCATCGATCTTTCCATCGGGTTTGCCATCAGGACCGCTTATATCTGCTACGCGAATAGTACCAATAACAGATGCATTACCGGTGGTAGCAAGACCGAGTGCTTTGGCGGCCGCAGAATCCTGTGGTGTATTCTGCCAGATGCCTAGTCTTTTATAATCATAATACACATCGAGCGGCTGACCAACAAACCATCCATTGGCAACATCTTTGGTAACACCGTTTGCCAGCTGGGTAATTTTACCGCGATTGATAAAGAAGTTGAAATCGCTCGTCCAGTTGAAATCATTGCGCGAGCCACCCTGAATGTTGATGGTGCTGACGTGAACTTCAATACCCCTGTTTTCGGTTTTACCTACGTTACTAACAATCTGGCTGGTAATACCTGTAGTGGGCGGAAGCGTTTGCGGCAACAGTAGTGAATTGGTAAACGCTTTGTATACTTCTACCGAACCGGTAACACGGTTATTCAGTATGCCGAAGTCGATCCCCAGGTTGGCAGTCTTTGTGTATTCCCATGTTAAGCCGGGATTGGGTAAAGCACTGGGATAAGAGCCGGTAACCATGTTACTTCCGTAATTATATACAAGGGGCGATAATGCTCCCAGTGTTTGATAGGCATTGATTGACTGCTGGCCAACGCTCCCATAGCTGGCTCTGAATTTGAGCGTGTTTATAAACGTTACAGGCTGAAAGAAGTTTTCTTTATTAATATTCCAGGCAAAAGCTGCCGATGGAAATGAATGCCACTTATTACCTTCAGCCAGGCGCGATGATCCGTCGGCACGGATGGTTAAGGTTAACAGGTACCGGTCGTTGTACACATAGTTCAACCTTCCCATATAGGAAAGAATGTCTGACTTGGATGTACTGCCGCTTCCCTTAAGATTCGATCCGTAGGTAGGATTATTATAAGCCAGGTAATCGGCCAATATGTTGGTATTATCAAACTGGTTCGATTGTGAAGAGGTTTCCTGCAAACTATACAAACCTGTAAAGTTTATTTTATGCTTTTGTTTAATAGCGGCATCATAAATAAGCAGGTTTTCAAGGGTATAGTTATTTGATATACTGGTACGGTTTGAAGAAGCTGATCCGCCCTGATTAACGCGGTAGCTTGTTTTGTCGGAGTAAAAGTTTCCATACACATCCTGCCTCAATTCAGCACCGGCATTAAAGCGATATTTCAAACCTTTAAACAGGTTCACATCGAGATACAGTGTAGTAAATGTGCCGAGGCGCTTTCTGTTCTCTACCACGGCGCCGGGAATAAGGTCGGCGAGGGGATTCCATACCTGATTGGCGCTTCCGGGCACATAATCGTTTATTAAGTTTCCGGCACTGTCCCACGGAGAAGCAAGCGGACTAGCACGTAAAGCTTGCGCCATCGGGTTATTGTTCTCTCCTTTTCTGATAGAATAAGTGTTCAATGAGTTTAATCCCACCTTGAACATCTTACCCAGTTGCTGATCTATACTAAGTTTTACGGTGTAGCGTTCAAAACTCTGTCCGTAATAAATACCGGTTTGATTAAAATAACCACCAGATATAGCGTATTGCGTTTGTTCCGTTCCACCTGAAACACCCAACTGGTGATCGGTAATGATACCGGTTTTATAGATGAGGCTTTGCCAGTCGGTATTGCGGCCGGTTTTAAGCCCCTGTACTTCGGCAGGATCAAATACACCATTGGTTAAGAACTGTGGATCATCTAACCCTGTATATTTTCCGGGATTGGCAATGATGTTGGCCCATTTCTTCAGATCGGCAAACTCCTGTGCGTTCATCATTGGAAATTCTTTGGTGAGTTTGCTGCTGCCTACATAACCACTATAGGTAACAATAGGCTTGGCGGTTTTGCCGCGTTTGGTAGTAATGAGTATTACACCACTGGCGCCGCGTGAACCATAGATGGCAGTAGAAGAAGCGTCTTTTAATATTTCAACGGATGCTACATCATCCTGATTAAGATCGTTGATACTACCATTGAAGGGAATACCATCTACTACGATCAGCGGCGAATTTGAGCCGGTAGAATATAGAGAGCGGGTACCTCTTATCTGAATATTAGGAGTAGCGCCGGGTTTGCTGTTGGCGCCGCTTCGCTGAATATCAACACCTGCTCCCTGTCCCTGAATGGCAGTAGCGAGGTTGGAAGCGGGGACATCTTTAATAGATTGTTCGCTGATAGAAACAATAGATCCGGTAACATCTGATTTGCGGCGGGTTCCATACCCTACCACAATTACCTTATCCATTTCAAGCCGGTCGGAGTTCAATTGAATGGCAAGGTCATTTTGATCGGAATTGCCCACTTTTATTTCTTTGGCTACAAACCCTACCATTGAAATTGAAATGGTACTGTTTGCAGGAGCGGTTAACTGAAATGTTCCATCGGCTTTGGTATTTGTTCCTGCAGAACTTCCTTTAACAAGAACAGAAACACCTGAAAGCGGTTCTCCGCCTTCGTTTCGTATAGCCCCTTTAACGGTAACTGTTTTTCCAGCCACCTGAGCATTGATGGTAACAGTAATCAGTAACGAAAAACAAAATAAACAGGTTGTGATCAATAATTTTCTATTCAGAAAGAGATCGCACACCCAACCTTCTCGATGGTTTTTAGCAGTTAGCTTATCCATATGGCAAAATTTAGCTTATAAAAAAATGTAACAGTTTTGCATTGTTAAGTGTGCCACACTTACTCTTGCTTCGATAGCGAAGTGTGACAGACCTTTATAATTACAGGGGGAGCTTTGTCATGGGGTATAAATTTCCTCATATAAGGTGTTTTGGTTGAGTTATACTAAGCATTGAAAATTGAGCATTGAACATGACACCACTGCTTTAAATACCAAACATCTCATTTATTAAAGCCTGCATGTATGCTCAATGCTCAGTATTTACTGTTTAATTTTGCAATTCTATCTGCACCACATCTACCAGTTTAGTTCTTAGTGTAGCAGGCAACTGAACAGATAGTTCATCGCCTGTATAGGTATATTCAAGTTTTTTTGAAGATCCCAGTAATACAACAGATTTGGGTTTGCCTGATACCTTTGCAGTAAGCGTAATATCTTTTGCAGGAAGCATGTCCTCATCCATCATTCCCTTGTCTTTAAACTCGGGTATGGCAAACAGGTAGCGGAATTTGCCATTGGCTGTTGCAGGTACGGAGGCGGTTTCACCGGCAGGCAACTGTGTTGTGTGTTGTATCGCCTGTTTGTTTGTTTTCATCCACTCCTGTACTACTGCCATATTTTTATAAACTGCATCAGGAAAAATACCATCAGATGTAGGGCCAACACCTAGTAAGTAGTTCACGCGCCAGGCACGGCAGGCAACCAGCTGACCGAGAACAAATCCATTTGAACGGAAAGGGCGGGTATTGCTGTTAGCCCAGCTTCCTGTCCATGGATTACAAAACTCCGCCCATACACCTCCGGGATCCTGTGTAGGCGGGTTACGTTCGAAGGTTATAAAATCGCCTTTTCCATGCAGGCGTGGATTAATTACAATACCGGGCTGCAGGGCGCGTATTTCATCCTGTGTAATAGCATTTTCTCCATTGGGTATGGGCGGTTTTCCGTCGAACCATATCAAATCAATTTTTCCGTAACGCGTCAACAGTTCTGTAACCTGACCTTTTACCATAGCTGCAAAATCGGCCTGATGTTTTTTAATTTCTGTTTCACTTTTTGGAGCATCGTTACGCGGATTGAGATCGGCATCTACTTTGGGTAGTCCGGGATTAGTGGCATATACCCTACCATATAAAAAGCTCATGTATTCGCGGTCGAAGTACCAGTCGGGCGGAGAATAATATAACCCTACTTTCAATCCATATTTTCTACAGGCTTCAACAAATGGTTTTATCAGGTCTTTTCCACCCATATAATTTTTGGTGCTGAAGTTGCCGTAGTTGCTTGGCCACATAGCAAAACCTTCGTGATGACGGGTAGTTAAAACGGCATAGGTAAAGCCTGCTTCTTTTGCCGCCCTGATCCATTTATCAGGATCGTAGTGCTGCGGATTAAAACTTTTTGCCATCGCCCAGTCCTCGTTGGGCGGTATCACCGGGGGCTTACCATTCAGATTGTAGTCTTTTTCACGCACTACACGCGCCAGCTCTGCAGAATCCAGTTTTTTATTTACCAAAGCACGGCCGGGTATCATTGGCCAGGAAGCATCGAGGTTTTTTACGGATGATAATCCCCAGTGAATGAATAAACCTAAACCGGCATCGGGATACCATTGCGCATCGGGATGCATGGTATGTACACCGGCGGGATTTTTTTCTTCTCCCATGTTGATCATGGTGTGTTCATTCTTCACCGTTTCTCCGTCTTTGTTTTGTGCCTGTATTGAAACACCACACAAAGCAAAGAGAACGGATATGGCGTAGCAGCGATAACTTAACATGTATCTGTAATTGGTTGAGAATTGATTAAGTGAATGTTTTAACCCACCCCTTTCGATCGCCTATTGCTTATTATCCATTGCCAATTGTTTATTGATCCCGGGCGTATTGCTTTTTACAACCTGTATATCTTTACTGTCATTACCTTCTACTTTAACCAAAGTATCCGCAGCGCCTTTTACATCAATTTTACTTATCAGTGCCTTTTCTACATGCTCTAAACGGATGACCGATTGCGCGCCGGAGGTTTCAGGAATTTTCCATCCGGTAAGCTGAAGATCTTTTCCATCTTCACAAACAAAAGCCGGACGCCTGTCGTTACTGTCCAGGTGCAGGGTGATATTTATCAGCTTTAGTCCTTTTACATGCCGTGCCCAAATACCATAAGCGGGCACCAACGGACCGAACGTTTTAACTTCAGGATATTTGTCAACAGCTTCGGGTACCTGCTGCCGTGCATTTTCAGGCGTGCCGCCTCCCGCCAGATTAATGTCGATATTTTCCAGTGTAAGATTAGTAATGTAATGATCAGGAACACCGGTAATGAGAATACCCGAGGGTGGCATTAACTGCGCATTGGCAGCTGCCTGTGCTTTTACATTTTTTATTACTACATTATCAAGTGTACCGGTAGGTTGTTGAGTATCTTTTCCTTTTCTGAACACACTCAATCGAGATCCTAACCGTATCAGCATGGGTGTTTTTACATTCACCATGTTGATGTTCGAGATCTGTACGTTGCGCAGATGTGCGCCATCAACGGTGAGTAATTTTATACCCCCGTTATTGGTATCGTATATGTAGCAGTCAGATATGGTAATGTTTTCAAAAGGCGCCATAGACTCAGTGCCCATTTTAATAGCGCCCTGACTGCTTTTTAACCGCATGCCGCTTACAACAATATCGCGGCAGGCCATTTGGCTGGAGGTAGTTTTAAAACAAAGTGCATCATCACCGCTTTCAATGTCACAGTCTTTAATATGTACATCCTGACAACCATCTATATCTATACCGTCGTTATGCGCTACACCATGACTCACAATTTTTACTTTCTCAATATGGATGTGTTTGCTCTGAAAATAGTGCGACGTCCATGCAGCTGCATAGTTGAGCGTGATACCCTGAATGGAAACGTCTTCGCACCGTACGATCCGAAGTAGGAACGGACGGCGTCCCCAGCGTTGCGATTCAGGGCGGGTATCAGTTACAATCTGTTGTTCTTTTAGTTTTGCTCCCTGTCCATCGATAGCGCCTTCGCCTTCAAGACCAATATGATGTGCGTCTACTGCTACCAACAGGGCCCACCCTACATCTATTCCTAATCCTTCTGTAAAAGGGTCGATATTCTGGTAATCATTAATATCAGTACTGCCGAGTAAGCGGGCGTCTTTATTAAGATGTAACGTAACCTGATCTTTCAATACGATAGTGCCCGACAGGAAAGTGCCTGCCGGAAAAATAACTTTACCACCACCCTTCTGATGGCAATCATCAATGGCCTTTTGAATAGCAGTGGTATTAAGGGTTTTGCCATCTGCTACCGCGCCGTATTGTGTAACGTCAATATCAGTAGCACGGGCAGCGTTAGCCCAGAATGTGCCAACCAGTAAAATAAATCCCAAACCGGTCTTTTTCATAATGTTCAGTCAAAATGGTATTGTCCACACACAGGCGTGGTTATACATATGCAACTAAATCATTATTATGCTTGAGTTTTTCCGGTAAAATCGCTTTTTATTCATCTATTTTGGCATAACCATAAACAGCGGAGGCGACACGAACGTCGCCTCCTTTTTTGACTAAACTGTAAGAAAAAAACAGGTTACGGGATTGGTCGGGTTTCAAATGCGGAATAAAAAGTATCAATAGCATTGGGCGCCGGCTTATACAATGTTCTGAACTGGAAGCTGTTTCCTTTTTTATATACCGGTAAAACAGTAACCGTATCTGCTGCCGTTTCATGCTTTTGCAATAAGTCTTTTACAATGCCGGTTGAATCGGTATATACAATTTCTTCTCCAACTATATCATTGCCAACACCAAACCATTTGATCACGGCTGTTTTGGCGGTATTATCATAGGTACTGCTTTTGATGGCTCTGTTTACCAGTTGGGCGAGATATTTTTCGCCATACACTGTTCCTATCACGTCGCTTTTTACTGACCGGTGCCCCGCATTATCATAGGTGTAAATATCAAAAGTATACGTGCCTTCAGCCAGATTATTGAATGCGAAACGTACCGTATCTACGCCGGAAGTACGTTGTACATTTTTTTCTGATGAATCGGTTTTAACAGATGTGGTCCAGAATACTTTTACCTTGCTGATCTTGGGATCGGATGTTAACAGCATCGACAATGCAATGCGATTGTTTCCCGGATAGGTTGTTGCAGAGTCAACTTTGGCGGTATATACAATTTCACCATCTTTAATAAAGCCGCTATAGGTGTCGTCCATCTTGCTGCACGAAAAGACGATACAACAAGCTGCCATCAAACCGTATATAATATATTTTTTGAAATGCATATGGTTGGTTTGGTAGAATAAATAATTAAATGATAGCTGATGAGTTTCAAAACCCACCCCTGTCGATCTTGCCGTATGTGTTACCCACTAAGGCCCCTCCAGGGAGGGGATAGGCACTCCGGTTGCTTATTGTTTACTGCCTACTCACTTTTTCTGCCCCCACAATGAAAGCTCCATCAGGTGAAAAAAGCCTGTATACCCATCAATGGAACCCCAGCTGTCGATATTCTTCCAGCCTATATAGCGAACTGCGGGAATGCCATTGGGAAATTCAAACTCCTGTCCGTTGGTTGCTACATCATTATCTTCATTTGAATTTAATCCTACATCCCAACCGGAAGGCTTGATCATGGTCCATTCGCCCAGCTTAACCCAGCCCACGTTGGGATCGGTATTATTGGGATTGGTGCTTACCACATTCGGTTTGTTGGTGCCCCATATTTCCCAGTGGTGCGGGTTTCCATGATTGAAAGTAAATGTGCCGGTACGCTGCCATATTTCAAAACGGCTCAATACAAATTTTGAAGCGCCTGATTTATCAAGGTCAATCGGTATCCACAACGGCAGGTCATACTTTTCTTTGGTATGAAACATAGTGGTTGTGTTACCGTCGTACAATTGCTTCATGGGGTAACTGCTGGAGTAATCAACCGCATTGGCTATGGGCAATCCTGAGTTAGGAAGCGGACTAAACTGCGGTATATAATTGGCATAGGTGCTGCGCACATCATTGAATTTTGTTTTGTCGAGCGCTTCTTCATATACCGGAGTTATTTTGGTGCGCAGTGTATCGCTGTGGTTATCCCAGCGGTCGCGAACATAGATACCCCAAATTCGTTCCACAGGTGGAAATCCTCTTATATTAAAACTGCCCTGCTTCATACTGGTGTAATTAAAATCTACATGCTGCCAGTCGCCTACGGAATCAATTACCAGTATTTCAAAAACAATATTAGCCGAATCGGCATTTACATATTTAACACTGATACCACCAAAGGTTGAATCCACCTTCAACGATTTAAACACGTTGACAATAGAAGGTGTTAAGGGTTTTATTTTTACTGTTACGGGGTCAGAGGCTGTTTCACTCCTGCTTACTGCATAGAGGTCTATATTTCTTTCCTGGGTATCGCCAAATCCGTCTACCAGTAATTTATTCTGGTACATAGAGGTTTTAACTTCGTGTTGCACGCCCTTCAGGTCATACACCGCTTTTACATAAAGCAGGTTGGGATTATCAGGTAGTGTGTAACTGATCAGGGCAGCACCGGCCAGGTTGGTCACCTGTACATTGCTTACAGGCCCTGGTACCGATCCGTCTTTTGACAATGGTTTTCTTTCATCTTTTTTACAGGCTATTCCGGTAGCGATCACCGATAGCCCGAGATATATAAGTAGTATGTTATTTTTCATATGCATCGTTTAAGATTGTTACAAATATTACCAACCCGGATTTTGCACCAGCTTTTTATTACGTAGTATTTCATCCTGATCTATCGGCCAAAAGTAATCGCGCAGTTTAAAAGTTTGCGTCCATTGTACCACCGGTTTATAATAGGCGGCTGGGTCCTGCTGTTCGGTGCTCCATCCTTTTATAGGTGCGTTTAAAACAATATGGGCTTCCCGCCATCTTCTTAAATCCCAGAAGCGTTGCCCTTCAAATGCCAGTTCTATCATACGTTCCTGATGAATGATATCGCGCAAACCACTTTTGGTAGTGTATTTGGCAGGCTGGCTCGAAAAATTATCCCATGAATACACCACGCCCTTTAACCCGGCCCTGTCTCTTACTGCATCTATCCATTGTAAGGCTTCGGGAGTTGGTCCGTTTGCTTCGTTCAATGCTTCGGCATATAACAAATACAGATCGGCCAGCCGTATTTCGGGCCATGGATAGGGGGTCTGATTACTTCCGGTAACATTTCCATCAGAAGCGCCCACGGTACCCATATTGATCAGCTTTTTTATCCAGTAACCAGTAACCGAAAAATTACTTACGCCCTGGCGCGCGGCATATTCGGCTCTTCTTGCTTTTACATACAGCATATTGCTCACGCTGTAATTATTTACCCAGTTGCCAAACCAAATACCCCGGTCGAATGCCAGGTCGGCATAAAAACGAGGCTCCCGGTCGAAGTGAAGTTTTACAGTTTGTTCATTCTTCTTTATATAAAAAGTATCGGCGCTGGTGGCTGTTTTTAATTGATAGCGTCCTGCATAGTCCCATGTTTTGTCTTCTGTGATCGGCACTCCGTTTTTGGTGTAAAACAATTCCGCCATTTTAATAGGTGGGGCCAAAATGCCTTTGGGACCGCTGCTGCTTACGGCGCCACTGGCGAGTATGGGCATCGTCCAGCGTTGTATATCGGTTGCTCTGCTTGATGTATTGGCCCAGATCACTTCGGTATTAAAATCCTTTTCGGTCACTGCCATGCGGATGCTCAGCTGAGTTTTAATAGTGTCGTTAATGATCCAGCTTGGATTTAAAGCGGGGTTGTATTGTTGCAGTGAGTAAAAATTACTATGGCAAAATTCAATGGCTTCCTTACATGCCTGTACAGCCGCCTGCCATTTTGCAGGATCAACAGCAGGATTGATCAGCGGTACACCACCTCCCTTTTCATCTGTTTTAATATTTGCAAAATCTGCGTTTCCGTTAAATAAAGGACTGGCAGCGGTTACCAGTACTTTTGCTTTCAACGCCAGCACAATTGATTTGGTGATGCGGCCCAGTTCAGTTTGTTCTGTGCCAACGATTTTAGCGGGCAGTGCATCATTGGCTGCAGCCTGATCGAGCAACTGAACAATATAGCTAAAGCAGCTATCAACATGTTCCCTCGGTATCTGTACTTGATCGGGACTGCTGCCTACCGGCAAATTCGTTCTTATAATCGGAATGGGTCCATACATACGAACGAGATAGAAATGATAATAGGCTTTTAGAAAAGTTACTTCAGCCTTCCATCTGTCTCTTTCAATGGCTTCCATATCCCGCACGTTGTCTATATTATCGAGAAAAATATTACAATCGCGCAGGGCCGTGAATAATTTGATGCCCTGATTTTTGCCCGTCCAAAAGCTGCCCAACGGGTTACCTGTATTCTGCATACCGCGTGCGATATTCCAGTAGTCAGGATCAACATCACGAATGGGATCCATATACCACACTTCGTCGCCTGCATTAAAGGCGGGATTGTCATCCATATCGCCATGCTTTGGCATATATGAATAACAGGTAAACAAAAATTTTTCAGCCGTACTGCGCTGGGTAAACGCATTGTCGATGGTGCCAATTTCATCGGGCACCACGTTCAGGTATTTCTTACAGGAAGAAATAGCCATGATCCCTATTATTATGAATAGTATTTTACTGTTTTGCATGTTGACTGTTTTTTAAAGCCCCACCTGTATACCGAAATTGATGACCTTCTGAATAGGATAATTGAGTCCGTTACCGGCGAGTTCAATATCCCATAGTTTAAAGTTGCTGAAGTTTACCAGATTGATGGCATTGGCGTATAACCGTACATTATCGATGTGAATCTTCTGCGTGTATTTCTGTGGCATTGTAAACCCTACCTCTACTTGTTTTAACCGCAGGAAAGCGCCGCTGCGCATAAACCATGTGCTGGTTTGGCTATTGTTTCCATTCAGTGTAGAACTTAAGCGTGGCCATAAGGCGTATAAATTCCGGTTATCTTCTGACCAGTGATCATCGGCGTAGGCCTTTAATAACTGATTCTGCAGTATGTAGCCCGGCAGTTCATTACTGTTGTAGCGATAGGCTACAAATGGCGCGGTAGCTTGTACATCTATCCAGAAGGAGCGGCGCGCCGTACCCTGAAAGAAGGTTGAAATATCCAGCCCTTTATATTTGGCAGACACGCCAAAGCCATAGGTAATTTCAGGTGTGGTGGGGTAACCAATGGGAACCATATCGAGCTTGTCAACTACGCCATCGCCATTCACATCACGGAATTTAATATCGCCTCCCTTATAATCGCTGAAAGTTTGTACGGGAGCGTTTTTAACTTCTTCATCATCTACAAACAACCGCTCGGCTATATAACCCCATTGTTGTGAGATGGGATAACCAACCCGATTAAGATAATTCAGATCGGGTCCGTATTGCAGTGATTCATTTCTGTCGAGCCGGCTATGTGCATAGGTGAAATTACCACGTGCCTGTATAAGGAAGTTCTTTCCGAAACTCTGCAGATATTCAACCGATATGTCTACACCCTGCCCTGATGCTTCGCCCACATTTGCTTTGGGCGGATTTTTGTCGAGGTCAACCTGTAAACCCAATGTATATGGAATGTAACTGCGGCCCATTAAAATGTTATACCTTTTTTCGGTATAGTACTCGGCTACGATATCCCATTTTCCAAACAGACTTAATTCCATAGCGTAATTTGCTTTGCGCGAAGTTTCCCATGTGATGTCTCTGTTTTCGTACCTGTTTATTGCAATGGTATTGCGGGTGTAGCGGCCATCTGTACCGAATGTGGGATTGTTGGCAGTGCTGTTCAGATTAACATCAGATAAATAATAGAAGCGATCATCGGCACTTCCGATTTCATCGTTACCTACCAGCCCATAGGTTGCTCTTAATTTCAGTTTGCTAATAGCAGATGCCAATGGCTCAAAGAACTTTTCATTGGAAACATACCAGGCAACACCTACAGAAGGAAAGAAGCCAAAACGTTCGGATTTATAAAACCGTTCAGAACCATTGTATCCAAAATTAAATTCTGCATAATACCGGCTATCGTACGAATAGGTGGCGCGGCCAGAAACACCCATATTGCGATAGGGTAAGGATTTTTGCAATGTTTTTGTATCACCATCCTGCCGGCTGCGAGCCGTAGTGACCAGCAATCCGCTCAACCCATGTTTGCCAAGAGTGCGCGTGTAGTTAGCGGCTGCTTCAAAATAGAAATTAGAGGTTACTGTTTTATCACCACCTTGCGGAGCGCCCAGATAATCGGTTCCTCCCTGGGGAACAACGGTGGCTGCCACCTGGTCGGGATTAATATTTGTTAAATGATAGGTATTGGTGTATTTGTCGTAACCGCCGGCCGTATAATAGAACGGGTTGTACTTACGCGACACATCAAAATAAGAAGCGCGGTTGATGTTGGTAAAAGCCCTTGCCGAGAGCCCCTGGGTAATAAAACCCAGGTCCTGCTTCAATTCAAACTGTGCCGACATAAGCGACTTGTTATAGTCTTTATATCCTGATATCATATCGGCATAAGGATTCAGATAATTTCCTTTGTCGTAATTACCAAACAAAATATGGTTTACATACTGGTGTTCGTCATCAACCGGATAATAGGCAGGATATAATACGGGACTGGTGCGCATTACTTTTTGATACAAACCCGAACCGCCGTCTACGGGACCGTTGTAATCGTCGAATGTGCCGTATAACCGTACCATTACATCTGTAGTACGGGTTATTTTCAATCCTACATTTGAACGCAGGCTGTAGGTTTTAAGATTAATATTATTATTGAAATTATTCCGCTTGTCAACTTTTAAAATTCCATTGTCCTGATTAAAAGAGCCTGCAAGGAAATAATTAACGATCTGTCCGCCGCCGCTTACACTGAAATTCCCTCTGCGATTGGATGCCTGATCTTTAAAGAGCATATTCATCCAGTCAACAGCAGGGAACATTTCCGGGTTAACGCCCAGCTCGGTATAATCTATCTTGCTTTGCGAGTAAGGAAGTGGCGCCAGCGGGTTTCGTGTTAATACCGATTCATTATGCAGTTTCAGGTAAGTAACAGGATCTGCCAGTTTAATATTTTGCGTAGGGCTTGAAATGGAATTTTCAAACCTGACGAATACTTTGGCTTTGCCCTGTTTACCTTCCTTGGTAGTTACCAGTATAACGCCATTGGCGCCACGGGCACCATATAGGGCGCTGGCGGTTGCATCTTTCATGATAGAAAAGCTGGCAATGTCATCTGGTTGAATACGGGCTAAATCGGTTGCGGTATATTCTATACCATCAATGAGAATGAGGGGGGAAGTTTTATAGCCAAAGGTAGTTACCCCACGAATGAAGAACTGTGCATTGTCCTGCCCCGGTTCACCCGAGGTTTGATAGGCAATGATACCGGCAAGCCGCCCGGCGAGGGCCGTGGTAAGATTGCTGGAAGGAACCTTTAATTCTTCCGGACTGATAGTAGTAACAGAGCCCACAATGTCTCTTTTCTTTTGTTTTCCATAAGCCACTACTACTACATCATTGAGTGAGTTGGAGGTTCGCTTCAATTGTACATTAATAATTTCTTTTCCTTTTACAGGAATTTCCTGATTATCAAAACCGATCATAGTGAATACCAGTACTACATTATCGTTTGGCACCGATAAAATGTATTTCCCGTTGATGTCGGTTGTAGTTCCGATATTGGGCGCACTTTTAACGGATACCGATACCCCCGGCAATGGTGATCCGGTTGAATCGTACACAGTACCACGCACTTCATTACTTATACGGGCTGTGGAATAAGTTGTGGGCGATGAACGGCCGGGCGATAAATAATCAGAAAAATACTGAGCGGGAGATGGTTGGTTGGCCATATTTATGCCGGCTGTTGACTGCTGAGCATAAAGGCCATGCAAGGTGGATAATATGCAGCAACATACTGCAATCCACCTGGTCGGTGTTAGGCATTTCATAATCGTTAGCGTTGGTAGGGTTTTAAGCACTACCAATTTACAATAACCATTAAGCGCAGGGATTAAGGTTTTGGCATTATATTAAACTATCTTGACACGCTTCGGCTTAGTTCAACACTAACCTTAACGTGTATTTCATACGCCCAACGAAACGCCCTATGGATAAGGGTTTTACACTAATCAACCCTAAATTTTACAGTCATTGTTGTAGTTTACTATATGCCAAAACATCAGATACATAAAACTACAGTCTACATTTATGTCTAATTAATGAACCCCAACCAGGCGTACCTATCCATTATCGTGAAAAATTAATTCGTGCCTTACATGAAATTGTGGCTTACCATAATATGCCTCATTGTTATACACTCCGGCGCTGCTGCGCAGCTTAACACGGGAGGGTTTCATGCCCTTTTTGGTGTAGATGCTGATACAAAGGCAGGCTATCTTAAATATGGGCCCACAACAGGTACAATAACAAGTGATGACTGGTTTTCTTCTCCTTCAGCTTCCGGTAATAATGTAATTGATACTTCCAATGCATCTTATTACAGATCACTATTGCAATCGGGTAATAATATCAGCTTTACAAAACGCATGTCGCAACCGCTGTATGCCAATGTAAGCGGAAGGATCTGGCTCGATGCCATCTACACCCGCGACTATGCAGTAGCCAGTATAGACTCAACGACTTTTGTTGGTGGCGATAAAAACGGTGATGATCCTGCATTGTGGCATGGCGTTGCATCTTCAGTACCAACAAAAACCGATCTGGTGGATGTATTGGGTCATATGCGCCGCAATGGCACCAATGTGCATGATTCATTATGGTTTTTTACCGGCGTATCAACTACCGGCACATCGGGTTCAAGGTATTTTGATATAGAGTTGTACAAAAATCATATTACCTATACCGCAACAACAGGCAACTTTACCACCGGTGGGCCCGATGCAGGCCACACCCAATGGAAATTCGATGCTTCGGGAAATATTACCCAAACCGGCGACATGATCGTTGCTGTAAGTTATTCATCAGGCGCGCCAACCGTTGAAGTACGTATATGGGTGAGTAAAACAACCTACACTACCGTAACGCCAAGCCTGTTTAATTTTGGCAGTAATTTCGATGGGTCAACTACTGCATTTGGTTATGCGTCGATCACATCAAAAGCAGGCACTACCGCTTTTGGTTCGGGAATTGCCAACCTGTCGGCAACACCGGCTGCAGATACAACCTACTCTACCCCATGGGGTTCCTATGGTACTTCCGGCTGGGAATCGCAGTATACATCGCTACAGTTTATTGAAGTAGGATTAAATTTAACCCGCATTGGTATTGACCCGGCGCTTTATAATTCAGTACTTAGCTCTACTGCATGTACGTCGGCGTTTTCTTCCATCTTTTTTAAATCGCGGTCCTCTGCTTCCTTTACTTCTAACCTGCAGGACTTTTCAGGCCCCTTTGACTTTTTGCAAACGCCGGTATTAGACTATACATTGTCAACGCCCGTTTTATCGTGCGCTAATTCAACCGGCAATATCTCAGTAACAAATAATACTACAGCCGGGTTTTATACATGGACTACAAGTAATGGCAACATCACCTCTACCGCGAGCAATAGTATTCAGGTTAATAAATCCGGATCATACACCCTGCAGGCTGCAGTAGCAGATGGCTGCCCTGTGGTAAAAACTGATGTAGTAACAGTAGCAGCCGATTCATTTCCACCAGTAGCATCGTTTTATATGACATCCTCGGCCGATCTGTCGCACTATGTTTTGCATGGGGGAAGTTTATCAGCGAGCAATTATAGTACGCCATTTGGCGGCTCACAAGGTTTGTTGTGGAACTGGAGCGGGCCCGGTGGATTTTCCTCTACCATTCAAACTCCGCAGGCCGACACCATAAAAGGAACTTATCAGTTAATAGTAACTGAAAAAAGAAATGGTTGTAGAGATACGGCATATAATGTAATGAATCTGACCGTTTTATCGGAACAGACTGGATCAAGAACAATACCCAGACCGGCGCAGGATATGCCATCATTCTATCTTGCAGGAAATAATTTTACCGGCAAGGTCCGTCTGGTGGTCAATACTAATACCGCCGATAAAGCGACCTTAGCGATTTACAGCACATTGGGCCAGGTAGTATATTCCAGAAACATTGCCCTGCAAAAAGGCCAGAACAATATTGAAGTACCGGTTTCGGAATACGGTCAGTACAAGTTGCAGGTAGTCGCATTGTATGTCAATAATAAATTGCGGTTTACGCAAAAGGCCATCTTTTAAGGCTCCGAGGTCGGCACGCTTGTCACATACAAATTTTCCTCTATCTAATTCGCCTATAACTTCTTATTCACTACAATAACAAATTCAGTCTGGTACATTAAAATTGCTATTACGCGTTATTCAGCCTGCACCAACCATTGATATGAAAGCCATCCGTTGTTTGTTTTTATGCATGCTTCAAATCAGCTGCTTTTTTGCGTTCGCACAAAACCAGCCTATTCAGTTTGAGCATCTGGGAACGAACGAAGGACTTTCGCAAAGTAATGCCACCTGCATTTTACAGGATAGTCGCGGCTTTATGTGGTTTGGCACTCAGGATGGTTTGAATAAATTCGACGGATATCAGTTTACCGTTTATAAAAACAATCCAACAGACCCGAATAGTCTGGGTCATAATTACATCAAAAGTATTATTGAAGATGCTCAAGGAAATCTCTGGATAGGCACCTGGGGCGGCGGCCTTGATTACTTTGACAGAAATAAAGAAACATTCACCCACTTCAGGCACGATAAAACATACGCTAATTGCGTCTCAGACGATTTTATCAATTGCCTGTTACAAGACCATGAAGGAAATTTATTGATAGGCACTGAAAACGGCGGACTGAATAAACTAAATCTGACCACACATCAGTGTGCGCACTATACATTTGACAAAAACAACTCTAATAGCCTCAGCGATAATTCTGTTGTAACGCTTTTCGAAGACAGCCATCAGCAAATATGGGCAGGTACGCTCCGCAATGGTTTATGCCTGTTCAATAAACAAACAGGCGCCTTTACACGGTTTCAGCACAATCCCAATAATCCGGCATCTCTTTCGAACAATTCAGTTTGTAAAATATTCGAAGATCAACATCACCATTTATGGATAGGCACCAGAGGTGGCGGGTTAGATGTAATGGATGCATCCGGCCTATCATTCCATCACTACAAAAACAATCCCGATAACAGTAATAGTCTGCCGATCGACAGAGTTTTTGCACTGGCAGAAGATGATGATCATAACCTTTGGATAGGAACAGAAAATGGAGGTTTAAGCATTTTCAATCCTCAAACCGGCATTTTTAATAACTACACACACGACGATATTGACAATAGAAGCATTACCAATAATTCTATTTATTCGCTTTATAAAGACAGGCAGGGAAATATCTGGATAGGCACCTATAGCGGCGGCGTTAATCTGTATGGTAAAAGCTTTAATAAGTTCATTCATTTCAGACACAGCAACGACGAGAACAGCCTTAGTCATAATAAAGTATTGGGCATGTGCGAAAGCACCGACGGCAAGGTATGGATTGGTACAGATGGCGGCGGATTAAACCGGTTCAATCCACGAACCAGAGAATTTAAACATTACATACATCAACGTAATAATCCCAACAGCATTTGCGGTAACGCCGTGATCTCTGTGAAAGAAGATGCTAATCACAATATATGGATGGGCACCTGTGAAGATGGCATTACCGTACTGAATCCTGAAAGAAATACATACAGACAAGTCAGGCACGATGCTACTAATGTAAACAGCCTTGCGGGCAATAATATATGCGCCATTTTACAGGATGCCGATCAGGAAATGTGGTTTGGGACCTACGGCACAGGGCTTGACCGGTATAATTTACAAACCGGCCGCTTTACGCATTTTAGATTTGATAGTACCGACCATAACAGCATCAGCAGCGACCGCATAGAAAGCATTTTGCAGGACCGCAGGGGATTTATCTGGATCGGAACTTTTGAAAATGGCATAAACAGGCTCGATAAAAAAACAGGCACTATTACCCGCTTCCTGCATAACGATCATAGTAACAGCCTGAGCGATGACCATATCAATTATTTGTATCAGGATAAAGCAGGCAATATTCTGATCGGCACCAACGGCGGATTAAATTATTTCAATCCGTGTACCAATCAGTTCACCGTTTATACGATGAGCAATGGTTTACCTGGTAATATTGTTTTTGGTATTGCTGAAGATAACAAAAGCAACCTGTGGCTCAGTACCAACAATGGCCTGTGCTGTTTGAACCCACTTACCAGAACCTGCAAAAACTTTTCTGCAGCCGATGGTCTGCAGGCGAATGAGTTTAAAGGATTGTCGGCTTTAAAAACACGTTCGGGCCAGTTGTATTTCGGAGGTGTTAATGGCTTCAATGAAATTTTTCCGTTCGATGTTCAGCAAAATACCTATGACCCACCGATTGTAATAACAGGCTTTCAGTTATTTAATAAAGATGTTCCGGTTTCTCAGGATGCAAGTTCACCGCTCAGCCAGCCTGTTACAGAAACAAAAAAGATCTCTCTTCCATATAACAGCTCTGTTATTTCGTTTGATTTTGCTTCACTGAATTATACTGACAAAACAAAAAAGCAATATGCCTATCGCCTGAAAGGGTTCGATAAAAACTGGAATTATATTGGTACCCGGCATATTGCTACCTATACGAATCTTGACCCCGGCAAATATGTTTTTGAAGTAAAAGGATTGAATACCTCAGGTGAATGGAGTACACGTACGGCATCGCTTCAACTCACTATACTGCCACCTTTCTGGATGACCATATGGTTTAAATTATTGGTGGGGGGTTGTGTGGTCGCCTGTATATTGTTAGTTTATCGCTGGCGCGTGCGTGATATAAAATCACACAATGCCATGCTGGAAGTGCAGGTACAAGAACGAACGTGGCAGTTGGCTAAAGCCATTCAGGAAGAACGAATGACCAGGCTGGATGCAGAAAAAGCCCGCAGTGAAGCTGAGCAGGCGAATAAAGCCAAGAGTGTTTTTCTGGCTACTATGAGCCATGAAATACGTACTCCCATGAATGGAGTAATCGGCATGGCATCGTTGCTGTCGCAAACACAGCTCAATGACGAACAACGATCCTACACTGAAACCATTCAGGTTTGTGGTGAAAACCTGTTGACCGTAATCAATGATATTCTGGATTTCTCCAAGATCGAATCGGGTAAGATGGAACTGGAGGAAAAAGAGTTCGATCTCCGTAACTGTATTGAAGAAGTGCTTGACATTTTTGCTACCAAAGCTGCCAATACCGGTCTTGATCTTATTTACCAGATCGAATACAATGTTCCGCAATTCATTACCGGCGACAGCACGCGTTTACGACAGATATTAATTAACCTTGTAGGCAATGCGATTAAATTTACACATCAGGGAGAAGTATTTGTGCGGGTGTACCTGATGAAATTTCAAAAAGACAATACAGTTGAATTAGGTTTTGAAGTACGCGACACGGGTATCGGTATCCCGGCCGATAAACTGGAACGATTGTTCAAAGCATTTTCACAGGTAGACTCTTCCACTACCCGAAAATATGGTGGCACCGGTTTGGGACTGGTTATTTGCGAAAAACTTATTACGCTAATGGGTGGCTATATTGAAGTAGAAAGCCAACCGGGCAAAGGTTCTGTTTTTGCATTTACGGTGCGTACTAAAACCGCTGCGAGAGAATTTTCTACCGAAACATATACTCACCTGCATGATATTGAAGGAAAGAGAGTATTGATAGTGGACGACAATGCCACTAACCGGAAGATCTTAAAAAGCCAGCTGGAGCAATGGAAGCTGCAGCCGGCCATGGCAGCATCCGGAAAAGAGGCACTGGAAATGCTGGCAGCACAACCATTCGATCTGGTACTTACAGATATGCACATGCCCGGTATGACGGGCATCGAGCTGACACAGCAGATAAAAGCACAGGATCCGCACCTATCTGTTATGTTGCTTAGTTCAGTAGGCGAAGATCATTTCAACAGCCATCGCGATCTGTTCAGTTTCGTTTTAAATAAGCCGATAAAACAGCAAACACTTTGTAAATATATTCTAAGCAATTTCAGTACACCGGCCGACACTATTATAG
>Ga0105239_10001285_pt1 | contig 33887 bp, 26 predicted proteins | sample KBSC44metaG_FD_92761 | JGI IMG/M metagenome (GOLD analysis project Ga0105239, IMG submission 92761) | Corn rhizosphere microbial communities from Kellogg Biological Station, Michigan, USA - KBS C4-4 metaG | ecosystem: Host-associated > Plants > Roots > Rhizosphere > Soil | place: Michigan, USA... | reverse complement strand
TATTTTGTGACTTGTTTTAATGTTAAAGAGAAAAGAAGAAAAGTAGCGAGGGTGTTGTGAGTGGGAAAGGGGAGGGTTTCGAGGGGGGGGTGGGTGGGGTGGGGGGGGGGGGGGGGGGGGGGAGGGTGCCGCGCGTCCGTTCAACTTGGATCGGGGGATCTGAAACCCAACGTGCAGTCTATGCAGTACAATACAAGACCGAGAAACCCGGTGGTCCCTCGTGGTGGCTGCGCTTCTGCGACAAGCCGCACGTGAAGACGAACAAATGCGCCTATCCACATTTTTCTCTTTTGGGGAGTGGTCTTTTTGATATTAATATTATTATCAATGCCACGCACGCCCATCCAGGCACGCTTGTACGGAGGACGGAGTACCGACGCGCAAACCTCGCAAGTGTCCGTCCCGCGCGCTCTTGAGAGAAAGGCGAAATCCCTCATTGGGCTAACCAACAGTGTGGAATTTGGAATGCATGATACATATCTTAGGTTCTTAGATGCACTTGGGTTCTTCCCTCAAAGCCGCCTCGGCCGCTCAACGCAGGCAGGCTGGGGGGAGGGGGGTCGTTTGCTAGCACTGCTGGCTAAGGCTTAGTTCAACGGCGAAGCGCAGGATTCAGCAGCTGACACAAGTGCTTACTCGTGGGCATGGATCGTTCTTCTTAATACAGCGGAAGGAGTCCGTGGCTCGTGCATATTTAATCGTGGGTGGTGCTTGGGACTAGGCTCGAGATCTCGAAGCGGGGGTATTTGCCTCAAGGAGGTTGGTTAATTGATGGGATTCTCCTTGCCGATGGAAAGAGTACTTGGTGATGGGCGTTCCAACAGGCTTCGCACGGGATTTGATAATCCTTACAGGCTCCGATAGAGCAGCCACATCCTCGTAATTACCTCCACCGTACCCATGTCCATTCGCAGGTAGGGCTACGGAGGGCGGAGAAGTGCCATGTAGGATTTATCTAGCTAAGTAGATGTGGTCTTTTGGTATCCACATGGTATTGCCATGCTGAATTCTGTTTTACGACCGGTCGGTCTCCTCGAACATCGTTCCAGACTCCAGAGACTCCGTACGCAGCATTCACGCTCGGGTGAATATTTCCCAGCCTTTGGTCTCTGCAGCTAGAGCAACGGCGTTCAGGCTAATTCATTAGCCCTGGGTTGGAGGGCCGAGGCATGCTACTGTATTATTACCTACAGAACGACTAACTGAATTGAGCTTAAATGGATGGCCTTATGCCATCGTTCTCAGTTCAGCCTAGGCGTCGGGCTGTGAGACTGTCACGGTTCACGTGGGACTGACTTTTGGAGGGAGGGCACCATTCAAGGGATTTGGCATATCTCCCTCGCCCAGTTGGGGTTGTGCATTTTCGGCGACAACGCTGGCAGCGGAAGTTCACATATTTGAAAATAAAGGCACACATTGTGGAATGTCAGTAGAAAAAGTGATAATATTGACATATATATTGGAACATAATTGGCATATATTGGCTTTGTCAGTAGCTCAGGGTATTCAACTCCATTCCTATTAACACCAGGCAGGAAATGATGCCTCTCCTCCGAACAATACTTCGGGATGTTGCAATGTAACATAGTATCATATATTCGTAGAAACCGTAAGCTTTGGGAAAAAGAGTTTCCAAATAGGCAGGCGTTTCTTGGCCCTTTATGACCAACCCTACACCTGAGGGGAGAAACCGTTTCCCGACTGATCAACTCATTAGTTATTGTTCTTGGCCTCTTGTCGCATGTCGCTAGGTATCAGGCTGTTTTGTTTGGCTCTCCTCATCTACAGGCGTCGGGGGAGAATAGGGCTTGCTGTCTTTTCGCTTCGTACTGAAGGTTCTGGGAGGAGTGTCTGGCAAGTTCTCGATGAAAGCGGACTGTCGATGGTCCTCTTCGGGACCTTGATATGGAAGTGTTGAATTGTTGCCCGCTATTATCTGGCCGCCACTGCTCATACTACTGCCGTGGCGCCGGTGAGTTGGGCGTAAAGGTGATAAAGGCGAGGTAGCTAATGCTGCGCTGGCCATACCAACATCACTTGCAGCCTTTTGTGCCGAGTCGGACATTGCCAAGGGTGTGATGACGAAGTCACTGCTTGCATTGGACTCCTGGCGGGGTGCATTCGATGGCCGCGCTTTCCCATAGGCATCATCTCCGTCCGGCTGAGATTTGAGGGGCGAAGGTAGAGGATCGAAATTCGTCCGCTCTGTGGACGGGAAGTATGCATCGATACGTCGTTGTCGTGGAGCTGTGTCGACAGGTTCATTTGTCGGTAGCGCTGCGCCGCCGAGATATACATTATCGTAATTATCGCGCCGACTTTCGCTGAAAGGAAACCCTTGGAACGAGAGACGTTCCTGGAAGGAACTTTCCTCGGCCCCGACTGAAGACATTCCGCCAACAGTAGATTGCCCCGTAGAAGATTCAGGTGCGCTGGCGCCAGTATTGTAGGCTCGGGGATAATTGGGATGGTTTTTTGGTCTGTAATCAGTCTCACCCTGTGAAGAGTTCGAATCATGTTGAGTGGAGGAATCGGGAAGTTCCCCTATCTTTTTCGATTCTCCACTTACTTCAGGAAGGGTTTCTGGGGACAGCGGCGTGTTCGTTTGCATTGAACTCCTAGGCATGAAGATGCTGCGGCCTCCCAGCTCGGCAATCTCGCCGTCACTTTGTACACGACCGCGACCACTGACCACAGTCGACTGGTCGCTCGTGTCCATCTCCATGGCCACGGCAGACACGGATTGTTTAGCTTGATCTCGAAACCAGCCATTGAGATGGTCGCCGGAGCCCTGTAGGGTCTCCGATGTTGCTGCAGATGCCTTTGATTGTCGGTTTCTCTTCCTCTGCTGCCGCCGTCGCCAGAGCCAAAATCCGAAAGCTGCGGCTACAAGTGTAACCCCACCAAGAACACCTCCAAGTACTGGACCCAGTATGCTTTTGCTGCCAGCTCGGATCGCCGTATAAGGATACCAGTTGACGATCTCCCGTTGATAGTCTTGCGTGAAAAGGGCTGCGAGGGAACTGTTCATATTACCGGCAGGCTTACTAGGGTCTCCGGCGGCTGTGACTTGAGGAGGTATTTCATATTTGGACCATTCACCTGGAGTGTATTTGTCCTGCCAAACGAGCTTGTTCAAGTTTAGGACTTCCAAAGACCTCCCTCGTGGGAAGCGGATATCCTTATAGTTTCCCTGGCCTCCAACAACAAACATTTGGTCTGGGTAAGGAGTTATGCAGATATGGCCCCACCGTGCACCAGCTTGGTTTAAAGGCGTAACTTTTGTCCAATGAAACGAAGGAACCGACAGGATGTAGACATCCAGATTTAGATCTTTGTTTAAGTCGACCCCGTTGTAGCCTCCCTGAATGTAGATTTGGTAGGAATGTGCATCAGGTTGGTGGGCCACAACAGCGCAGAAATCGGCGAGTTGCGGTGGCAGGTCTCCAGAAGTGTCCTGGTTGTACCAGATGTCGTTGCGAATGTCGTATACTGAGATGGTTTGCATGAACCCAGGGCTTACCGCATTTGATTCATTATCAAGTGATGCATTAGTAGTGTAGCGAATGTCCACTGGATTCATGACTCCTCCAATTGCGAGTAGTAGGCCTTGATCTGAGACGGGTACCCAAGCTAGACTTGCACTTCCGCGACCACGGACGTGATCAGGAAGGGTCATGTTTTCCCAGATAGCATTGTGGATGGATGTCATGTCCACCTTGAGCATGTTGTCAAGTGTAACGGAAATAGCCTCTGTGCCATAGGCTACAAGAAATCCTCCGGATGGAGTTTGCATTCCAGAAAAGTAAAATCCTAGATGTTCGCTGGGAATGCTTACACCAGCGCCATGTGTGACATTCTTGCTTGTTGGTAGGGGAGGGAGATAGTGAGTATCGAAGTCAGGAGCCCAATTATTCTCATAAATGTTGTGCTTCGTGGAGTCAGGTTCTGGTTTGTATAATTGATCATTGATAAGATCTGCTTTTTCGCCCTCAACCGTGAGGGAAAGACCGCTGAATTATAGTTAGTTTATAGTTTGATTTAAGGATTGCAAAATCGTTCTTACCCGTACGTGTAGAACTCGTAGTCGTCAGCAAACATGTGTCCATCAATAAATGGTGGGTTGTTGCTGAAACCACCTGCATTCGGCAAGATTGAGAATATGTCCGAGAAATTGGCAGACAAGTCAAAGGTTTGGGAGAAGTTCAGAGTGTACAGGTATCCACGTTCCTGGTCTGGCGGAGAGACTGCAGAGCCTTGCAGCCATGTCTGTCCAGTTGCATCCCATTGGCAGTACTGCATTTGGCCTCCGTCAAGGTAAAGAGTGTCTCGAACAACGGCGCCACGAGGTTGTGTCCACATGCATAACCTTGGATTTGCGTCGGCAGCTGTAGCAACAGTACTCCAGAGTCGTAGTATGAGTACCCATGTTGTTAAACTTGCGCCCATGGTGATTGACGATGAAGAGGCTCCTAAGGCCGGGGAAAGGCGATTGAGCCAGAGGAGGAGAAGAAGTACCTTTTGCGGAAGTATCTGAGGAAGTTAGGTGTAGTTCTGATCTAGATTTCGGAAGAACTTCTAGATAGTCAAACCTTGGAAATGCTAGGAAGAGCAGGTTGGTAATGTCTGGTTTGCGGGATACCGGTTCGACACACCTGAATAAGGCCGGAAGGGTGTGCTTTGAGAACGTAGCATTGCCCCCTGTAGCCCGGCGAATCGAGACGGGGTAACCAAAGCGACTGCACTTTGAGAATGGTATGTAACCTGTCATTGATGAGGCCATACGAACCTAATGCAGAGGGCCGCGATTGGAGCGGCGAGGCAACGAAGAATGGACCCCTTCTGGCCCCATGCCATGCAAAGTCAATGGTCTGGCTGGGGTGATGTTATCAGGGTCAACATGGATCGGAACAGTCCATGGAAGATTCGTGCAGAACCATCCTCCGACTTACTCGTATCAGCACGATGGGCTTGCAGCGAATAGCATCCCAGTCTCTTGAAGTACTCACCCCACCTTGGCACCTATCCTTTCAAATGCGAACGCTCCAGTGGTCTGGAGCAGCCTCGCGCGAATTTGTCGTCATCCCACCTCACTGCAATCGAAGAACTCATCAATGGCAATAGTAGGTACGGAGTACTCCCGTACTCCCTACCACAGACTTCACTGGAATCTTCAATGTGTCTGGAGGATTCCGTAGGCCGGACTGATGTCTTCACTGTAGCAGTGGCTTAATACGAGCTGGGACCATTCCGACCTTTCGACACTAGCGGCCAGGCAATGACCTGGTGTACGCCTCTGGGACCCCTGTCGATCCCGGCCTACCCCTGCAACAGAGGACAATTCCGATCCCCCAGGTCCATCATTGACAGGAATGATGGTTCCTTCCATCAGGAATTTTGCTTCGATTGTACACAGTTCGACAGGTTTTACGGCTCCTCTGGGTATGTTACTCATACCCAGCGCTGAACCTTGTGATACGTCTATTTCTCGAGGTCGACTTGGTCTCCGTGGATGAGCCATGGGAATTCCTACTCACGCCGAGGATGTCAGTGTTGCTAGCAAGGTCATAGCACGGTGGCATGGGTGCCGTGCTACATTATACTCTGCACGGAGTGCTTGTACAGCCTTCGGCTGGTCGAAAATAGAAACAGAGATATCAAAGTCGGTCTACCGGGCCTTGGATCAAGCTAGGCCTGGAGAACTGTGCCCACAGCATCAGGTGCCGCACTCGTAACACGTAAGAATAGAGGGACAGGCTTCCGAAAGGAGCAACAGGCAAGAACCCGGCTCTTGCTTGTCAGATCTAACCCGTCGACAGGCGTGCACGGGACAGCATTTGGTTGCTAGTTGTGGCAGTTCGGTAGAAATGGTGGCAGTGGGCCTTAAAAGCACAACGAGAATTTAGAACGAAACACGTAAAATACTGCGAATCGTCCAACGCATAGTGGACATGGAGCTAGCAGCTTATGCCCGCTCTACGGAGTAGTGCCTGGGTCTGCTGATAATGCCATCCGCTATTCCTTTACAGGCTAGACTGGCGGGTACTATGCCGCTTTTGTATTAGCTTGAACCTAGTAGAAACGGCCAGGAACACGCTCGAAGACTTTTGGCGATATCGATCAACAGGGCACCGCCAAAGGGAGGTCAACGTCTTGTCCACTCCGCCTGTTTGCTTCTTCTGGTCTGGCTTGCCTTTCCAGCCACGGCCTTGTGTGCCTAGAAGCTCGCTGCAATGCATGCTCTTCCGACACCGCTTCCTTGAGCGCTTGCCCTACGGCTTGAGCCTCACCTCCCACCAAACCTCGTGTTCGTTTGGCCCGAATCTCAAGTGGTACTCCGTACTCCGACCCCGTACCTTTGTTGCTATCCTAGGAATCATGTCTCTCATTGCCTTGACTCCCTCCTCGGTAGACATGGGTCACTCTTGACGAGCAACGGGTTTCCTCTTCCCACTCTCATCTATCTGCACACCCAGCCATCTTTGTTGCAATGACCGGGTAAGATAATCCCGAGGCCAGCCCCGTTTTGAGTCTGTCACCCAGTCACAACCCTTGTCATTCCACATCATAGATTACCCACAAGTACGAGTTTGCCATGGTCGATTGACCCAGGAATGTTGCCATCTCAACGAGCTCTCCGCTTCAGGCGAGAATGGGAATGCAACGTGCAGCCCGAAAGATGTTCAACTGGTTCCAAAGAGGTATGACCGACTCCGCCATCGTGCAATCTGCAGCTCCGCTGAGTTGCTTTCAAAGAGAGCCCATCTCCCTCTCTCCCTCTCTTCTTCTTCTCCAGGGAATAGATTTTCAGGACATCTTGTTGTAGCGCCACTGGTTGCTTTCAAGGTGGTTACCGTTGGTAGTGCCGTACTCTCGCTTTTTCCTTTACTGCTTGCTATCAATCGATCGCTACCATCTATATCATTGACCACTTGCTGGCAGCAGCATAGCCACTCTTCAGTGGGAGGCTTGAGTCTTCCGGCAGTGAATTGCATCTAAAGATGCACTCAACCAGGTCTCTCGTTCTTTCCCTGCTGCTGACCACAGTCAATGCGGGAGGGGGCGGCGGCGGCGGTGGCGGCGACTACACTCATTGGCTCACAACCACCTGCTGGGAAACGAAGACGGCCGAAAAGGAATATGTCACGGTCTGGCAAACACAATGGGAGAAACCTGAGACTGTGACCCTGTATAACACGGTAACTCAGTGGGAAACCGAGACGACAACCGTCATCTCTGTTGAAACTGATATCATCACTACCACTGCAACAGTCAACCAGTATTTTACCGACACTGCAACACAGACACAAATCCAGGTTTCGCATGAGACTGCCACTGCGACGATCTACTCCACGGTCAACAACTATTTCACGGACACTGCGACACAGACACAGATCCAGGTCTCACACGAGACTGCCACCGCGACAAAGACGGCCACGGTGATCAGCGCAAGTCTCTCTATCACCACGGAATTTGCAACAATTACCGACACTGTGACCGAGTATCCGGTTTGCACCACCCTTGTCGGGCTTGTGACTTGTCCGACCAGAACGATCAACCCAACCTACACCCCACCCACAGCCTTGCCAACTGATTGGCTGTGGGGTTGCCCTCCGGATACCTTGTGCACACCAAAGCAGATCGGTTGCAACTTCGAACAAAACTTACCAGCGGACACTTATGTCTGTAGCCCAGAAGACTGCTTCCCGGTGAAACCATTACCACCGCTTGACACCAGCTGGGATTCCCACAATTGCACACCATACTACCCCCCACCAGGTTATGCCAATTTGGCTCCCACCATCTTTGATCTTGGGTATGACATCTTCCAATTCAACGGACAACAGGGCCCTTACTGCCCTCCTCCCCCTCCCCCCCCTCCTCCACCGCCATCCACGACATGGCAAGATTGGTCTGCTCCGCCGTCTCCTCCCCCAGCTTCGACATGGGGGAACTGGGTGGCGCAACCTCCACCACAGCCGGTTTCCAGCTGGGCTGATTGGTCGGATGCGGGTGCAGCAGGGCCGGCTCCTTCAGGGCGGAATGACTGGAATGGAAACGGTAATGGGAATCATGGCAATGGTCCAAATTGGGGACCAGCACCTCCAGGAATCACTCCCAGAGCGAATCTTGCAGAACGCCAGAACGAGACGCCGGATTATGAGGTTCCTGCGGCATGCTACAATCCTTGCAATGCTGCCGTGCTCAATGCACAGAGTTGTGGTCTGAAGGGACCTGTGTTGTGCCCAGTTTCAGGGGTCTTTTCACAACAGTACACGAATTGCGGCAACTGCATCGATGTCAACAAGGACAAAGCATATACTGAGCCTCCCAAGTTGATCTCGTCCTTGGTGACATTCCTCGACTTTTGCAGTGGCTACGTCGCCGAGGCCGCAGTCTCAACTCAGGCAAGCACCACCACTTCCCAGGGATCATCCTCCAGCTCAAGTTCAGCTTCGACTTCTGTTCCAACCTCGACTACATCACCCTCTAGCCAAGCATCATCATCTTTGTCAATCGCGACTAGTTCTTCAGCTTCGGCCGCGGCACTTTCGGGTAGCTCGACCGCGTCATCTCCGTCATCAAGTTTTAATGGTGGTGCCGTATCCTACGGACCCAGCTCGGGGTCGCTTTTCCTCACAGTTTTCATGGCATTTATGGCACTATTTAATCTTGGGCCAGCATAACAAGCTTCTGGGTAAATTAATTGTGGTTCTGAGGACGATATTTCCATTAGCGGGTTGTTTACAGAGGCCTGAGCCGCTACGGCAGTTTTCACTCTTTGCAAGAATATGAAGTCATGAATTACTGGGCGGGGTGTCCGGCAAATGACCTTGGATTAATTGGGAAAGCGCTTGAGGCATGGACACTGCCTTTGTTGATGTCAAAAAGGTTTTATGAATAGCAATGATACCAAAGCACATACATAGATGTAAAATTGACATCGCTGCGGCCTGTTATGGCTCAGCATTATTAAAGACACGATATGGCTTTCAGACTCGAAGTAAACAGTTGCTTAGATACTCTGTTGAGATTTCCTGGCGTTGCTTGCTTGCTCTGAGCCCGAGGCGTCCAGAACACGATCGAGATTCGGAGAATAAAAGGGAGGGTCCTATGCAGCAAGGTGGTCAATTGCACGAATGGGCAATTGCAGCTGCGCGACATGCTCTGTACATCACATCTTGCATGCCTCGAAGATCAAACTAAGTCGATCTGAGGAACAAGAAGGTCGGCAGCAACGAATAATCAGCAAGAATGATAGATTGGCGGCTCTACAGAATCCGCCTTGCCGAGGAGCGTTGACGCCTTGGCGCCCGCTAAGGTTGGTACTAGGTGTGGCTGAGGCACCTAATCAGGCGGCAACTCCCCTGTTCCGTTTGCAACACAGCCTTGTCTTTCAGCAGAGCAAGGACACAACTGACTGAGTCACCAAGACCCAGCAAATACCCCTTTGTGTACAGGGAGGTCAAGCTAGTCGTCCTTCAGCTGACCCTGTGTCTTAGATTTCTCCGTTGGAAAGACGCGCTGGGGATGGACGGAGTATTTGGGTTTGAAGCCTTTGTCTGAAGGCTGGCACCACAAAGCAGTAGGTCAATGTCAGGTTGGCGGATATGCTCCGTAATTACGTTGCCACCCTTCTCGATTGATATTGAGGCCACCTGCCCCTTCTCAATTAAATCTAGAATGAGTTGGTTTGAATCCTTCGATGACTGCAAAATCACCGCGCTGATGGAGAGTCAAGGCCAGAATTGGAACTCCATCTTGGGGGTTTCTGCTCGGATGCGCTTACGCACCACCGCCAATATCGATAGGTGACATAAGGGGGCCAAGGACCATTTCTCAAGGGGCAGCTCAACCACTGCCGAAACCGACCGACTGAATTCGGCCGATTCATTCCGCATATTCTAGTTCGGCGTGCTCACTGGCACCCATTGCATGACAAAGCGGATATATTTGGTTGGTGGCAATCTCGCCGAGCACAATACCGCGTGCCTCAGTACGGAGGACCGAGGTGAGTACCTGATATCCTCATCTGGGAAGCACACTCAGGCAGCCGTGTGAATTGGAAAACAGGCAGCAACTGGGGAGCAAACCTGGACCAAGGGGAAGCGCTGGAATCACCACTTGGTTGACTAACTTGGTTAGACTGAGCCCTGAGCCAGATGATGATGATGTAATTGGTGTGTGAGATCAACCTTGTATGCATCTGGGGGTGGGCATCAGCCACTGAGGCTGAACCGAAGGGGGGTTTGATACCAAGATGTACTGGCCCCCTCTGGTACTGACATCTGTGGCTGGTCACGCTTCAAACAGACTGGCCCATCCCCTCCTCGTTCGTGACCGTTCTGAGCAATTCTGTGGCCCCAATCTGCCATTTCTGTATAAACCTCCATGACTCTGTAACAGAAGTCGGCCAGATGAGTGGCTACACGCACCCAACTCGAACATCGGAGGCGGCTTACCTAATTTGACGCCACACCGAGGGTGGCCACGGGTCCGCCTAAGGCTGCATGAAAACGAAACAATACTCATGGGGCCGAACAGAATTGCACTCTGCTTAGCACATTACAACCATTAGGAGAACTCAACTGCGAAGGAGAGAGGGATAATAGCACAACAGCTGGTGAGTTTGAAGCGTGAGGGCGTGTCACGACCGATGAACCCGACCATGAGGCTAATCCTTGGACCTGACTTGGCCGAACACCGTCGAGCCCAAATCACCGCATTGCCTATTCACACGATGCGAACCACTCCAACGATCGCCCATTTTGCGGTCACGGAGGAGCCCTTTGAGTCAGTTGTTTCCTCACAGCCGTGCATTGGGTCGAAATTTTAATCCATCCCTTGTATTCATCCAAAATCCCCAATCACCTGTTCTCGCCCATTGATAGAAGACCCGCTCACACCCTGTTTCCACCCTCGGAGTATATACTGGGATTCCTCGCAAGTCCTAACCTCATCAAATCAGCAGACCTAGATCACAGCCTTGGAGAGGCAAGCACGAGCACGGTACTCCGTAAAGCGACCGTTTGCCCTCACCGGGAACAGTCGCCATGTTCTGTTGTCGCGATTCTTAATACTAAAGATCTCTCATCCCATCTTGGCTGCCATATCTTGGATCCCTCATCATGACAAGATCAAAGAGCGTCAAGCAGATTGCATATTGATCAATTAAGAACCCGAGCACTCAAGCACTCGAACAACATCAAAGTGGTCTATCTCCTCATTGACATCGTTGTCCTCAATACCAATCACACCTCAATACTGAATGCAGAGACTCGCCTTGCTATATATAAGGCACGAAGCGACCCAACCACCATCTCACCATTTCAACAATCTTCTCCTTGCCTCCCAGTTTTCCTCGTTGAATGTCGGGTCGGCGTTATAGCGAAGGTCACAACAGCTACAATTCGGAACCCATAGTTATCGAAAGGGATCCACAGGTGCGTAGCTCATACCGCATCATTCGACCAGCCAAGCCAAAGAAAGACCGACTGACAATTGGATCCAAGATATACAACCTCTTCCGAACTCGCAGAAAAAGAGTTCAAATCGTCGAGGAGTCGCCTATCAGGAGTCGGCGACAGCAGCGGCGGATTCGCACACCTTCACCATCACCCTCACCATCACCTCCACCCCCGCCATCTCCTCCGAGGGGACTTTATCACAGGATGACGACCCGACTGAACGAAGATGACATCTTCGCTCCATTACCTCCAAAGCTGTCTCCAAAATCCAAGTCAAAGTTTCGATATGATGATGATCCTGACCCTATCATTGAGGAAAGAAAACCTCAGCGATACCGCAAGGTCAAGGTTGTCTACAGGGACCCAAGGGATGAAGATGCTCATCCCAAGGTGGAAACTCCATCATCGCCACACAAGAAGCGTGATAGCGGCAAGTATTATGTCGAGACACGTGTGGACAACCGTCCAAGCTCCTCGTGGTCTGAATTTGATCATCGTCGAGCCGACGATGAAGTGGTTCGTCAGTTGACGTCAGACTTCAATAACATGCTCGCCAAAGAGCGCAAAGAGCGCATCGAGGCGGAGAGAGCTGCTGCTGCTGCCCAAGAAAAGGCAAACAGGCTCGAGGCTGATCTGGCGCACGCACAACGCCAGAGGTCCCTTGAGCAACGCGAGCGTGCTGCGGCCGACCGTGAGAGACGCCTGACTGACGATCGTGACCGGCTCATAGAAGTCAGGCGACCCGTGGTGGTCCACAACCCGATACCTGCGGTAGTCGGACCGACCCATGACAATCATCGACCAGACCATCGATCAGCACTGGATCGAGCTCAAGATGACTACCGACGGCTCGATGTGCGAACTGACCGTACCGTTCGTGAAGATCAACGGCCATCGACTTCAGACAGGCGCGCTCGTAGGCAGAGCGTCGTCATCGTGGAGGATCCACGCGACCAAAGGGACCGAGGTCATCATGGACATCGATAGTCTCCAACATACGTTTCCGCACAGGGTGCAGAGTTCAAGGATCATGGTGCAGGTGCACAGTTTGGGTAACGGCACATTCAGGGCATCATCAATGGCACAGAAAAAAAAAGAGACAGACACTGCTGCGAAGCAACAAGGACGGTGGGAAAGGACGGCGTTTTAAACTGGAATTCGCTTTCACGGCTGTACAGCCCACTGTATAGTCAACTTGCAACCATTTGTACTTTTCAAGAGGTTGATTGAAAGATCACAAATCATTTTTTGTCTCCTTTAGTTAGTCAGTTAGGCAATCAACAGCCTAAAGGCGTTAGGACGGGTTTGGGAACTCAGGTACATACAGGCACAGGTGCTGGAACAAGTGTAAGCAGCGACACGAGGGAGGATTAGGAGATTCGGATCGAGATCGAGGGACCACATCGTCATTCATCGAAAGGCACTCCAAAGAAGTCATCCCGACACTCAGTACATTAGATAAGTTCGTAGGTAGATAGGTAGTACCTGGCTTAGCTGGCCCGTAGATAGGCACCACTCTCATTTTTTTGACAAAATTGTTTGACTTCCAAATTCTCGTCCTCGTCAGCAGGAGGAGTGCTCCGTACTCCGTACTACATAGGGTGCTCGGCATGGGCATCTTTGCCTTGGGATTGCTGCTCTTATTCGCTACAGACCCAAGAAGTCCCTTGGGCAGTCAGATGTTGTGCAGCGATGATCCCTCATCAGGCCTCGGCACACCGTAACTAATAATTACCTAGCTTGTAAGGCCATATTAGATTGCTGTGTGGTTGACGATCAGCGTGCGATGTGGATCGTTTTATTCCTTAAGTAGCAACTTGGTTCTCTAATTACGGCTGGAACCACCCAGTGCCTCGTGCGATAAGGTGCTCTGGGAGCAGAGGTTATCGCCGCCACTCATGTAGCAGCCGGCAGGTCCTTGGTAGTCCGCACACCATGTAGCGGGCGTTGGTTATAGGTAGGTATATAGCCAACTGTAGGGAGCACTGGAGCAGTGCGTCAGCCTGGAGGCATCACAAAATGCCAACTAATTACCTCAGCTTCCTACTTAGAGCAAGGCCATTAGGACGGTGAATGAAGGCGAATCTGCGCCCCAATTTACGAGTTAATGTTAGATGGGGCACTCATCCCGAGGCTCCTTAGGCCCAACCTTGTGTCCTTTGGTGCTACATCATGTCCACAGATAATTGAGTCCATGCGGGGACTATTTAATTACCACGTCTGGTTCAGATTGTATCTTGGATTCGGCGCGTGACATGCTGATCTTTTCCTGGAGCGGGGCGGCTAAAAGATCGAGGTTCAATTGCTCACTGTACGGAGTAAGGAGTTCTAGTCGTAGAGGCAACTGGTCTTAAAGACCAAGAGATCAAGCTGCCGGAGTCCAATAGCTAACTAAATAAATGGGCATCTGTGATGACTGTGGTGTGAGGGTGAGCAGATATTTACCAGTCATCTGCCATCCGCCTCCGCCATACCTGGTAGCTTCAGCCAACAACCAGCAGCAGCCTACTCGGACTAGACAGTTGCCTGTGTACTTACTGTACAAACTATCCGTGGCTCCAACGCCTCACTGCATACTAACTAATTCCCCTCGAACGGGTACCAACAGCCCACTTCGCTTTGCCCGCCGGCCTTTCAATAAAAATAACTCGACACCTCTTTTTGCTCGTGCACGGCCGTCACAAAGCTCTGGTCAAGGCTCGAGATTTGGATGGCGTCTACGAGCACTTCCTTCTCGCCGTCCCTCTGCCACCCCTGCCAATTCCAAAGTCAAAGCTGCTTTCTTCCCGCCAGCCCGCCAGTCCTTCCCGTTCCCGACGTCAATCTGCCTCTCAAGCGAAGCTGCGCCTTTTTCTTCCCGCAATTTCTTTTGAGCTCCCTGTCTATGTGACGACACATAGACTGCTTTGAAAGAGCAGAACAATCTTGCATTCAACACCGTTCCTTTCACCAGATCCAAGCAGGGACTTGAGTCTACGCGTGAAGGGCGCTCGTCTGGCATGAGCACAGTCCTTGTCTCGATACTCCGTACCAGCCTGACCATGTGGCAGCCCATCCAACAGCCACTCAGCCGACACATACTCGCCTCCAATCCTGCCCTCGTGATACAGTAGGCTCCTTGTCCAAACTAGTCATACAGAAGGAATCTCATCATGGGAGAGAATGACGACCGGAAATGCCAGCAAGAGGATGTCACGGGCAACACATCGCCCAAGCTACCCGCTCCTCCGGAGCCTGAGAATGACAAGGGCATCTTTCCCTCAATAAAAAGCCCGAACTTGGAAGGCTTGGACGGGATAACCGCTGAAAATGTGGACATATTCACACTCGAGGCCGTTGCGGCCCTCAAGTTGTTGTGCCGCAGTGTCGACGATCTCGTTCAGATAACAGGCGATATCCCACCTACCCCCCCTGCGCGGAGCAGAGGTACCTCTCCGGCGAAAGGATTCTCGAAGCTTCGTGAAGTGACACCCGGGGATATAACGACGCCAAAGAAAGAAGGCTTTGGCCTACGACCACCTGGCTTAAACGCTCAAGACACCATTGATGGCGTGCAGTTTGGCAAAACCCCCATCGGTTCGCCAGAAGCTCAGGCCCACGAACCAATTTCGGCTTCACAGATTATTGGGGCTCATGCACAGCCTATCTACATCCAACATGGAGCTCTCGCCCGGAAATTCTATTCGAAACGCCCTCCTCCAATATCGACCGAGGACTATTTGATGCGCATGCACAAGTACTGTCCGATGTCGACCGCAGTCTACTTGGCCTCGTCGTTGTATATCACACGTTTGGCTATTCAGGATAGAATTCTACCTGTGACGCCGAGAAACGTGCATAGATTGCTGTTGGCATGTCTGCGGGTAGCGATGAAGGCCCTTGAAGACCTCTCCTGGCCACACGCACGGTTTAGCAAGGTAGGTGGAGTGTCCGAGAGCGAACTTGGAAGGCTCGAGATCACTTTTTGTTATCTCATGGACTTCAGTCTGAAGGTTGACGCGGCCATGCTTCAACGGGAGGCCGAGAATCTGTGTCGTCACGACCGATACGAAAATATTATTCTTGATAGCCCGCTGAGCGTGCTAGAGCTACGACTTAGCGAGGACAACGAGAGGAAGTCCAGGTCAGCTGAAAAGCGCAAGGCCAGCAGCACTCTTCCTTCAAGACCACTTGTTAAAGTCGGAAGTGCAATCGAGGTTATGGGCATGTCCTGATAGGATATGATGCCTTAATTAATAGGAATACGATTCTACCAGGTCGAAATGTATGAGTTTTACGTGGTCTTTTTGGAATTGGTTGCTCCAGGGATTGGAGCGAATCGTCATCTTTAGGGCTCTGCTTGGATTCCCTAAACGGTGCCTACAGATGCACCTTTGGGCGAATTCCGCTATAGCGGTGATATCTCTTGCTACGCCACAATGCGCAAACACTGAAACCCGAGCCATCGAATGCGCCTGCCTCAGACGTCTCTGATATTTTTCCTATTTCCACAAAGAGAAGCTGTGCTTGCTCCCAAAATCTGTGACAACCAGTCCATCTTCCCTTCGAGATGGCTTCCGCGTCCAATTTCCCATCGCTATCCTTCGACCTGCCAACCAGCATCGTTTACCACAGCCGAAATCATCTTGACTTGTATTTCTTCCGATCCATATATCTTTCATTTGCAAGTATTTGGAAAACAACACACCCCGTTCTCTACATTTAGTCAGTGGTCGTTCCAATACGGGTCGATTCTCCTTCACAGAGCACGAATCGCCCTTCACTTCACTCCTCGGCAAATCCTGACCGGCTCCGTTGAGCAGCCTTCGATTGACACACAACTATTTAGGTCGTCATCGGTGGCCACCGCTCCAGCTTCTGAAACCCTTCCACACCGTCGCCCGCCTAGATTGCTTCACGGGGAAAGAAAGTTTCTAATGCCTTCCGAAAGTAACTCATTGGCCAAATCTAGCAAATCCAAATCCAATGCTCAAGACGCAATGCCGCACACTCCCAAGCTTTAGAAAAACTCAAGGACACCATGGAGAGTGATGAGGCAACAAAGACTGTCTCTTCTAGGCATCCCGGTAGAGCTGAGGCTGATCATTTTCGAATATGTTTTTAGCGAGCAGCATGCTATTGTGACGGGGAGATCGTTTGCAAGATCGTGGGCCATCCAGAAGTGTCACATCGAGCCTGCGGAGCTACTTTCTGGCCTGCCCTCACTCCTTTTAGTCAATCATCAGTGCTACAACGAAGCGGCAAAGCCGTTCTTCAGGAACTGTGCCTTTCACTTTCTGGACTTCATGAGGTTGGAGGACATATTACATTCAGCTGGCCCTTCAAATGCGCGATTCTTACGATCAATTTCACTTCAAATAGGATATGCTACAAATCTCCAGGAGATTCAAGCAGCCTTTCCTGAGCTGCGCAAGTTAACCATCGAGGCCTCAACACTCTATGATGATCGAGGACCGTACATTTTCAATGAAACGACTCTTGCTCGCCACATCCTGGGAGAAAGACTTAAGTCAGACTTTGTCAAATCGATGAGAGAATGGCATGGCGGCCAACTACGCTGGGAGGAAATGATGGCTATCCAGCTACACTTGAACCCAACCGGCCTTGATGTTTGTTTTCTCTGGGACTATATGATCCCTTCGCGGAGCCTTCGTGATGTGGCGGTAAGTGATAATCCAACGAAGAAATGTTGGTGCTGCACTAATTGGCCATCTCAGCAAGTGATTCTATATCCCGAGCGCGAGTGGAGACTATTTTTGCGATTTCAAATTGGGTGCAGGGAATTGAGTGGTTGGAGCTTGAAACTTATCGAGCCTGATCCATCATTGGTAGAGGCGCCGAAGAGCAACGGTGATAAAAGACGGTCACTTTCAGATGGCCCGACACATCTTTGGGATACTCGACGACTCTCAGCCCTTGAATTGGACGAAGCTGCCGCTTACCAACACTATCTAAGCAACTTTTTCTGAGTATGAAGATTAATTGTCTGGTAATTGGTCGTTTTGTTGGGGTCCCATAGCTCCACGAAGCGTGTACTTGCTCGAGGTCAAGGAGTTGGTCTGATTCGCAGTCATGGAGTTCAACTGCCTGTGGATTAATTACAAGGCCCAGATGGGTGCCAGCCTCCCCACACTCAGAATGCAATTACGTCGAGGTGTTTTGAGTAGTCCTGATACTATCCTTTTCTATGTGCTTATGGAGTACTTCGTGCCTTACCAGTTGCAGATGAACAAAGCTGTACTGGTGCTCCCAAGACAATCCAGGTCCACGGCGATCGCTGCGGTTCCGATTGGCACCTATGCGAGCTGCCGAAAATTCAGGTGTGGTGCTTTGTATCCAGTGCTCCGTATAGGCGAGGATCCGGCCCTCCACTGTGATCGACCACGCTACGAAGCTTGACTTGTACAGGTGACTCCACTCTACTGAACAGACGTCTCACATATCCCGCCCATGCTTTTACATGCTATGCATGACCAGAAGTCACACACCCATCCTGTACGAATCCTTTCAGGAGGTGGACAGTGGCACAAGCAGCTATCGCCAATGCTTCAGGCTAGGTCAGGGAGCGTGAAGGCTGAGGGCTGGCCCGATCCTCGGAATGGCTTTGCACCCCTGCGGCTGAACCTCATTACCCCTCGCTCGTACGAGGTCTGTCTAACCTGTAAGTCTTGGACCACCAATCTGATTGCCTGTCATCAGCCAGCCTTCCAACATCGACAGCTTCTTGACGCCCCAGCTGAAAAGCGTGCGGTTTCCAAGCTCCCACGTCACCTCGAGCCCTATATGTGCTGGAATGGCCTTTCCTTTCCTTTGTCTTGAAACTTCTTGTGCTTTTCTTCCAAGGTTGAAGTGAGGCCGAGGAGAGCCAAGCCATATAAGAACGAAACGCAACGAATACAGCATAAGGAGCCCCTTCCCTTCCCTCCTTCCTTTTGCCTTCTACTTCCAAACTCGTTGCAAAATGGCAGCACCCAAGATTGGGAACTACAAAAGATTGATCGTCTTCTGTGACGGTAGGCTCTACTTCAACCAATCGATCCCCAACCTCTCAAAATTGACTTCGTTCGCAATGATATGACTGACGATACCATTCAATTGGTGAAATATCAGGAACGTGGCAGAACATTCTGTCTGGTGACAAACGAGCACATCCTACAAATGTCGCGAGGCTGGCGCGGGCTCTGAGTCCAGTCGCCAGGGTCAAGGACAAGGATGGCAACGTTCGAGAAATCGAGCAGATTATTTATTATCAGCCTGGAGTAAGTCATATCTTTTTGACTGTGAGTTGGGTAAAAGCTGCGACCTTGCTAATGAATGGGATATAGGTTGGCACTGGAGCCGGAGACAGGCTTCGTGGAGGTATGAAATTCTCCGGATTTGGATTGCCATCGACTGATAGTACGCTGGCTAACCAATTCTCCTTTGAAAATCGTTGTAGGCGCATATGGCATGGGGATCTCGTCCAACATTCGAAGTGCGTACGGGTTTTTGGCACACAACTACGATCCGAATCCCGGTGACGAAATATTCTTCTTCGGATTCTCACGCGGCGCATTCACGGCTCGATCGATCGCAGGGCTAGTGACGAAACTTGGGCTCCTCACCAAGCGTGGCATGGACTACTTTCCTGAGGTGTACGACGAGTTCTACAAAAACCCGTCGGACACGCCAGACTTCAATTTTTCGGACTCGCTCATCAAGAAGATCGGGAACGACCGGGTCGACAAGGCCAAATATGCCGTGAAAGTCGTCGGAGTGTGGGATACAGTGGAGTTTCACGGTGAAGGCATGAGCGGTGAGAAGATCGAGTTCCACAACGCTGAGCTGTCGAGGAAGATCCAATATGCGTACCACGCCGTGTCCCTGGATGAGCGCCGTACACCTTACGCGCCAACGCTCTGGCAGTGGCCGTCAGGGTATTCGCCCAATTCCGATGGGACAGGCCTGCAGGTCATGAAGCAGGTGTGGTTCAGCGGGGTGCACTCGGACGTCGGAGGAGGGAAGTACGATCCAAACTGCTCGGACGTCACGCTCGCCTGGATGCTCGCACAGTGCCACCAGGACGGCAAGCTGTCCTTCATCGACGAAGACCCCGAGCACCCAGACGACGCGAACGAGTACTACCTCCTTCCCGACCGCTTGAAGAAGAACCCCAACACGAAATGGACGCGGCTTGCGAAAGCGTCGGAGCAGGATCCTCTCGACACCTTCTGGGACACCGCGTGGGGCAAGATCCAGTCGTTTAGCAGTGAGGACCGCAAGGCGCTCGTGTTCGATACTACAAAGGAACGCATCCACCGCTCGATCCGCGATCGAGACCTCAAGGTCTGGCCGTGTGGTCTCCTCGATGGCACGAATAAAGGTGGTGCCTGGGGTTTGAAGGTGGCCGGTAAGGGAGGCAAGGCTTTACAGGAGGCTGAGCCGGATCCGATCGCAGATGCCCTCGAGGAAAAGTACATCAATAGGATCCGTCCCGCCCCTAGTCAGAAGGGTGCCCCAAAGATGTAATTGTTGCCGTCGCTGGCGGGTTTGACGCTATTGCTTGGACAGTTTGTCATGGGCTTTCGGGGAGATATTGAGCTTTTCATATCGAGAGGGTCAAGCTAGCGAGCCACATGCATGGGCAACAACGCTAGGAAGGCATGTATGTAGCTCCTCCATCAGTTCTAAGCTGTGGAGAAGCGATATTAATGAACAACGAATTCATAATGAGATTCATCATTACCGTTGATTTCAAGCTAGATAGAGCAGAGTGAAAGGGATCCTGAATTCTGCCGAGCACGACTTCGAAAATAGGCTGGCAACCAACCCTCATGTGAAGCTGTTTAGGATGGATGGCTCCTTATTATTATTGGGTGGCATGAGAAGCCCAGGCTGGAAGCTGAGACAAGCATCAATTTAAAGGGGGCTAAGTATGTTAGCATTGCTTTTGGAGGGGTGTTGGTGTTGGTGTTGGTGATGGTACGGCAGTCAGACGGATGGCTTCCGGGGACAGCCATGAGCCGCCGGGGGCGGCTGGGGGGGGGCGCTATCCCTTATTATTACTCGTAGCGACTGCTGGAAGTGGAAAACTTAATTGTCGTTTTTCAGGAGGCTGAGTCAATGAATAATTAATAGCTAATAAACAGGGGGCCGACACGAGAATCGATCCATCCTTTCAAATTGCGCGTGACCTTGGACTCCGTAATTGACTACAGTAACCATGGCACTCCGTACCTGTTGTGCTATGATTGTCTTTTTGGTAGCCTCCTCAGCCTGATCCAACAAACTTTTTTGGGAATTCTTGTTCTTCTCACCCTTTTAATTTCTTCTCGACGAACTTCAGGCGCGATTCGTAGATTTCTTTACGACTGATCTGTTAGCTAAATGATACGACACGGACAATAATGGCGACAGCGCAACCGACACCAGCACCAGCACCAACACAGCCTAGAGCTCCAGTTCCCAACTCCAATAACAATTCCAGCAGCGCACAACATGTGTACAACCTAGACAACAAAACCTCGTACGAGGCATGCTACAAGAAACTCAAAGACCCCTCAACGAGTAACTTCGGCGTGCGGTTCGACAAGAATGAAGCGACGTGCGCGATTGACCTCACCAAGGCAGATGTCGAATCTTGGCTGGAAGAACGGGGCAGTCGCCGCTCCGTAAGCAGCCAGACCTTGTGGCTGAATTTCTGGGCCTCGGGCAGCCAGCGAGAGGTCATCAAGGCGATTGCGATAAAGTACGATCTCTCGCCCAGACTGACGGGCCTGCTGTGTCCGCCTGAGAGGCCGGCGAGAGAGACTGGGAGTGCAGGCGGCGGCTGGACCGCGACGACTGCTACGAATAATAGCCAAGGTGGGAACTCTTCCAGTGTTCTGGCACGGTCGGGTCAATCCTCGCAAACGGCGAGTGTTGATGTGGAGAAGGGAGTGGCGCCTACTGCTCAGCACCAGCAGCCAACATCAACTCCCAAGGCTATTCCTGGATTTGGGAATCAACTGTCGTTTGGAGATGTTGTGGACGACCTGTGGCATTTCAACTCCGTGGACTTCGGCAGCCACTATATTTACGTGGGTTTCAACGCGCTCTTCACTGTCCCGGACGTCGATGATGATCCTGCGTCCACTAAACCATCGGGCATCCGGGTTTGGTCCTCGCTTTTGATCTGCGACGACGGCACGGTGGTCTCGGTGTTCCAGCGCCCGGATGTGGACAAGCCGTCTGCCTATGCGGCTGCCAGGCGGAATGTTCTCAATGTGTTCAAGCACCTGTCGACTCAGCACGACCATAACAGCGCGATGGACGCGCTGATGAAAGTCGGTGTCAGGTGGTACGAACGCTCGAAGAAATCCGAGGACGACGCGAGCTATGCCAGCGAAGCTGCGAGTCTCTTGTTCTACTATCTATTCGACGACTGGCTTACGACCTACGCGCTCATTGCGCGGCGTGCCCATCCATACCGCGACAAACTCGAATTACTTCGCCAGGCGATGTTCGTGTCTGCGGACGTGACCTTGGTCTCGCAGATCCACAATCTGGGCCGGCAGCTGACGGTGTTGAAGTTGATGTACCAGAGTTATGAGCACATTGTGTCCCGACTTCTGCATTGGCAGCGATCCAAAAAGGATGCAAACCTCGCAATGCTGTCCTCAAGGCCAACTTTCCAGCTCCAGAATGATCCCACCGCGTTTCCGGAGTTGAGCTCGTCGCAGCTAGTCCAGGATGAGCGCATTTTCCTTGAGGATGAGTCGGATTGCAGGGTAAAACTGTTTTCGTCGTCGATTGTGAGGTTTGAGAGGCTACTGGGCCGCATTAGGCTGTACGCCCTGACGGAGATTGAAGAGTGTTTGAATGAGAAGGAGTCTCTTGTGCTTATGGTTCGTCGGGTTACCTCCTTGTTTTGATCTTGTCTGCTAACTTGCCTTCTCCGCCTTCTAGAACTTTAACTTGGTCGCACTCAAGGAGTCCCAGGCGGTGGAGCGGTTGACCAGAACAACCATCCTCCTTGCTAAAGCCACCATTCTCTTTCTCCCGGTCAGCTTAATGACAGCCTACTTCTCTATTCAGCTCCCGGAAATTGCGGAGATGTACTCGATCAAAACGTATTGGTTGAGCTTTCTGGTGGTTGCTATCCTGTCCATAGTGTTCCTCCTCATTTTCGGTGTCACAACTCACACTGTTGAAGGGGGGACCATTTACAGATCGTTCACTAGGATGGTTCTTGACAAAGGCAAGGCTGGGAAAAAGAAGAAGCAATGAGTTTGGTGGGCGCTCATCTGCCGGTCTCCGAGGCATTCCAAAGAACCATCTCTTCCTTGGATTTATCCCACCTATACACAGCGCCATCACCGACATTGTATCGGTAGTAATTCTCCGTACCAGCAGGGATCATCGCTCGCCTCAAGGTGATATTGATACGACCTCTGTCAGCCTCAGCACCCTTCCGCTTTGGAATGCTATGCATCCAATTCGATTGAGTTTTACCACGCATGAGTATCATGTCGCCACTCGCCAGAGGGAACCTCAAATCCTTTGTCTCTAACACGACATCTTCGGTCTTGGGAGGTTTATGTCTCATGAGAAAATCGCGCTTCGCACCCAAAGTGAATGATGCAATGGCCGGATCTGGACCAAGGAAATGTTCATCATCGCTGTGGTACGAAATGCTATCATTGCCACTGGCATAGTAGTTTACCAGACAGAAGTTATACTTTGTGTCGGTGTTGGCTTCAGTCACACGACGCAGGAAATCGAGGCATTCTGGAATCGGCCGAGGCTTGCATCTGTACTTATCCGGGCGGACTGTCTTTGAGGGATCAGAAGCTTCGACGATGCTTTTCCCGTCATCGACAAACTGACTGGTCTCGTCGAGACCGAATACGGTGGTAAATCTAGGGGTGTTGGTCACGTTTTCTTTCCCAAACCGTTTGATCGTGTATCTGACCCGGTAGAAGAAGAGCTCGGAGCGGAGGAACTCGAAAAGATCCCGCTGAATTGACCTGGGGATGAATGGTTGGAAATATAGCAGATCTAGGTCTGGCTGGTCGTTGATTTCTTTACCTTCTACTGTCACCCGTGTTTCTATTTCTGAAGCAATGTACGCTGGTAATTGGGGAATTGGCCATGCATAAGTTGAATGACTCGTGAACGCCGTGGGGATTTGATCGGACTGAGCAGCTGCCAATGACGGCACAGCGGCTTTCGGTTTCTTTGATGTATATGAGAAGAAACTATCAAGAGTTCGTTTAGTCATAATGTCCCAAATTTCAGGAAGATCAACACAAGCAAAGGATATACATTTGCTGTAAGTTGTGCTTGTAGTCTAGTTTGGCTTCTAAGAATGACTTTCGCAGACGTCATCAGCGGACGCGTCCACTTCAAAACGCTCAGCGCGTCGCGTCATGGAAGGCTTTGATTAAAACTCGAGATCACGTGCCGGACAGTCAAAATTCACCTACCATTACTAGGGAAGGCAATAAATATCCCAAATGAGTCACGGCATTCTGGCCCTCAATCCTTTCGATTGGCTTTTATGCTATATTCAAAGCTGTGCCATTGTATGGCAAGCTACACTCGCCGACTGTTTTCCACGGGCCGTGCATATCTAAAATCGCTCAATATGAATTCCACTGAGCTGCCAGAAATTTTTCTGCCGCCTGTGAATCGATCGATGAAGGTGCTTGATAGATCATTTTTCAAAAAGGTGATTCCCTTGGCGGCTGCATCGATTGCGGAGGCCAAAGAGATCTCCAATATTCGAAAGGAGCTCGATAGGGCTGGTGCTTTGCTCAGATTAAACCCGATCAAAACCCTAAGGGATGATGATTTGAGACCGGGTGCGAAATGTCTCTTGCTCCGTCCGGGAATCCATCCAGATCGTAAGTCGGATGGCAAATCATTCAGAGAGTTGTCACACTGAAGAAGGTTAGAGCCATCTACCTGGCCGGACGCCCTTTCCAGGCTGGTGAACAACGAAAAGGCCATAATTCGACCTTTCAACTTGACCTTGACCTACAATGATTGGACTATGCGTGAGTGGACCTGTCTCGATAGACCGCTAGACCCTCGTCGCCTAAGATTCTGCCAACCTAGACAATATTCTTGAGGCCATCCTCCCTGATCTTCCTGAAGAAGAAAAGGAAACACCGGCTGGATTTGCCCTTGTTGGACATGTGGGTGAGTGATCCCATGAAAAGGCTTGAGTAGAGATCGTTATGCCAACTCCAGAAGCACACGTCAATCTACGATCCGCATATTTACCGTACAAGAAGTTAATCGGGGAGATACTACTCGACAAAAACCCGATGGTGAAGACAGTGATCAATAAGACTCTCGACGTCGGTGTCGAGTCAGTCTTCCGCACTTTCCCTTACGAAGTCCTGGCAGGGGAAGACAATCTTGATGTTACGGTACATGAAGCACAGTGTGAGTTCCGGTTCAATTTTGGCAAGGTATATTGGAATCCACGACTTGGCACCGAGCATTCTCGACTCTTCGAACTCTTCAAGGAAGGCGAGGCTGTGTGTGATGTGATGGCCGGGGTAGGGCCTTTTGCTGTGCCAGCAGGAAAACGCAAGGTCTTCGTCCGAGCGAATGATCTCAATCCAGACTCGTTCGAGAGCCTTCAAGATGCCATTAAGCGAAACAAAGTCGATGGCTTCGTGAATGCCTCCTGCGAGGATGCAAGAATATTCATTCGGAAAGCTACCAAGGACCTTGCCGTGAACCCACGGTCAGTCGTTATACCTTCCAAAATCAAGATTTCACGGCACGCGAGCAACGCGGAAAAGGAAAAGCTGAAAAAAGCCGCTGAGGAAGGCACTAAAACACTCAACGAGCCCTCTGCCTTTTCGCATTATGTCATGAACCTACCAGCTACCGCGATAGAGTTCCTCGACGCTTTCAGGGGTACCCATCACGGTCGAGAAGCCGAATTCAGACCACATACTACCACCAAGTTACCGCTCATCCACCTTTACCTGTTCCAGGCAAGATATGAAAACGAGGACGAGGAGCTCAACGAAATAAGCCAGAGAATATCCCACTACCTGGGTAGCGAGGTCAAGCGTGGCGACCCGGAGCTGGAACTGAAGATTCGATATGTTCGTCTTGTTGCACCGAACAAGAAAATGTTCTGTGCAAGCTTTCATGTACCAGCAGATGTGGCTTTCGACAAGTTGCCCCCCGATCAGTCTTCGTCTGAGCTCGAGGTCAAAGCTGATGGCAAGTAGTTGAGAGAAGACTAGAGAAGCATTCTGATATGAACATTTATGGACACTACTTGGATATAGCAAGTCCAGCTCCTGAGATCATGTCAGATGCTGATCGAGCTCTAGTGAAGTTTCCATACGCGATCACGTACGGAACGATCACACGAAAGTGGTTGTTCCGATCCAAACAACGGATCCAAAGCCTCCATGATGCAACATGAGAGTGCAAAGCTCCGCCAATCGTCAGCTCTGGCTCGATTCCACACATCGTATTCAGAATATTGACCAAAGAGAATAAGATGACAAGAAGAACGCTTGAAATTGCCCTTCACCATCATCCTACTGGGCCATATCACTTCCATAATGGCGACCAGCGAATTCAGTCGGCCGTGTAACGCTTTCCAGATCCGCCCAAGATGTATTCCGCTCCCTGATCCAACAAACTTTCGTCACAAAAGCCATAACCAAGCTCCTCGAATATTATTTTCAACACTCTTTTCTCTCAAGCATGACAACACGTCATAAGATCACACAATGGAAACAAGGCTGTTCATCTCCTGGCCGCCAATAGCTAAAGTCATCCTCGGAGTCGTAACTATCCTCATCATCTGCAAAATAACTCTCCGGCCTCGGCCTCGGCCTCGATCGTATCGATCCGTCGGGACTAAGCATGCCGATAGCTTGCTGCTCCCTAAATAGCGTACAATTCTCAGACCCTGGCTCCAAATCTATTTCTTCCATCATTGTTGGCAGCATCGATGGGAGATTGAGACTTGAGGTCGTAGTGGTAGGTGAGGACGTTGGGCTGTTGTTCTCCTCGTGAGGACTGAAGGATGACGATAGCACCTGGCTTGTGGATCCCTCCGCGGTTAGTGCTGTGGTGGCGGTGGTGGGCCGCCCTGCCGATTCGATTTCCCAAGGAATCAACACCATGATAATGATGCTGATGATGATGATGAATTGGGATGTTTAGGTGCGAGGATGAGCTTTCAAGGGATGTGGTATCCAGGATGCAAGAGAGGATATGTATGTGTCTCAGAATTTGGGTTCACGATGTAAAAGCATGTATCGTGTTTATAAGAGAAGCAGATTTCGGACCCCGACAGCAGTGAGGCTTGTTGCGACCAGAAACCCCAACTTTTATATCTTGTTGTGGTGTTTCACATCCTTGTGGCTGTGTTTGAGAACATTGTATGCCATATCAAAGGAGTGAACCCTCCACTCCAAAAGCCTCGCCACTAGGTCACCTGCCTTGAGGCTCATCGGATGAGAAGCATTCTATTTGGTGAAGAAGTTTATCACCGCGTGACACTTGATACCCTCCCTACCTGGTACTTCTCTCAAGAACCTCTCACAGGATAGGATCGAGTGTGTGAGGAATCGTGGGGCTTCCGCCAATCGACGCCTCATGGGACAGCGAAAGAACGGGTTCCCTAGAGATAACAGGACACGTGAAGTGAGACATTTGGGCGAAAGGAGGAGAAGCGAGAGAAGGTGTCAAAATATATATGATCTACGCAGGCTGGGAGGTTCTGTGAGAGCTGAACTAAGATCATCCCCTGTCCTATTGAGGAATCCCTACACGCCTTCAGAGAGTCATTACCCAGAGAGTCATTCATTACCCAGTACATCAATCTAGCTGTCCCCCTTAACCTGTCCATAAAAAAGTGAACTTGCTGGAATGTCTCTCCCTTAACCCTCAGCAGGCTTCCTTACGATTCCACATATGCACATTACAGTCTCAGGTCTAGTACTAATTATAAGACCGGGTCGAAAATCCCGGAGCAACCTCGAAACAGCCCCCCTTATCATCAGCTGGATGTATTAGTCCCATCTGTCGCTCCCGTTGCCATTGCCACCACCATTTCCATTATCATTAGTCTTTCCATTTCCACCGGCATTACCGTTGCCGTTGCCATGCCCACTTCCATTACAATTACCACTACCATTTCCAGCTCCCCGGCGTTCGTTTTCCATCTCACGCCTCACTTCCTCGCGGACGCGGTGATAGTTGTCCTCAATCCACCATTTCTCCCACAGATCGTCATAGGGATTTGCAAGGAGGCGAGCATCCTCGCTGCCGAAGCGAAAGTGTCTACGAGACGGATCATCGCGAGAACGTTGGAATACCTCAGCTAGGCGGTCGACGTCTCTGTCACGGCCAGGCCGTGCATTTCGAAGGCCTTCCTCCGGATCAAATCCCCAGACCCGGATTCTCATCGCTCGCTCTGCTTCTTCCTGGCTCATAGTGGCTGATTCTTGATCTTCGCTGCCGGGGTAGTTCGAGCTTCGTTAGTATTGACCTTTCCAGTGATTGATTCGTCTTCTGCAGAGAACGGGAGTCGAGCTGTCCTATTGCGGCTTTTATATTAATTGTAGGATCTTTGGAGTTTGTTAAAGAATCCAAGTGGTTTTCCGCTTCTTGGTGGTAATAGAGGAAAAGGGGTTTGCCTCAGAGAAAACCGAAATATTTATACCCAGGGCAGTGGCGATGCAGGCAGATGCTATTCTTGATGAGCTAACGTTGGTGAAAGCTGATAATTTGCTGAAGTCGACTATGTCACCTTTGCGTTCAAGATCAGCATGGGGAGGACTCAAAATCTCGTCCAGGTTTCTCTTGTGGTGATACGCCCACCGTGTGGTCCACGGCGATGGCGAATTCGTTCAACTCGAACTTGAAGCTCTCCGCGTGCATCAGCCTCTCTGATACGTGCCCCAGCCGCCCTCAATCTGGCTCGAACGTCTCCGCGTACTTGACGAGCTCTCAACCTACCCATCAGCGACAGGGCTCCCATGTCTGCTGTTAAGGAAGAGTCACTGCTGTCACCGTCGGTGTCACTGCCGGAAAAGTGTGGTAGGTCGAATCTCACTCTCCGACCATTGCCGGCTTCGTTGGCCTCGCCCCGACGACGTTCCTCTGCGCCGCCCTGTCCGTGCCTGTTTGAGTTGTGGTCGGTGATATGGAGACCTCGAAGGCCTTCACCGCGTATCTCAACGTTGCCGTTTGGTAGTTGTCGCCATACACCATGGCCTTCGTTCACGTTCTCGCTCGCATTGCCATTTCCAACCCCACCCCTAGCGGCGTTGAGGATCGTGTTCTCAAGCGCGTCCACATCGGCATCTGCAGGAAGCCTACCTCTGTTCAGATGGAAGTAGATTGAATTATCTATAATCATACCGTCGAAATCTGTAACTCTAGGCATTTTGCGGTTCTCTTGTGGTTGTGAGAACAAAGGGTTGGTAGTAGAGAGAAGCTGAGCTGAATTTATAGCTATCCGACTGTCGAAGCAAGCGGATACAGTGCATTTCGTGTTAGAAAGGGGTGAAAGCTGATTCTTGCTGAAAGATATTGTGCTACCACTCACCAGTGTTGGCAGCGCGTTTGAAGAGTGTAACTACCCACCTCTAACTGAATGCTTTTGTCACGTCAGTCCGTAGCCACCGCCTCTTGGGCTGGGATCTCAAACTGCTTGGTACACGCTCCACTACACTATACTATCCTACCTCCACGACCTGCAACAAAATACAGACGTGAGCTCATTGGGCCGCGATCTTGGTTTGAGGCGCCGCTTTCCAGCTTCCAGTCGCGTGCTGAAAACTCCGTCAATTTCAGAGACCGTCACAAACGAAGACCGCTCGCACAAGCGGCTCAGAGAGGACGCTATGCCGTTGTTGAACTGCCGATGGATCACGACGCCACAGGAGACTAAACTGAGGCCGAGTGTGGTCAGACCGCACTGTCTTGGGTTTCAACATGGGGGAATGCTGCCGTAGCCCGGATTCTAATCGAGAAGGGTGCTACGGTGGACCTACCCGACACAGGTGGCCAAACACCGCTCGCTTGGGCCTCAAATTATGGGCGGAAGGCTGTTGTCGAGCTGCTTATTGAGAGTTTTGCTAAAGTAGAATCGAAAGTTGAGGACGGCCGAACCCCGTTGTTGGAGGCCTCAGCCTGGGGATACGAGGATGTGGTACGAATACTGCTTGTCCACTGCGCCCTTGTGGATTCGAAGGACAATAATGTCGAACTCCGCTATCGTGGGCGTCAAGGGGAGGACACGATGCCGTGGTACGTTTGCTATTAGAAAGAGGCTCGCGTATAGATCTGAGAGGCAATGACGGGCGAACTCCCTTGTATGGGCCTGAGGGGAGGGACATGAGTATGTGGTAAGAGTACTGCTTGAGAAAGGCGCCAGGGTGGATTTGGACGATGGTGAGAGTCGATCTCCATTGTCTCACGCTTCACGGAACGGCCACAGAGCAGTTCTGGGGCTCTTTGACTAGTCACTCGACCAACATCAATAATGGCTAGGAGGATGTAATAGGAAGAAAGAAGACCAGAATTCTGGCGAGGAAGATTATATTCAGAAGCCTTCTCCCAATAAAACAGAGGTTGCACCGGTTTACCGATTTCTTTCGAAAGAAGATCGTGTGGCATCCACGGGCAACAGCTAAGGTAGCTCGTGGGACGAGTTGGAGTGTGATAAATCCACTCATTGATTCCCTGATTTGTGATACTCACACTAGAAATGTGATTCTCATGTCAAAGCCCACGTCTCTTTAGGATGGGAGGGGAAGTGTTTGTGCTTTATCAAAACATCGAACTTTAAGTCTGTTTGGTCTTGTGGTCGAAGCCATGATGGTAATTGTCCTGCTGCCCTTTCCATGCTGCATCAGTAGAAGCAACAACCGATTGCAACTTAATGATCTAGTGGAATCGACGACTGCCAGGCAAAGGCTTGGGTCTCAACAACCTAGAAAAGGATTTCAACTTCTCATCGGGTAGGCAAGCATCTTTTCAATGTTGTCCAATTTTGAATGTGGATGCGTGAAGGCAATTTCTCTCGCAACCAGTCGCAACCATACATCCACAGATTCTATGCACTCGTAGACTGATCCATCGAGTTCTGGAAGTCGGCGTTGTATCAAGAGGTCGTGATGGAAAGGACTGGATTTGCCGAAGAATTGGCGGGGCAATCAGGCAAATATAGCTGGTTGTGTGGATTGGAATTCGTGGTTTGTTGACATCTCCTAACTGCAATCGAGCCTCTCACAGCTGTGCCTGACGCTTCAGTCTTTGCAACTCCGTGCAGATGCCCTCCAGTTCGAGGTCGGTCAGTGTACCATTTTCCACCTTTTTCTCCAGACTTGGGATCAGCGCCTTGGCCTCGTCCGCGCTGATCGGGACCAAACTCCCCAGTTGACTCTTCTCAAACCGCTCTAACTTCTTGCCATACCCATCAATGATTCCCTCAACCTGCTGCGCCTCAGCTAGATCCTTGAAGACCGCGAAAATTTCGAGGTAGTCGCGCGTTTTCGAGGTCGTCTCGGTCTCTTCGAACTGGCCTCCCCGCGAAGCGCGCGTGGATAAAGTCTTCAGGAGAATAATTCGTGCTTCAGACAGGTTCAGTGTGACTTCGTCGGCGTATTCACCTAATCTTAGATCGGCGCCAGCAGAAAGGTCTGAGTTGGCGGTTGGCGCCTCGCGGGAGGGGGCAGCGTGTGGCATTTTATGGCAGTGAGTTAGACAGTGATAGTATTACACAGAGGAGCCAGAGTACATGCAAGCGCCTGAAGATCTTATTGAGAGGGGTCAAAACGACGAAAGTTGTATCGTTATCATTATTGATGAATGAATTCCGGCCACGAGTGAAATACCCGGAGAAACGATGATCCGATGACAAACACTCGTGGCTGCCTGTTCAGGAATAGTGTGTAGCTATGAGTAATTATGTAATACTCCAGACCCTGTGCCCCAAGTTGCTTGATACTTGGACCCCATGGATACGCCACGTTCTACGACCAAAACTACACGCTACCCTTCACACGCTACTCCGTACAACCCCTCAGACCACGGCTCAGCTATTAAATTGCAGGTAGGTATGTATATCCATTTCCGGGAGATATAGAGAGTTCATTGGTTGAGCCATACACACAAGCTCCTCACAATTCATGCGAGGTTGGTACCGAGATATGTAGCTCCAACTGAAGTCGGTCCGACTCTACATGCAAGTTGCAGATCACCCTTCCTAAGTTGTATCGTGCGGATAGGTTTCTTCTTTAAACAGTCCTTCGATGCAATGTTAGCTAGGCCAACATTAATGCTGTAACCTGAGACTGACCGTGATCCCGACTCACTATTTGAATCAGCCGATGCCCCGGCTTTTAACTGCGTAGGTCGTGATTTATATTCTCGCCGCTAACCTTGGAGCCTTGAGCACCGAATACTATGTCTGCCCCAAAATGGTGGAAAGAAGCCGTTGGCTTTCAAATCTGGCCTGCATCCTACAAGGATTCTAATGGTGATGGCTTTGGGGATATCCAAGGGATAATCAGTACTCTCGACTATGTCAAGTCCCTCGGGATTGAGTTCATCTGGCTGTCCCCTACATATGACTCTCCCCAGCATGACTGGGGATATGACATCAGTAACTACGAAGGCGTCTGGCCCAAATACGGCACCGTGAAAGACATGGACATGTTGATCGAGGCCTGCCATTCTCGCGGGATCAAGTTGCTCCTCGACCTAGTGGCCAACCACACCAGCGACGAGCACGCCTGGTTTCAAGAGAGCAAGAAATCTCGCACCAACGACAAGGCAGACTTCTACATCTGGAAAGACCCCAAGATCGTAGATGGCATGCGCCATGCTCCCAACAACTGGAAATCCAATTTCGGAGGTCCTGCCTGGGAGTACGTGGCCGAGAGAGACCAATACTACCTGCACCTCTGTCTCCCCCAGCAACCTGACCTGAACTGGGAGAGCGCCGGCACGCGCAAAGCCATCTACGAGTCTGCCATAAGATTCTGGCTGCGCAAGGGCGTTGATGGCTTCCGCGTGGACATTGTCAACCACTACTCCAAGGACCAAAACTTTCCAGACGCGCCCATCAAGCACCCGGGGGAGGAGATCCAACCAATGGAGCCGGAATTCTTCCTGAACGGCCCACGCATGCACGAATGGCTCCAAGAACAGCGGCGCGAAGCCCTCGACCCCTTCGGAACCGACATCGTCCTCGTCGGCGAGCTGGCCCTGACCTCAGCAGAGGAAACCCTCAGGTATATCTCGGCCGACAACCGCGAGTTGGACATGGTATTCGACTTTGAATGGCTCATGTCAGGCCTCCAACCCAACATGATGCCGTACGAAGCCGGGCCCCCAGTGCTCTCCGAAGTCAAAGCGGGACTCGCCAAGGCGCAGGGCTTCATCGCGGACAAAAACCTCGACGCCTGGGCGACCGTCTTCATGGAGAACCACGATGTCACACGCTCGGTCTCGAAATACGGCGACGACCGCACCCCGGAATCCTGGTCCCGCAGCGCGAAACTGCTCTCCATGCTCCTCTGCACCCTCAGCGGCACGCTGTTCGTCTACCAGGGCCAGGAGATCGGCATGACCAGCCTGCCCGAAACCTTCGCGCTGGAGGACATGTGCGACGTGCCCTGGGCCAAAGCCCTCGAGGCCGCGATCGCCAAGCGCCCCGGCGACGACGAGTACCGCCGCAAGATCATGCGCGGCTTCCGCCTCATGGGTCGCGACAACAACCGCACACCCGTGCAGTGGGACGGCACCTCCCCAGGCGCAGGCTTCACGTCCGCGGAGACGCCGTGGATCAAGCTCAACGAGAGCTACAGGACCGTCAACGTGCAGAGCCAGCTCGGCGTGCCCGGCAGCATCCTCGAGTTCTGGAAGCGCATGATCCAGCTGCGCAAGAGCCCCGAGTGGAAGCATCTATTCATCTATGGCGACTTTGAGCTGCTGAATCCGAAGAACGAGAAGACTTTTACTTTCGTCAAGAAGATCCAGGATCGGCGTGCCCTTGTCGCCCTGAATTTCTCGGGCGATGAGGACCACCTGGTTTTTGTGCCTGATGGACTTGATTTGAAGGGCGCTCGTCTGTTGATGTCGAATTATGATGATGAGGCTAAAGGTGACGAGAGTGTGCCTGTGCCAGAAACGCTTCGTGCGTGGGAAGGGAGGATATATATCATTGAGAAGACGGAGTAGAGCATGATGGAAATTTTGGTTTTGGAAAAACTACATTGATAGATCTGAGGGTATCTGCAAGAGGAAAGAATTACAATCTCTGAGACATTTCATATAACCAAATGTTCCACACATCAATAAATGGCCAATAGCCAATGACTCGGGCGTGCTGATTGAGTCCATTCATTACTCAAGTGGAAATAAATGTCGTTGAGACAAGTGTACAACACGCGC